>Ga0233412_10001599_pt1 | contig 11593 bp, 6 predicted proteins | sample Na_anoxic_4_MG_FD_180667 | JGI IMG/M metagenome (GOLD analysis project Ga0233412, IMG submission 180667) | Seawater microbial communities from Saanich Inlet, British Columbia, Canada - Na_anoxic_4_MG | ecosystem: Environmental > Aquatic > Marine > Inlet | place: Canada: British Columbia... | reverse complement strand
CGTCATAGATTCTTAAAGGGTGGCGGTATAGATATTTCTTATTTAGATCCATCAAGAGTTATTCACAGCTATACTGAGGATCCAATGTTTAAGGATTGCTACTATTGGGGAGACGTTGAAACAGTGCCTGTATCGGAACTTGTGAAAATAGATCCTGATTTAACCAATGAGGATCTAGCAAAATTAAAGTCATACTCTCAGGCATGGATGAGAGAGTTCCCTACAGAAAGAGATAGACAGAACTCTGAACTTTCAAGCGAGACAGCTACACTCATAAACTTCTCATACAAGACTACCAAGAAGTATGTGTACAAGAAAAAGAAGATTTCTGATGATGCTGCTAGAGTTATAAGAAAAGATGACGACTTCAATCCTCCTCAAGAGATGATGGAAGAGAGAGGGTTCGAGAAAGTTGAGAAGAGAATCGAAGTTTGGTATGAGGGTATTATGGTCGCAGGTACTAATTTTATCTTGAAATGGGAACTTCAAGAAAATATGGTTAGACCTAAGTCAGCATCTCAACGTGTGATGTCAAACTATGTTGCTTGCGCTCCTAGATTATACAAGGGGGCTATTGATTCTATCGGGTTAAGGATGATTCCTTTTGCTGACATGTTGCAGTTAAACCACATGAAGTTTCAGCAGGTTTCTAGCAAGATGGTACCTGACGGTGTGTTCATCGATGCAGACGGTATAAATGAGGTAGACCTAGGAACTGGGGCTGCTTATAATCCAGAGGATGCTTTAAGGCTTTACTTCCAAACGGGTAGTGTTATTGGTAGAAGTTATACGCAAGATGGAGACTTTAATAATGCTAGAACACCTATTCAGGAATTAACGAAGTCTAGTGCTGGAGGTAAGATTAATTCTCTTATCGCACAGTTCAATCACTATCTTAACCTTATGAAGGGTGCTATAGGAGCGAATGACTCTATGGACGCCTCTACACCACACAAGGATGCATTAGTTGGTTTACAGAAGATGGCAGCATTATCATCAAATGTAGCTACCAGACATATATTGGAGGGGTCTATATTTATGACCAGAACATTAGCAGAAGGTCTTTCATGTAGAGTATCTGATTTGCTAGAATACTCAGATTACAAAGAGGAATTCATAAATAAGATAGGAAAGCAAAACGTTTCTATACTTGAAGACGTCAAGGACTTGTACCTTTCCGACTTTGGTATATTCATAGAAGTTTCTCCGGACGAGGAGCAGAAGCAAAAGCTAGAGGAGAATATACAAATCGCCTTGAGAGAAGGTGGTATAGACCTTGAGGACGCTATTGATATCCGAGAAATAAACAACATAAAGCTAGCTAACCAGTTACTAAAGGTTAAGAGAAAAAGAAAGCGTGACTATGACCAGCAAATTAGAGAGAAGGAGCAACAGTCTATTGCTCAAACTCAAATGCAGCAACAACAAATGGCTGCTCAGAATGCTGCTCAGAAGATACAGATGGAAGCTCAAGCTAAGATTCAAGTTAAGAACGCTGAAGGTGATAACGAGATAAGAGTTCTAGAGAGGGAGGCTCAACTCAAGTTCGATCTGATGCAGAAAGAGTTCGACTTAAACACTAGATTAAAGTCTATGGATATGCAAGTAAGACAATCATTGGAGGATAAAAAGGAGAAGGCTAAAGACAGAAGACAGCGTGAGCAGGCTACTATGCAGTCAAAGATGGTAAGCCAGAGAAAGTTCGACCTACCTTCTTTAAATTTTGAATCTAACGAAGACTCTCTAGATGGCTTCGATCTAGCGGAATTCGACCCAAGATAGACCGAAAAATAGAATAAATATTATTTTTAACTTTGTAAAAAATCAAATCAAATGAAAATTCAAGTAAAAGCTGTAGACTCAGTTAATGAAAAGTCAAAGCAAGAGTTAGAGAGGGAAATTATTGAGGATCACGCTGCTAGTCAAAACGACGACCAAGATAACGACCAAGAAGGTAACCAAGAAGGTAACCAAGAAGGTAACGAAGGAGGTAACCAAGAAGGTAACCAAGGAGCAGACGATAATATTGCTCAAGCAGAGATTAACGAAGAATCCGTAATGAGCTTCATTAAGGAGAAGTACGGAAAAGAAATAGAATCGATTGATTCATTATTTGCTAGTGAAGCGTCACCAAGCAATGACATTCCTGAAGACATATCCAAGTTCATTCAGTACAGAAATGAAACTGGAAGAGGGATGGAAGACTATATGAGGTTGAATGAGAACTTTGACGACATGGATGACAATTCATTGTTGTCTAGGTTTTACGCTGAGACTGAAGATGGTTGGGACCAAGAGGATATTAATGGATACATCGAAGACAACTTCGCTTACGACGAAGATCTAGATGAAGATTCAATAATCAGGAAAAGACAAAGAGACAAGAAGAAAGAAATAGTAAAGGCTAAGAAATACTTCGAAGGTCAGAAGGAGAAATACTATACTCCATTAGAGTCTAATGGATCAAGTACTCCAAATGATCCAGAGTATCTAGCTTTTAAAGAGCAAATGAGTAACGCTAAGACTCAACAAGAGCATGCAGCTAAAAAAGCTGAATGGTTTAAGAGTAAGACAGACGAGTTATTCAATGATGATTTCAAAGGTTTTGAGTTCAACATTGATGACAAGAAGTTTACCTATCCGATACAAGAGATCGACAAAGTTAGAGAGAGTCAAAAAGACATCAGTAACTTTATATCGAAATTCTTGAATGACGATGGGTTGATGGAAGATACGTCTGGATACCATAGAGCGTTATCAATTGCAATGAACCCAGAAAAATACGCTAAGTTCTTTTACGAGCAAGGTGTTTCAGACACAGTATCCGAATCGGCTGCTGAAGATAAAAACATCACGTTAGGAGCTAGACGTAAACCTGAGACTCAAGTGGTAGGGAAAACAACAATAAGAGCCGTATCAGAGCCATCAGGACGTGGGTTGAAATTTAAAAAATAATAACCTAAAACAAAAAGAAAATGGCAGGATCATTATCGGTTGGAGGAGTAAATCTTCAACCATCATCAGAACAAGTGGCATTGTCCACAAACTACATCACTAACTTTAATTTCTTAGATCAGTATCTTCCTGATACTTACGAGAAAGAATTCGAGAGATACGGAAACAGATCAGTATCTGGATTCATGAGACAAGTTGGTGCAGAATTACCGTCTACATCAGACCTTATTAAGTGGGCTGAACAAGGACGTTTACACACGAAGTACATTGACTGTACGACTACAGTGCTTTCTAGTGCTGACACAGCTACGTTCACAATAAACGATACACTAGATCCGGGTACTGGAAGTATTGCTGTGAGAGTAGGTCAAACTATTCATTTAAGTGTAAGAACTTTAGCTTCTGGAACAGCAACAACTAATAAGGCTATCGTTACAGCGGTTAACACTTCACTAGGGGAAATAGATGTTGCATTCTATGAGGCTGACGGTATGACCAATTCCGATGCTGCGAATATCTACGAAATGTTCATCTACGGTTCAGAATTCAACAAAGGTACTAACGGAATGGTAGGCTCATTAGAGGCTGACGACTTAATCCTTGATAACAAGCCAATCATAATCAAAGACAACTATGAGGTTTCTGGATCAGACATGGCTCAAATCGGATGGGTAGAAGTTACTACTGAGAATGGAGCAACTGGTTACTTATGGTATTTGAAGTCTGAGCATGAGACTCGTTTACGATTCGATGACTACCTAGAGACTGCAATGATTGAAGCTGTACCAGCGGAAGCTGCTTCAGGAGCTTTAGTTTCAGCAGGTGTTGATGGATCAGACGGTGTATTCTACTCTGTTAACGACAGAGGTAACGTATGGTCAGGTGGTTATCCAACTACTTTATCTGACTGGGATACAATTGTAGCTCGATTAGATAAGCAGGGTGCTATCGAAGAGAACGCATTATTCGTAAACAGAGCTTTCGGATTCGCTATCGACGATATGTTGGCTGATCAGTCTACAACTACTGGAGCTTCATTCGGTTTGTTTGACAACGACAAAGACATGGCTTTAAACTTAGGATTCTCAGGATTCCGTAGAGGTTACGATTTCTACAAGACTGACTGGAAATACTTGAATGACGAGTCAATGCGTGGAGGTTTGTCAGCAGGAATCGTTAGCGGATTGTTGGTACCAGCAGGTACAACTTCTGTATACGATCAAGTGATGGGTAAAAACGCAAAGCGTCCATTCTTGCACGTTCGATACAGAGCTTCAAAAGCTGAGGACAGACGATACAAGACTTGGATCACTGGATCAGCAGGAGGAGCAGCTACAAGCGATCTTGACGCAATGGAAGTTAACTTCCTTTCTGAAAGATGTGTTTGTACTTTAGGAGCAAACAACTTCGTATTATTCGAAGGATAATATACCTAAAACCCAACAGGGGCTAGGGAGTGATCTCTAGCCCTTATTTTAAATCAAGTAAAATCAAAATAAAATGAATAGATCAAAGAGAAACAAACCAAAAGATTTAACGTTCGTAATGACTAGAAAGAATCCACCACTAAGTTGGATGGTAAATTCTAGAAACACTACAGCGAATCCTCTTCACTATTACGATGAAGAGAACAACGAGAACAGAGTTCTAAGGTATGCTAGCAATCAAAAGAGTTGTTTTGAAGACGAGCAAGACGGTACAGCTATTATAGAGCCGATTATTTTTAATGACGGAATGTTAGTAGTTCCAAAAACAAATCCAGCACTTCAACAGTTTTTACAGTTACACCCTAAGTTTGGGAAAGACTTCGTTATCCAAGATAAGGAGAAAGACGCTCAGACTGAATACGAACAACTAGAGAAGTCAAGTACAGCTACTGAGATGGCTAGAAAGCTAGATATCGATCAGAAGCTTATGATCGCCAGAGTACTTATGGGGTCTAACACTGACAAGATGACGTCTGGCGAAATCAAGAGAGATGTCTTGGTGTACGCTAATAACAAACCAGATGAGTTCTTACAAGCAATTGATGACTCAGACTTAGAGGTTATGGATATTGCTGCTCAAGCGTTCCATAAAGGATTCTTGACTACACGAAGAAACGACACTGAGATTTGGTATAACCTAGATTCAAACAAAAACAAACTTATGAACATTCAATATGGTGAAAGCCCTGTTGAAAGGTTAGGTAAGTTTTTAAAGACCGATGAAGGTTTAGATATCTTAGAGATGTTAAAATCTAAGGTATCGGAAGGCTAATACAATAGTCACATAAACATTAAGTAGGGCGAAAAAACATTCGCCCTATTTTTTTTCTTATATTTGCTGTAAAACTACCTGATGATAAACTCAGTAAGAAATACGGTACTATCCATATTAAATAAGAATAACTACGGTTATATAAGCCCGGCAGACTTCAATCTGTTTGCCAAACAAGCTCAGATAGAAATATTCGAAAAATACTTCGACAGATATAACAGGCAGATAACGAAGGAGAATGCCAGACAGTCAGGAACAGGTTACGCTGACATTACAGGAGCACTGGGAGAGACTATAGAAAGATTTTCAAAGGCAGCAGCACTATTACCAAAGGTATCTGGAGAGGTGAGTCACTTCATGACTTTACCTGAAGACTACTACAATATTAATCGTATGAGTTATTACTCTAGCTTACTTTCTTCTGGAAGCATAACATCGGTTACAGCAGGTAGGTTAGTCGATTCAGGAGCAACGTTTACTTCAGATGGTATAGCAAGTGGAGATATAGTTGTTAGTCAAACAACAGGTGCGGTAGCCTTTGTTGTTAGAGTTGTGAGTGATACCGAGATTATACTTACGAAAGACATATTTGAACTAGCGTCTCCAGAGTACGCAGTATTCAGATCCACAATACACAGAGAGTTGGATAAGGTCACACAGAGCAAGATAATGATGCTTAACAACTCTAACCTTACAGCTCCTACGGCTACTTTTCCAGTTTACGTAATGAGCGAATCAGAGTCAATTGGGTTTGGCGAAACAGTAGCTGTATATCCATCATCGATAACAGTTACTGGATCTGTAGTGATACAGTACACGAGATATCCAAAGACTCCTAAGTGGACGTATTCAGATGTTCCTTCAGCTACTGGGGAACCATTGTTTGACTCAACTCAACCAGACTATCAAGACTTTGAGTTACCAGAAGTGGATGAACATATTCTAGTTCAAAAGATATTGCAATACGCAGGTATGTCGATCAGAGAGATTCAGATGACTGACATCTCTGCTAAATTAGAAGATAGAGAAACTAACCTAGAAAGATAAGATTATTAACTATGGCAGCTAAGAAAAAAACATCAGGTAAGAAGAAAGACTCAAGATTAACTAGAGCTGGAGTATCTGGTTACAATAAACCTAAGAGAACTCCTAGTCATCCAAAAAAGTCACATATTGTTGTAGCTAAAGTAGGTGATAAGGTTAAAACTATACGTTTTGGAGAACAAGGTGCAAAAACTGCTGGTAAACCTAAAGCAGGTGAAAGTGATAAAATGAAAAAGAAAAGAGCATCATTTAAAGCTAGACATGCTAAAAATATTGAAAAAGGTAAAATGTCTGCAGCTTATTGGGCAAATAAAGTAAAATGGTAATATGGAAGCTAAAAAGAAAACAGTAAAAAAGCAAACCTAAAACTAAATGCTTCTCTTGAGGAGAAGTATAGTAAAAACATAACCGTAAAATCCACAACAGGAGAAATCATTAAGAAAGAAGAAGATGGCTTATATATCAGCTTACGCATATTACGAAAATAGTGGTGCGGCACCAGAGGACGCAAATTGGGGATCATATCAATATGTATCCTTAACAGACATTGTAAACAACTTCCAGTTAATGTATGCTGGAAATCATTCATTAATAAACAACGAACCTAGATATAAAATTCTCTTCCATGCGAAGAGAGCTATACAGGAATTGAATTATGATGCATTCAAGGAAATTAAGATACTTGAGCTAGACGTGTGTGACCAACTCAGGTTTGTACTTCCACCAGACTATGTGAACTGGGTAAGGATATCGCTTTACAAAGACGGGCTGTTAAGACCATTGACTGAAAACATCCAAACCAATTACAGCGACGCCTACCTTCAAGACAATGATTGCAAGATATTGTTTGATGAAGATGGCAATGTATTAAAGCCTGAATACTCTCAAATAGATTTCGACAGAATTACTGGTCAAAAGAAAAGTATTTACTTAAATGAGGATTCTATTTTTAATGATCATGAAGGATACTGCCTAGATGGAAGATGGTACTTCGATTACGCAGTAGGAGAGAGGTATGGTCTAAACACGGAGACAGCAAACTTCAATCCGACATTCAAGATAGATAACAAGTCAGGAGTTATTAACTTCAGTTCAGGAATGGACGGTGAGAAGTGTATATTGGAATATGTTAGCGATGGTATGGAGAATGGAGATGAATCTCTTATATCTGTAAATAAGTTATTTGAGAGATACGTGTACGCATACATAAACTACGAGCTGCTTGATCAGAAGACAGGGGTTCAAGAATACATAGTTGGTAGAGCTAGAAAGAAATCTACAGCTTTACTTAGAAATGCGAAGATAAGAATGAGCAACTTACATCCGGGACGACTACTCATGAATATGAGAGGTATGGATAAACACATCAAGTAATGAAGATAAAAAGGAATTTCATTAAAGGTCGAATGAATACAATGTTCGACGAAAGACTTATAGCTAATGGTGAGTATGTAAGCGCAATGAATGTAAGGGTTAGCTCTACCGAAGAAAGTGAAATGGGGGCTATCGAAAACGCAAAAGGTAATGAACAGATAACAACACTAGGATACAGAGGTAGTGATTTATCTGCTGATGCTGTTTGTATCGGTTCAGTGGCAGACTCAGCTAGAGACACTATTTATTGGTGTGTGCACGACCCTAGTAACCCGACTGTTCTTAGCGGTGTGCTAGACATGATCGTATCTTACAACGTGGTCTCTGGGACTTTGATATATCACGTAATAAGTTCAACTCATCCATCCGGCACAGGAACTGTGTTGAATTTCAGTGAGGAGTACAGGGTGAATGCGATGGATATAATTGAGGATTACTTGATTATAAACGACAATAACAACCCACCAAGAATATTTAACACCAAAAGAGTTTATAATGAACCTTCAGATGAAGATATAAACCTGATAGTAAAACCACCTAGCGCAGCTCCAACTGTTACACTTATACAGCAACCGGGACAAGAAACTTACATGGATACTAGGTTTATTTCATTTGCCTATAGATATAAGTACGTGGACGGCCAGTACTCCGCATTATCTCAGTTTTCCCCGATAGCGTTTGGCCCTTCTGAATTTGATTTCGATTATAGCACATCTCAAAATAAAGGGATGCAAAATACTTACAATTCTGCTATAATTAGTCTCGAAACAGAAGGTAGTAATGTAATTGGAATTGATCTGGTGTTCAAGTTTTCAAACTCAAGCATACTAAACATTGTAGAAAAGTACGACAAAGCTGATTTAGGCTGGGCTGACAATTCTACCGTATCAGTGACTTTTGTTAACAAAAAGGTATACACAACTTTACCTGAAGAGGAGTTGTATAGACTATTCGACAATGTTCCACACAAAGCGCAAGCACAAACCATAATGGGTAACAGGCTGATGTTTGGGAATTACACTGATGGCTACGATGTGAAAGATGAAGACGGTCAGGATTGTAGAATCATATTTGATACAGAACTTGTTTCAGAAGAAATAGAAAGTATTGATTTAGGGTTAACAAAGACATCTACTACATATACTATAGATTCCACTATTGATATAGAGAACTCGAAACTAGTGATTGACTTTTCTGATGTATCATCTGAACTTAACGAAGGGTCAAGGTTAATCGTAAGAATAAAGCTTACTCCAGAACCTATAACGGTGGGGGTTATAGACGTTGAAGATCCTAGGAGTATAAATATCGAAATGTCCTTAAAGCTAACTGATTCATATGCGAGTGTGGCTGCTTTAGCTGCCAGCTCTGAGTTTCAAGAAGCTGTAGGAACATTAACATTCACACCTATAACAGACTGTGGAACTATTGATGCTGGGACATCTCTGACAGATCAGTTTAACTGCGGATCATTTGTTCCAAGGATACCGCCAGACTATTACGAAAAATCATCAAGTGGTATAACTGCTGACGGACAAGGTATATCTATATCTACATCTGGAGACAGCATAACTCTAGGGATGATAGCTATGAAGTTTGAGAAGATCACTATAGGCACTTTTGAGTACGGATATTATCAAATATCTGGAGCTTCCGCATCATTTTATAAAACAGACTTCGGAAGCAGTCTGCATAGCGATAGAGATTACGAGACGTCTATAATATATATGGACGAGTACAATAGATCTACGACATCACTTGTTAGTCAAGAAAATACTATTTATGTCCCGTACCAAAACTCAACAAAAAGAAATAGCATAAGAGTAAATATACCTCCTACACAGAACCCTCCAGAATGGGCTACTAAATTCAAGTTTGCTGTAAAACCTTCTAAATTGGATTATGAAGTTGTTTATTCCACACTATTCTTTAACGATAATATAGGAGGAGGTACTTATTTTAGGCTAGAAGGTGACAATCAAAATAAAGTGAATGAAGGAGATGTGCTTAGAGTTAAAAGGGATTTGTCAGGTGTCGTCACTAAAAATATAGAAACCACCGTTACAGAAGTGAAAGCCCAGCCTAGAGATTTCTTGAATGCCACAACAGGTATAGAAGAACCAGCAGGATTATATATGAAATTGAATTCAGACAACTTCATAACGAGCTATAGCGAGGGATATTACAAAAGCTCTGGATTATCTGAAACTTCTGGAATCGATCTTTACGAAGTGAGTGAAGATAACCCTAACTTCGATGTTTCCGATCCAATAAGCCCGACTAATTATCAATATAGACCTTGGGCGATACCTAAAGGGAGCTTGGTTGAAATAAGAATTGAACTTAGCGGTAACGATGCTAGCGAAAGCCTTCAGACATATACGTATTTTAGAACTCACAATTCATCAGCAGACTATGATAACCTTTACGACTTTATAGAAGGGGAAGGGATAGATTTAGCTTCAGGAACTTCTTTTACAGATGGAACTTCTACTGTCCCTGTAACTTACTACAGTTATTTATATGACCAAATATCAGGGGTTGGAACAGACCACTTAAGTCCAGTAGCAGATGATACATTTAGAATTCAATTTTGGTGGTACAATCCAGCTTTAGCATCCCCTTCAGAACCTGACGCAGGGGTAATGAGGTTAGGGGTAAGATCAGCGTTACTAGGTTCAGGTATAGATCCTAAAAGCGTAATGCAGGTAAAAGTGATTGACACAGGAAGCACATTTGTATTCGAGACCATACCACAAGAAGCAGACAACGAATTGTTTTACGAAGGGAGTCAGGCTTTTGACATAACTTCAGGAAGACATGAAGGTAATGTGCAGAACCAAACCACATCACTTCCAGCTATAATAGATCTAGACTTCTTTGATTGCTATTCCTTCGGTAATGGAGTGGAGAGCTACAAAATAGGGGATCGATTAGCCACACCTTCATTCAGATTAGGTGAAAGGTTTTATGTTGTGTCTCAGGAGGACTACAAAGAAGCAGACAGATATTCAGACCTTACATACAGCGGTATATACAATGAAGAAACCAATGTGAACAGGTTGAACGAATTCAACTTGTCGTTAGCAAACTTCAAGCAATTAGAAAGATCTTTCGGTCCGGTTAGGGTTATATCCGGTAGAGCAAATGATATATTAGTTCTACAGGAAGATAAAGTGTCCTACGTGTTGTCAAGCAAGAACTTGATCAGTTCATCTCAAGGAGGAGGGACGGTTGCTTCCATTCCAGAAGTGCTTGGCACACAGATAGCTAGAATAGAAAACTTTGGCATTGGAAACAACCCAGAGAGTTACACTGAATATGGATACGACAAGTACTTTGTAGACCCTAAAAGAGGTGCTGTTATAAAGCTTACTGGAAGTGGTCAAGCTGAACAGCTTTCAGTTATTTCTGAATCTGGCATGAAGTCATGGTTTAGAGACTACTTCAGGTTAACTCCGAATACTCAAAAGCTAGGAGGTTATGATCCTTATATGGGAGAATACGTGATAGCAGGAAATCTAAACACAGTTCCTTCAGATCCATTCGTTTCCTCTTGTGGAGAGGAAGTTACAGTAACTACTGATGAAACGTTCAGAACTTGGGAGGTAATATTAGCTCCAGGGTCAGGAGAGATTACAGTAGACTATACAGTTGGCATACTCCCGATGGGAGAGGATGTCACGTTTGAAATCATTCATGACGGATCTACGTATTCTTCTGGAGCTGTCACATCAGGTGGATCATTCACGTTTACAAAGTCGGTTGGTGTAGATATAGCTACAGTTGAAGTTACACTGTCAAGTTCATTCACCACATCATACGCTGTTGAAGTAGGATGTGCTACTGAAAACGGACCTAGAATGACTCAGGTTGTACTAGCTCCAGATGACGAAACACCTCAGTACATACATAACGACTTTTATTGGACTCAGGGAACATACGTTAGTCCAACTCAGAG
>Ga0233412_10001597_pt1 | contig 11593 bp, 8 predicted proteins | sample Na_anoxic_4_MG_FD_180667 | JGI IMG/M metagenome (GOLD analysis project Ga0233412, IMG submission 180667) | Seawater microbial communities from Saanich Inlet, British Columbia, Canada - Na_anoxic_4_MG | ecosystem: Environmental > Aquatic > Marine > Inlet | place: Canada: British Columbia... | reverse complement strand
ATGCCACATTCCACAAGGAAGGTTGCAAATTCTGGAAAATCACTGGGCGCCTGACCACAGATCCCTATCTTTCTTCCCCTTTTTTTTGCCACATCAATGACCTGTTTGACCATGGTCTTGACTGCATCGTTTCTCTCATCAAATATGTGGCTTACCAGGTCACTGTCTCTGTCAAGACCCAGGGTTAATTGGGTGAGGTCATTTGAGCCAATAGAGAATCCATCAAAGATATCTGCAAAGCTCTCCGCAGAAATCACATTACTTGGAATCTCACACATCACATAGATCTCGAGATTATTGTCACCTTGTATAAGGCCAAACTCCCTCATGGTATTAATGACCTTTTTTCCTTCTTCAGGGGTTCTGCAAAAAGGAACCATCACCTTGATATTAGTCAGTCCCATCTCGTTCCGTGCCTTGAGGATTGCTGCGCACTCCAGGCCAAAGGCCTCTTTAAACCGCTTATCATAGTATCTGGAGGCCCCTCTCCACCCTATCATGGGATTGCTCTCAACCGGTTCATAGAGGTGTCCTCCAACGAGATTGGCATACTCATTGGTCTTAAAGTCAGACAGTCTCACAATCACATCATTGGGATAAAAGCCTGCGGCAATCCTGCCAATGCCACGGGCCAGTTTATTGATAAAGAATTGCTTTTTATCACCCGGATGCGCTGCAGTCATCTCATCAATCCTTTTCACAATCTCTTTCACCGCAGGGTCATTGCTTTTCGTGAGTTCATTGTAGTGGATAAGTGCAAGGGGATGGATCCCTATGTGGGAGTTTATGATAAACTCCTCCCGTGCAAGCCCTACCCCATCATTTGGTATCTGTCCATCCTTAAAGGCATTCTCAGGCATACCCACATTCATCATGATCTTTGTCTTTGTGGGAGGAATAGTGTCCAGGTCAAGGGTATCAATCTCAAATTCAAGCAGTCCCTCATAGACATAGCCGGTCTCACCCTGGGCACATGAGACAGTAATGGGCTGCTCGTTTGCAATTCTTTTTGTGGCATCCTCGGTGCCAATCACACAGGGGATACCAAGCTCTCGTGAGATTATAGCAGCATGGCAGGTACGTCCTCCCTTGTTGGTGACAATGGCAGAGGCTATCTTCATGATAGGTTCCCAGTCAGGATCAGTCATGGTGGTTACCAGTACCTCACCTTCCCGAAACTCACCAATATGGGCGCTATCTTCTATGATATGGGCCAGGCCTTTTCCGATCTTGGTTCCCACTGCCTGGCCTGTGATAATAACAGGGGCGGTGTCTTTGAGCACATAGGTTTCGATGGTCTTTGTTTTCTGCTGGGAGTGGACGGTCTCAGGACGCGCCTGTACAATAAAGAGTTCACCATTGGCTCCATCCTTTGCCCATTCAATGTCCATGGGTTTTTTGTAGTGATCTTCTATGGTACATGCCCATTGTGCAAGGGTAAGGATCTCATCATCGGTGAGTGTAAAGCCTTCCCTCTCTTTCTTTGTAGTTGCAATGTTTTCTACTGGTTTATCCTGGTTATCCGTATAGATCATCTTTACCTCTTTGCTCCCTACTCGTTTCCCTATAATAGGCCGTTTTCCTTGCTTGAGGGTTGGTTTAAACACATAGTATTCATCAGGGTTCACTGCACCCTGCACCACGTTTTCTCCAAGCCCATAGGAGGCGGTGATAAACACGGCATCTTGAAAGCCTGTCTCTGTATCAATAGAGAATATAACACCGGCAGATGCCTGATCAGATCGAATCATCTTCTGTATGGCAATCGAGAGATACACATCAAACTGGCCAAAGCCCTTATCGTGTCTATAGGATATAGCGCGGTTTGTAAACAGGGAGGCAAAGCATCGCTTGCATGCATCAATAAGAGGGTCTTCTCCCTGAATATTCAGGAAGGTCTCCTGCTGTCCTGCAAAGGATGCATCAGGAAGATCCTCTGCGGTTGCAGAGGATCGTACTGCGACGTCCACTCCTTTTCTATAGTCCTTCTCCATCGTGTGGTAGCTCTCTATTATCGCCTGGGTAAGATCAGGGGGGAAGTCAGTATTTCTTATTATAGCACGTGCCCTTTGGCCTCGTTCCTTAAGGTTATCCATATCATGGGTGTTCAGACCCTCGAGGGCATCCTTAATTGCCTCTTCTATGTGGGCCTCTTTGATAAGGTAGCGGTAGGCATAGGCAGTGATGGCAAATCCGCCGGGGATATTGACGCCTTGAGCGGTGAGTTTTTGGTACATCTCGCCAAGGGATGCGTTCTTGCCACCTACAAGGGGGACATCTCCTATGCTGATCTCATTAAACCAGAGGATGAGCTTTTTGTCTCTTGTTAGTGTCATGGCAGTCTCTCCTTTTGTTACAGGATAGTATATAGGCATAGTGGATGGATATGTCTATTTTTGTATAGCACCAAAAAGAAGATGTTGTCAATTTGGAAAAAATGGTCTACAAAGGGCACATTGATTTCCATAAAAGGCATGCCCAGGAAATTGAGATTGAGGGCTATGAATTGCGACGTGGGGTATGGCATTGACAGATTTTAACCCTGGCCCAGACCTGACTTATAATCTTAATTGGCTGATCCGAGCACGTAATACCTTATAGACTTAACACTTTGGTTTAAGTACGTCGCGACAGGGCGGGCTTTAGGCACTTAATAATGATAACAAAGAGTAATCCAGCAATTTTGGTTATAGATATGGTCAAGGATTATTTTGATCTTCGACGTAATCTAAAGATAACCCCCTATGCCAGAGCAATCATTGATCCCATAAAAGATCTTACAAGGACATTCAGAACAAATGGATGGCCTGTTATTTTTGCTACAGACTCTTTTAAGGAGGATGATTTTATTTTTAGCGCCAGAATGAAACCAGAGTCATTAGCAGGCACAGAAGGTGCTCAGGTTATTGATGAACTTGAAAGAAAACCTGAAGACCTCTGGCTTCCCAAGCCCCGTTTTTCTGCCTTTTTTCAGACTGGATTAACAAAATACTTACGGGAAAGAAACGTGACTCTATGCGCTGTTACTGGCATAGCCACACCTTTTTGCGTGCTTACTACAGCCCTTGATGCAATCTGTTATGATTTTAGGAGCGTTATCGTCTCTGACTGTTCAGCGGCTGCATCTAAGGAAATACACAAGGAAACCCTTCATTTATATACGAAGACTGCTCTTTATCCTCTTCTTCAGGTAAGTACATCATCAGAGCTTCTCTCTGATTTGGAAGGAGATTAACAGTTAGCGTTCAGCATTTAGATGTCAGTTTTCAGTAGTTGTTGTTTGTTGTGTTTGTTGAGTTCATTTTAGCAAATGACTCCGGCGCTGTGCTTTGAAGTTATCCATGAAAAAAACTCTACGTAGAGCATGCAGATGTCTTTTTTTGTTATGCCCTCATAAAGGCACAGGAGTGGTCCGGATAATCGGGATTTGCCAGACGGAGATTATAATAGTAATTGTCACGTTGCAATAAATCCCGATTATCCGAACCCGAGCACGGAACCTTGTTTCAAGGGCATAAAGCAAAAAAAGACACCTCCATGCTCTTTTCAACACTTAGTTTCTCAGGAGGCACTTTAGACACATATATTTTTAGGCACTTCCCCTATGATAAAGCCATGGCCGATACTTGAATCAACCAAAAATTTTGATACAGGTCCTTTTTCCATTACAACAAACCGCTGCCGTTCTCCAAGGACAGGCCAGGAGCATGATTTTTATGTTATTGATTTTCCAAACTGGGTTCAGGTTTTACCTATTACTCCTGATGATCAGATTGTTATGGTAAGGCAGTACAGGCATGGTTGTGGCCAAATCTTTTTGGAGTTGCCTGGGGGATTGATAGATGAAAATGACCTCAGCCCCGATCAAACTGCCAAAAGAGAACTCTTAGAAGAGACAGGATATCGTGCGGAGGATCTTATCCTTTTAACAAGCATTTATCCACAACCTGCAGTTCTAAACAATAAAGGGCTGACTTATCTGACAAAGGGGGTAAAAAAGGTAGCTGAACCTAATCTTGATGCGGCGGAGGATATAGAGGTATGTTTAGTAGAGCTTCAAAAGATTCCGAAGATGATCCAAAACGGAGAGATAAACCATGGCCAGACTGTTATGGCCCTGAGTTTGTATTTTTTGCTTAACAAATAATGTCTGTTCACCGTTCACCGTTTTCCGATGAACAACGGACAATGCGGTATTCACATTATATAAAATTTTTCTTTACCGTATTTTTGAAACAATATATACAAATGGTGTTAGCAGCTATAAATCTAGGAACATTGAAAAAATAGGATAGTTTAAAGAGGAGGAATGATTATGGGGAAGGTTGGAATTATTGGTGTTGGACAAAGTAATTTTGTAAGAGGGTATCCAGGATCTATCAGGGAACTTGCCTTTGAAGGCTTTAAAGAGGCAATGAAGGATGCAAAGATAGAAATAAAAGATATTAATGCCTCTATAATCGCATCTGCTCCTGAGTACGATAAGCAAAGATCTCCTGCTGGGGTGATCGCTGAGTATCTTGGCCTTATTCCTCAACCCACATTTTATATTGAATCCGTCTGCTCTTCAAGCAGTATGGCCTTAAGAGTAGCCCATTCAATGATTAAATCAGAATTGCATGATATTATTGCTATTGTTGGGTTTCAAAAGATGTCAGAAATATCATCCAGCGAATCCCAGGAAAGAATGGGAAGGGGAGCTGATATTCAATGGGAAGCCCCCTTTGGTACTATGATGCCGGCCTATTATGCCATGTATGCCCAGGCACATATGGCGAAATATGGAACAACAGGTGAAGATCTCGCTAAAATAAGGGTTAAGGCAGCCACGTATGGTCAAATAAATGAGAAGGCTGTATACAGAAAACCTGTAACCATGGAGATGTTTACTGATCCAGAAAGTAATATATCTGCTACTGTTGCGAAGCCTTTAAGGGTCGGAGATTGCTGTGCTAATGCAGACGGCAGCTCCTGCATCATTGTAGCTAATGAGGAAAAGGCCAGAGCTCTATGTGATAAGCCTGTTTGGATACTGGGCCTTGGAGCAGCATCTGAGGCAGTTAATATGGCAGGAAGGGATCTTTTGACGGGTTTAAGTGTAGGCATTGAGGCGGGGAAACAGGCATATGAGATGGCCGGAGTTACTCCAAAAGATATCGATGTTGCTGAAGTGCATGACTGCTTCACTATTGCAGAGATGATGGCATACGAGAACTTAGGATTTGCAAAGCCAGGCGAGGGCAAGGATTTGATTGCATCTAAGGAGACTTATAAAGAGGGGAGTATCCCTGTTAATGTCGATGGAGGACTTCTGTCAAAAGGGCACCCAATTGGAGCGACAGGGGGATCACAGATCAGGACAATAACGCTTCAATTGAGGGGAGAGGCCGGAGAAATGCAGGTTAAAGATCCAGAGATTGGCCTTGTCCATAATATTGGCGGTGTCGGTCTGTATGGAAATGTAACGATACTGGGGAGGTGAAAAATGGCAAAAAAGGAAGTAGATGATAGATTTAAAAAATTTGGCACAGTTAGCTTTACAGCTATTACCAAGACGAATGATTTTATAAACTACCTTGAGGAGGGCAAAGTAATGGCCACCAGATGTAAGGAGTGTGGGGCTGTTTACTTTCCTCCGAGATCGGATTGTGCTAAGTGTTTAAATAGTAATATGGAATGGTTTGAGGTAACAGGGACTGGAACACTACTAAGCTTTAGTGAGCTGAAGTATGCACCGGTAGGATTTGAGGATGATCTTCCTTACACTATTGCCCTCCTTGATTATGGGGACTACAAGGTCTTTGGTAGAATATCACAGGAGATACCCTATGAAGATTTAAATGTGGGAATGAAGCTGAAGGCCGAGTTCAATAACCTGCCGAATGGTCAGCTTAATTATGTTTTCGCAAGACCTTAAGGAGGCCATTAATATTTAGCGAAGGTGAGGTATTATATTTCATAGTAGAAGAATGCGCTTTTTTAAACCTTATCAAAACACATTTCATAGTATACATATTTGTTAGAAAAAAAGATTAAAATTCTCATAATGGCAAGATAACTAAGGTCATCCCAAAGAAGGAGATTAATTAAGATGATAGGTATTGTATCATACGGTGGCTATCTCCCTTTGAATAGAATAAATAGGGATATTATTTTTAAGAGTATGGGCTGGCTCCATCAGGCCACCTATATGAAGGGAGAAAAGTGTGTAGCCAACTTTGATGAAGACAGCGTAACCATGGCTGTTGCCTCTGCCATGAATTGTTTGGAGGGCTATGACAGGGATTCTATTGGCGGTGTATACTTTGCTTCAACTACATCACCATTTAGGGAAAGAGGGTGTGCTAATATTATAGGGACCGCCTTAGATCTTAGAAGTAACATCAGAACGGCAGATTTTACTGACTCCACGAGCGCTGGCACATCTGCATTAATTGCCGCACTTGATTGTATTAGCGCAGGCACAGCAAATAACCTCCTTCTATGTGCATCGGATGTCAGGGTGGGCAAACCAGGTAGCTCTCAAGAGATAAGTTTCAGTGATGGCGCAGCGTCTTTGTTATTAGGCAGTGATGGAATAATCGCAAAATTGGAAGGCTCCTACAGTGTTTCCTATGATTTCCCTGATCATTGGAGAACAGAAAATGATAAAACTGACCGAGCATGGGAGAACAGGTTTGGAAGAGAGGAAGGTTATAGAAAATTTATCCCTGAGGCTATCTCAGGACTTCTTGCCAAATATAGGCTAAGCCCAAAAAATATAGCCAAGGTCGCCTTTCCTGGAATTTATCCCCGCGACCATGCACAAGTAAGTAAAAGATTGGGATTTGAACCAGATCAAGTTCAGGATCATTTAATGACTGTTATGGGGAATATTGGAACCTCCTATCCTTTAATGATATTGATTTCTGCCATTGAAGGTGCAAGTCCAGGAGATAGAATAATTGTGGCTGGTTTTGGTAATGGAAGTGATGCGTTATTATTTACGGTTACGGAAGAGATAGAAAAAGCCAGGGGTCAAAGGAAAGGCTTAAAGAGGTATTTAGAGTCGAAAAGAGACCTTAGTAGTTATGAGAAGTATCTCGCATTCAGGGGCTTTATTTCTCCGGAGGGAGGAATCAGGGCCGAGGCCATACCTTACACTGCCTTGTCTTTAACATGGAGAGACAGGAGAGAGATATTAGGCCTATGTGGAACCCGTTGTAAAAAATGCGGGACACCTCAATATCCCGCCCAACGGGTATGCGTTAATCCTGATTGCGGCGCTATTGATGAGATGGAGTACTACCGATTTTCTGATAAGAAAGGAACTGTTTTTAGCTTTACAGGTGATCTCCTGGCCTTTACACCGATTCCACCTGCAATATATGCGGTTATTGATTTTGATGGAGGCGGCAGATTTTGGTTTGATGTTACGGATTGTGATCTTGAATCAATGGAGATAGGTATGCCAGTCGAGATGAGTTTTAGACGAAGGTACGTTGATGAAAAAGGAGGTATTGTTGGCTATTTTTGGAAGGCAATGCCGATCCTGGATAGATAGTTTATTGGGTTTGTTGGGTTTGTTGGGTTTGTTGGGTTTGTTTTTGTAAAGTGGGTAAGTGGGTATTTGTTTTAGGGCATTTTGTATTGCTTTTGGCGCTTTAGGGATTAAACTCAAAAAACCCAAGAAACACAAGAGACCCAACAAACAACATGAGGAGATAACTATGGGTGAGGGGATAAAGAATAAAGTCGCTATTATTGGAATGGGTTGCACCAAATTTGGAGAGCATTGGGACAAGGGTTCCGAAGATTTAATCGTTGAGGCGTTTACTGAAGCAATTGAGGATGCAGGTATAGAGAAAAAGGATATTCAGGCCGCCTGGTATGGCTCCTGTTATGAGGAATTAAATGTTGGAAAATCGGCCCTGTTTCTTAGCAGGACCTTAAAGTTTCCTTTTATACCGGTAACCAGGGTTGAAAATCTTTGTGCCAGTGGATCTGAGGCGTTACGGGGTGCGGTCTACGGGGTCGCCTCTGGTGCGTATGATATTGCCCTGGCTCTGGGAGCAGAAAAGCTAAAAGATACTGGATATGGCGGTCTTTCAGAGGTAAGCACGATCTTGGGTACAAAAAACAGGGTTATTTTTCCAGCTATAAGCGCCCCGGGTGCCTTTGCAATGATGGCCAACCGATATTTCTCCAAGTACGGCATGTCTACAGAAGAAGGAAAAAGGAGCCTGGCAAAGATCTCGGTCAATAGTCATAGAAATGGTGTGAAAAACCCAAAGGCCCACCTTCAAAGGATTATAACAGAAGAGGATGTATTAAATGCCCCAATAATTGCCTCCCCTCTCGGTCTTCTTGACTGCTGTGGTGTAAGCGATGGTGCGGCAGCAGCGATTGTGATCAGGGCGGATATGGCCAAAGATTTTATAGCTGATCCTGTATTTGTGAAGGCACTTCAGATCGGGATCAGTTCTGGCGAGGAGTTAGGATACACTAAATGGGATGGCACCTATGTTGAGACAACAACGAGGACAGCTGCAAGGGCATATAAAGAGGCTGGCATAAAAAATCCCAGGGAAGAAATAAGTATGATGGAACTTCATGACTGCTTTTCAATTACCGAGCTTGTTACCTATGAGGATTTGCAGATATCACCACGAGGAAAGGCACGGAATGATATTGAAGATGGCTTTTTTTCAATAGAGGGAAAGATACCTTCACAGCCTGACGGGGGCCTAAAATGCTTTGGCCATCCTATTGGGGCCTCTGGATTAAGAATGTTATATGAGACGTACAAGCAACTTCAAGGAAAGGCAGGAGAAAGGCAAATCAAGAATCCAAAAATCGGTCTTACTCATAACTTAGGTGGGTTTCCACAGATGAATGTTGTTAGTATAGCGATCGTAGGATTGTAGAACACAGGTCTATTCAGCCACTAAGTCACCAAGACACAAAGAAAAAAATGAATGATTTTTAATTGTCAATTTCTATAATCTTGGTGACTTCGTGTCCCTGGCCCAGACCTGGCATGCAATGCCTGTCTATATAATATGGTATAAATAGATAATATAGAAATTGGAATATATGCTAAGGTGCTCGCGCCAGGGCAGGCTTTGTGGCTGATTAAGGAACGTATAAAATAATTGGGCTATTCCTGATCATTTAATCAAGGAAAGGAGAGAAAAATGGATTTTACTCTATCAGGTGAAACCAAAATGATGGTGAAAGCAGCTCGGGATTTTGCCAAGCAGGAAATTGAACCAATCATAGCAAAAATAGAGAAGGAGGATGCTATCCCAGACGATATCTGGCAGAAGTTTGCAAAGGCACAGATGCTTAGTATAATGATCCCAAAGGAATACGGTGGTATTGGGTCAAGCGCCCTCAATGTTATATTGATTCTGGAAGAACTTGCAAAGACAGGTTCGGCAGCCGCCTTTCTGGTAGCCTTGAGCAATAGTGTTTCTGAGTCCATCTATCATTGGGGTTCAGAGGATATTCGAGAAAGATTTATCCCTCCTCTGTGCAATGGATCAGGTTATGCAACTATGGCATTTACTGAGCCAGCTACAGGATCAGATCCAACGGCGATTACCACGACTGCCAAACCAGATGGAGATTATTATGTATTAAATGGAACAAAGAGATTCATTTCCTATGGGCATAAGAAAGGATACGGAGTTTTTTATGCAAAGGATGAAACAGAAAGGGTTACTGCATTTATAGTAGACAAAAGTTCTGAGGGTTATACCTGGTCTAAACCATGGGCTTTGATGGGCCTTGCAGGGCAAGGTTTAGTGGATGTTTTTCTAAAAAATGTTCAGGTACCCAAAGCAAATATTTTGGGAGACAAAGGCAAGGGCTTTCATATTTTGCTCAGGTGGATTGCTGGCGAGAGGGTTCAGCAGATGGCATTTATGGTTGGCATGGGGCAGGAGTGCTTGAATGAAGCTTTAAAATTTGCAAAAGAGAAAATTGTCAGAGGTAGGCCAATGACTGCCATGCAAGGGTTTCAGTGGATGCTGGCAGAGATGCATGCCTCAATCGAAGCCAGTAGATGGTGGACCTATAGGGTCGCTTCTAAGCAGGATGAAGGTGATGATATCGCGGTAGATTCAGCCGCCCTTAAGCTTTTTGTTGTCCCAACCATTCAGGAGGTTGCCAGAAAGGCCTTACAGATACATGGCTCGTATGGGTATTGTAAAGACTATAAGATAGAAAGACTCTATAGAACGATTGCCTCTCCAGGTGTGACTGCTGGAAGCACTGAGATTCAAAAGACACTTGTTGGTTCTGCATTGGCCCGTTCGTAAGGAATTCACCGCAGAGACGCAAAGGACACAGAGAAGAAAAATTTTTCCCTTGCCATCGACCCCGGTTAAATGGCTTTCAGATTTAACGGGGCAGGAACGCCGCCAAGGGAAAAGCTTACCTTTGAATTTTAATATGATCATTATGCGAGATAGTATAGTTTGAATTGTAGATGAGTTAGAGAGTTAGTCCCACAGGGCTGGGTCTTTTTGCTTTCCCCCCTCTCAGGGGAAAGCAAAAAATAACTAAACCTTTGCGTTCTCTGCGTCTCTGCGGTGAAAATAAATTAATAAAACCATACTTAATAACAAAGCCAACAAACCTAATTAGGTCCTGATTACTGACATAAAGACTGGAAAAGTGAATATAGTTGTCTGCATCAAACAAGTGCCTGAAACCAGCGACATAGGCTGGGATCCCAAGACGGGTAGCCTTATCAGGGAAGGTGTCGAAGGTATTTTAAATCCTAATGATAAAAATGCCCTTGAAGCGGCCCTTCAAATAAGAGAACAACATGGTGGTGTAATAACTGCCCTTTCTATGGGCCCTCGTCAGGCAGAGGATGCCCTTAGAGAAGCCTTGAGTATGGGGGTCGATAAGGCAATATTATTGAATGATAGAATATTTGCCGGCTCCGATACCTTGTCCACCTCGTATGCCTTAAGCCTTGCCATTAAAAAGATACCACATTTTGATCTCATCCTCTGTGGTAAAGAGTCATGGGATGCTATGACAGCCCACGTAGGTCCTCAGGTTTCAGAATTACTGAATTTACCCCAATTAACCTATGCAACGGAGATTACCATACACAATAATTCGGTTACGATAAAACAAAAGCTGGAAGATGGCTTCAGGATATTGGAGTCCTCCTTTCCTGCTCTAATAACAGTGGAAAAAGAAATTAATCAACCGCGAATTCCCTCTATGGAAAGTATCATGAATGCATACAGGGACAAAGAGGTGCAAGTGTGGACAAATGAGGATCTTGGAGAAGATAAAACACATTTTGGATTAAAGGGTTCCCCAACGCAATCCAGAAAGGTTTATATAAAAAAGGTGCACAAAGGTAAGGTTGCAATGTTGGAAGGGAAACCCGATGAGGGAGCAAGAAACCTGATTCAACTATTGAAGCAAAAGGGGCTTTGTTGAGGCTTATATGTCAATTGATAATATACAAGAATATAATGGATTGTGGGTTTTTGTTGAGCAAAGAAATGGAACACCGGCTCAAGTTTCTCTTGAATTGTTGGGGAAAGGACGTGGTCTGGCGGAAAAACTTGAGGTGGATGTT
>Ga0233412_10001596_pt1 | contig 11598 bp, 13 predicted proteins | sample Na_anoxic_4_MG_FD_180667 | JGI IMG/M metagenome (GOLD analysis project Ga0233412, IMG submission 180667) | Seawater microbial communities from Saanich Inlet, British Columbia, Canada - Na_anoxic_4_MG | ecosystem: Environmental > Aquatic > Marine > Inlet | place: Canada: British Columbia... | reverse complement strand
AGACACACGACCCGCCGTTATTATTACGGAGCGGTGCGTATACTCCGACAAATCTATATTTGCGCAAATGCTATATGACGATGGGGACATAAATAAAATTGAGCACCAGGTTTATTTGAAATGGTTTGATACATTTATTGCAGACCTCCCGTCGATTAATATTATTTACATCCACTCTCCACCAGATGTATGTCAGGCGCGTATTAAGCGCCGACAAAGGCTCGGAGAAGACATTATCCCCCTAGACTATCTGGAAAAGTGCGATAAATATCATGCTCAATACATTTCTACCATGGCAACAGACCCCACCATTGGCATACTAACTGTTCATTGTGGACAAGAGATAAGCGAATCAAACGCGTATATTGAAAAATCATGGATTTCGGACATCATTGAGTTTATCCACTTCTTATAATTGTTGGACTGTGTTTACACCCTTACACCCTTGGTAATTTAAAACGCCGTTTTAACGGAGTAAAAAATAATCAAAGATGTAAAATCAACAGTAAGGAATTTCACCTTACAATGGTCTAACTTTTTCCTCTTCCTTTTGATTATTTGAGATTGACAACTAAACTTGTTTATATAAAAATGTAAACCATATACAATAACAAACCATTCTTATTTTTCTGTTATTATTTCTCAGTAACAAAATGCAAAAATATCTTGTTTCAAAAGTATATTGACTTTTCGATTTTGGACATTTTTAAAATGTCCATTTTCAGAAACCAAATATACTTTTGAAAAAAGGGGTCTAAATTCGGCTTTTGCTGCATAATGCCGCGAATTCCGAAAAAAGAGCGAAAAAAACGTTAGCATAAAATTCCACTTTTTTCGGCGAATTTAGGTCCATTTCTGGACATTTCTTATCTCAGGCAACATTAGGCAACGTTTTGGCAACATAAAAATGACTGAAAATTGCAACCCAAAAACTCTGAAATATTCATGCGAAAGTTGTGACTATAACACGTCACGTAAGTCAAATTACGAGAAACATTTACAGAGCGAGAAACATTTTGAGAAAAAAATTGCTTCCCAGGAAGCAAAATTGCTTCCCGAGGAAGCAAAGTATTTCTGCAATAAATGTGACTTCCGTACGAGCAACAAAACAAATTATGAGAAGCATCTGGAGACGCTAAAATGCAAGTCAGTAACAATCTTGCAAAAAAATGCAAAATCTTGCAAAATCTTGCAAGACAAACCATCAAATATTGTAGAGCATAATTCCAGCGACATTATTGTCTCGGATACAACATTCTCTGATGAGTCAGTCACAATCGTCAAAAATGTACTAAAAAGCACCAAAAAAGCACCAAAAAGCACCATATTTCACTGTAAAAAATGCGATTTTACAACCAACAACAATTTTCATTATAAGAGACATTGTTTGACTAAAAAATGCAGTCATATATGTGATTCAACATTAACTACTACGCACGATAAAAATGCCTATGCCTATATTTGTAAATGCGGGAAGGAATTTAAGGCCCGCAGTGGGCTTTGGCGACACCAGAAGTGCCATACGCAATGTGCTGGAGAGTCAGGAGAGTCAACTGATAAATTGATGGAACTTGTTATTTCAAACCAAAAACAACACGATGACACAATTGTGAAGATTATAGAAATGGTCAAGGATATTTCGAAGAATAAGTCCATTATTAATAACAGCAATAACAACACTAATTGCAACAACAAATTTAATCTTAATTTTTTCCTGAATGAAACATGCAAAGACGCATATAACATATCGGAATTCGTTGAACAACTCGACGTAAGTATGGAAGATATGCTCAACACTAGTCGTGTTGGGTATACCGAGGGAGTAAGTCAAATTATTGTGAACGGATTGAAGGCGCTCGACGAAAACAAGCGGCCTATTCACTGCACCGATGTAAAACGAGAAATATTGTACATCAAAGAAAACGACGAGTGGAATAAAGAAACTGAGGACAGGCCAATTTTATTGGGGGCAGTCAAGAAAATTGCTGGAAAAAATATAAAACAAATAACGGAATGGTGTAAACAGCATCCAAACTATCGCGATTCTACGTCTAGAGAAAACGACATACACCTAAAAATGCTTGTGAATGTTATGCAGGGTGGCACGGACAATGAAATCAGTAACAGCTTCAAAACGATATTCCGCAATGTCGCAACAGGAACTAGAATACAAAAACACTGATTTTACTTAAATTGTGCAAGTGGGATAGCGTCGTGTGTGTTGTCTAGCACGGGTCTGTATGAAGCCTTTTCGTAGGAGTCGTTAAATTTTTGAGATGTCATTTTTTTAACCATTTCTTGCTCCAGCGTGTACGGAAATTGGTGAATGGGGGTGAATGGGCTCCATTTCTTTACCTCGGTGGGATAATACTTTTCTAACGCACTGGAACCGGTAACCGCACGAGAATTCTGTATAATATGGAATGCAACGATTATGCCTAAAATTCCAAGCAGAGGGTTTGAATGAGCAAATAGCATTATAGACAGCACGGTTATAATTATCTTCGAAATCGGAGTGTCAATTACCGTGGCAATATTTGCTGGAAGTCTATGTCCGAGCATTAAATACATAACAAATATCACTACTAGGAAAAATTCCATGAACTTATTTATGCGCTTGTACATCTGACTGATTATACTATAAGGCAACAAAATATAATTTAGACAAAACATTTGGTTTATGTTATCAAATTCAATATATTATCCGAGGCACTTAGTTCGAATGATTTTACTTCCCAATGCGGTGCCCGTTGTTGATTTTGCTTTTAATTCCCATATAATAACAATAATAACAAATGATATGTGCATGAACTGCATATGGGTTAGTTAAATTCCTAATTTTAATATAAACATAGAATTTAAGTTATTTATATGTCTAGCGCAGATTATAATAGCGATGCTCCATCCACTACACCCCCGCAAGAGTTTTCTGGCGTGGTGTCTGATTTTATCAAGGACATAAGAACTACATTCCCAGAATATAGCCCCATTATTTCAAAATGGTGGACAAGCGGCACAGAAGACGAAGTTAGCAATGTGTTTGCTCACTGCCTTAGGGCGTACCCACCCCACTTTATGGATATTATCAATAAGAATACGGATTTATTTACTGGAGAGGGAGATACCGAATTTTTGCCTGGGCTGTCCTTTCGTCATATTTGGGCATCAGACCTCAGTGACCACACTCGGGATGTTATTTGGAAGTATATGCAGCTGATTTTATTCAGTGTTATTGGGCGCATCACCAATAGCTCGGATTTGGGAGATACCGCGCAGTTGATGGAATCGCTAAACAGCGACGAGCTCCACGAGAAGTTGAATTCAGTCGTAGACGATATGAAGCATATATTTTCGAGCGAGAATGATGCTGGTGCTAGTGCTAGTACTAGTGCTAGTGCTGCCGCAGGAGATTCGGCTATGCCCGACCCAAAGGATATCCATGAGCATATCAATAAGATGATGAAGGGTAAATTGGGTAAATTGGCATTGGAATTCGCGGAAGAGACTGCCCAAGAACTCAATTTGAGTGATGAAAATTTGAGCGGTGGAGATGTGTTGAATTCGTTCATGAAAGACCCCTCTAAATTAACTGGTATGGTGAGCAAGGTTGGAAAAAAGCTCGATGAAAAAATAAAGACGGGGGAACTGACGGAAAGTGAGCTCATGGCGGAGGGGATGGAGATAATGAACAATATGAAAGATATGCCAGGCATGAAGGACATGGCTAAAATGTTTGGAAAAATGGGGTTTCCAGGAATGGACGGAAAACACGGAAAAATTAACACCAAGGCTATGGAGAGTCAGATGGGGAAGAATATGAAAATGGCGCAAATGAAGGAGCGGATGAAGCAAAAGGCAATGGCGAGAGCTGCCGCTGCTAATATGGCCGCCGCGTCCGCGGCCGCTCCATCCACGGCCGCCAATAAGCCCATGCTTAGTGAGGATGAGCTGGTAACGTTATTTAACACCCCTAGCGATATTAAAACGACTGGACAGTCCCAGCAGTCCCAATCTTCGGGCTCAAAAAAAGGAAAGAAGGGGAAAAAGGGAAAAAAGTAATAAATTATCCGCGGTTAAGATGTTTTCCACCGTTTTCCACAGTCAATACATGTAACAAAGATTGTCATCGGTTCATCCGCGCACCTTGTTTGTAGCTGCATATAACTGCATCGGATTGATTTACATGCCCTACACACAAACGTATCCGTGGTTGCCTCCATTTTGAACTCGAATTTATTTTTGTCTGCAATGGTTTTTTCTTGAATAAGCGGGTCCCATCGCTCGGGGTTCATCTCATAGTGGGTCATAAATGCGATTGTGTGGGACTGAATTGTTCGAGACTTTGCGCGCTCAATTAGCGGTGCATTGTGCATCAGATTCAAGTAAATACTTCTCAAGTGGTCGATATATATTTGCACAAAATATGGATTGCTCCACTTTTTAACTATTTTGCGTTGGGTAGATTCGTTCAAGCTCCAATTATATATGCCTTTTTCCAAATTTACAGCGGATACCGAATCATCGAATAAGTTGTTCAGTTTGCCCTGAACATTTGTTCTAAATGTGGGGGGATGTGTAATATAATGCATTATTATCCAGAAAAAATAATGCATTAGTTATGATTCATTTTTTATGGCCAGCACAAAATGCCGCCGCGATACACTGCACACCACATTCACAACCTGCCGTGGGAGCAGGCGCCGTTAATATCCGTGTAATAATCATGCTCATACATTGTGTTCATAGAGATACCACCCACTTCTCCGTTTAATATACTTCTGTGACGGGTTAATATACTTCTGTGATTAACTCCATAACATCCACATCATACGCTTCTGCTAGTCGTACCATCCGAGTGGGACGAAACACATGGGCAGCCAACTCTTCTGCAAAGCCCATGCAGTTAGCCTTCATTTTTGCATAGTCCAATATTGCAATTAAATGCAGTGCATTCGGGTTCCTAGATAACTTAGATGACCAGAACCAGTCAATTTTATCCAAATTCTGCTCCAAAAGATGAATGGCATTGGGATTTTCAGATAACCAGAACCAGTTAATTTTATCTATATTCTGTTCCAAAAGATGAATCGCATTCGGATTCAGAGATAACCCGTTCAAATTCACTTTATTCATGTTTTGCTCCAAGATAGGAATCGCATTTAGATTCCTAGATAAGCATGACCAATTCACTTTATCCAAGTTTTGTTCAATCAGATGAATCGCATTTGGATTCCTAGATAAGCAGCACCAATCCACTTTATCCAAATTTTGTTCAATCAGATGAATCGCATTCGGATTTCTAGATAACAATTCCCAATTTACCCTGTCAATGTTTTGCTCCAACAAATGAATCGCATTCGGATTTTGAGATAACCAATGCCAATTCACTTTATCCAAGTTTTGTTCCAACAGATGAATCGCATTCGGATTGTAAGATAACCAACGCCAATCCACTTTATCCAAGTTTTGTGCAATCAGATGAATTGCATTCGGATTCCTAGATAACAACGCCCAATCCACTTTATCCATGTTTTGTTCCAACAGATGAATCGCATTGGGATTTTCAGATAACATGCGCCAATCCACCTTATCCAAATTTTGTTCCAACAGATGAATCGCATTGGGATTTGAAGATAGCCAGTTCCAATTTATTGGAGTGGGTACTACCTGATACTGATAATAAACTTCAAACATGGCGGTATATGGTTAAACTATTGTTGTGTGTAGTATATGTAATCAATAAAAAGATGAAATATGTTCATTTTTATTCTAGATAACTAGCACTAATCTATTGGCGCGGCTACTGCCTGATAATAAACTTCAAACATGGTGGCGTATATGTCAACTATTGTGTTGTGTGTAGTATATATAGTGTATATAGTGTATATAATCAATAAAAAGAGAACATATGTAAATTAACTGTATTTTTCGTATTTCAACTACTCTTATGATAGTCCATTACACATTATCATAACAAAATATTCTTATTATTCTATTATTATTTCTCAGTAACAAAATGCAAAAAAACCTTGTTTTAAAAGTATGTTGGGTTTTCGAATTTGGACATTTTTAAAATGTCCATTTTCAGAAACCCAATATACTTTTGAAAAAAGGGTTGTAAATTCGGCTTTTGCTGCATAATGCAGCGAATTCCGAAAAAAGAGCGAAAAAAACGTTAGCATAAAATTCGGTTTTTTTCGGTGATTTTGGGGGGTTTTCTGGACATTTCTTATCTCAGGCAACATTAGGCAACGTTTTGGCAACATGAAAATGGCTGAAATTCGCACCCCAAAAATTCCGAAATATTCATGCGAAAGCTGTGACTATACCACATCTAAAAAATCAAATTATGATAAACATTTGCAGACTGAAAAACATTTTGAGAAAATGTCTGGCTACAAAGTAGCCGAACAGCTACCTGAAGTAGCCAAATATTTCTGTAAAAGTTGTGACTATACTACCAAGCGAAAGCATGATTATGATAAACATTGTGAGACGCTAAAATGCAAGTCAGTAACAAAGTCGTCAAAACTCGCAAAACTCGCACAAAACTCGCAACACATTTCGATTAATATGGATGAGCATACTTCATGTGTTCCAACCGAGACAATTGATATGAATTGTGACGAGTCAGTCACAGAGGCCGAAAAATCCCCAAAAATCCCCAAAAATCCCCACAAAATCCCCAAACTTCAAGGATTTTACTGCAAAAGTTGTGATTATGCTACCAATAATAAGAAGGATTATAAAAAACATTGCTCGACCACCAAGTGCATTCAATGTATTAATCCAATAAATGATGACGGGACGAATAATATAATATCGGTCGTATCGTCTACATTAATGCCAGATAACTCATCTATATATGTTTGTAAATGTGGTAAGGAATTTAAAGCGCGCAGTGGATTATGGCGGCATCAAAAGCATAATATGCAATGTTCTGGCGATTCAGATAGTAAGTTGATGGAGTTAGTCATGAAACAGCATGACGAGACCATAATTAAAATTATTGAAATGGTAAAAGATATTTCAAAGGATAAGTCTATAATTAACAATAATACGAATTGTCATAACAAACAGTTTAATTTGCAATTTTTCTTGAATGAGACATGCAAGGATGCGTATAATATTTCAGAATTTGTGGAGCAGCTAGATGTGAGTATGGAAGACATGCTTCACACTAGTCGGGTTGGATATACGGAGGGTGTAAGCCAGATTATACTAAATGGGCTGAGGGCGTTAGATGAAACAAAGCGGCCTATACACTGTACCGATGTAAAGCGCGAGACGTTGTATATTAAAGAAAATAATGAGTGGGCCAAGGAGGCGGATGACCGTCCCATATTATTAGGAGCGGTGAAGAAAATCGCTGGAAAAAATATCAAGCAAATAAATGAGTGGTGCAAGCAGCATCCGAATTACCGCGATTCGTCATCTCGAGATAATGACATCCATCTAAAAATGCTCGTCAATGTTATGCAGGGTGGAACTGATAATGAAATAAACAATAGCTTCAAAACAATATTTCATAAGGTGGCGACTGGAACTAAGATTTCTAAACACTGAATACATAAGTATATTAGAACAATTAAAAATGAAATTTTCTCTTTTTATTGATTACATATACTACACACAACAATAGTTTAACCATATACCGCCATGTTTAAAGCTTATTATCAGGCAGTAACAACTCCGATAGATTGGAACTGGTTATCTAGGAATCCCAATGCGATTCATCTTTTGGAACAGAACATAGATAAAATTAACTGGTTCTGGTTATCTGAAAATCCCAATGCGATTCATCTGTTGGAATAAAACTTGGATAAAGTGCATTGGCCAATGTTATCTTGGAATCCAAATGCAATTCATTTGTTGGAACAAAACTTGGATAAAGTGCATTGGCCCGGGTTGGCTGGCAATCCCAATGCCATTCATCTTTTGGAACAGAACATTGACAGGGTAAATTGGGAATTGTTATCTAGAAACCCCAGTGCGATTCATTTGTTGGAACAAAACATGGATAAAATATGTTGGGATTGGTTATCAATGAATTCCAATGCGATTCATCTGTTGGAACAAAACTTGGATAAAGTGGATTGGGAAGAGTTATCTGAAAATCCCAATGCGATTCATCTGTTGGAACAGAACTTAGATAAAGTGAAATGGTTATGGTTATCTGAAAATCCGAATGCACTGCATTTAATTGCGAAATTAGACTATGCAAGAATTAAGGCTAACTGCATGGGCTTTGCCGAGGAATTGGCTGCCCATGTGTTTCATCCCAATCGGATGGTACGACTTGCAGAAGCATATGATGTGGATGTCATGGACTTAATCACAGAAGTATATTAAACTGCGGCACACAGTTGTTTGCATAAAACACGAGTTGCAATTGAATGAATTGAATTGAATTGAATTGAATGAATGGCGTGCATATGCATTGAATAAAAATGAAATTATCTTTTTATTGATTGCATATACACACATAACACACCACCATGTTTAAAGCTTATTATCAGACAGTAACCACGCCGATAAATTGGGTCTGGTTATCTAGGAATCCCAATGTGATTCGCCTGTTGGAACAAAACTTGGATAAAGTGGATTGGGATTGTTTATTTAAAAATTCGAGTGCGATTCACCTGCTGGAGAAAAACTTGGATAAGGTGAATTGGTCATGGTTATCTGGAAATCCGAATGCGATTCACCTGTTGGAACAGAACTTGGATAAGGTAGATTGGCACGAATTATCTAAGAACCCGAATGCGATTCATCTGCTGGAACAAAACTTGGATAAGGTGAATTGGAACATGTTATCTAGGAACCCGAATGCAATTCATCTCTTGGAACAAGACTTGGATAAAGTGGATTGGTATTGGTTATCTGGAAATCCGAATGCGATTCATCTGATTGAACAAAACATGGATAACGTGAATGGGTTCATGTTATCTGGAAATCCTAATGCAATTCACCTGTTGGAACAGAACTTGGATAAAGTAACTTGGAAGTTGTTATCTAGGAATCCGAGTGCGATTCATCTGATTGAACAAAACATGGATAAAGTGGATTGGGATTGGTTATCTTACAATCCGAATGCAATTCATCTGATTGCACAAAACTTGGATAAAGTATATTGGGATTCATTGTCTGAAAATCCGAATGCGATTCCTATCTTGGAACAAAACCTGGATAAAGTGGATTGGAAGTGGTTATCTTCAAATCCCAATGCGATTCATCTGTTGGAACAAAATTTGGATAAGGTGGATTGGTTCTGGTTATATAAAAATCCTAATGCAATACATTTAATTGCAAAATTTGACTATGCAAAAATGAAGGCTAACTGCATGGGCTTTGCAGAGGAATTGGCTGCCAGGGTGTTTCATCCCAAGCGGATGGTACGACTTGCAGAAGCATATGATGTGGATATTATGGACTTAATCACAGAAGTATATTAGACTTATATGGCATTGCACACATTTGTTTGTATAAAACACGAGTTGTAATTGAATGTGTGCATATGCATTGAATAAAAATGAATATAATAATATTTTTTATGTGTATTCTATTTATAATGCACACTTGTTTCGATTGTTGTGTGGTGTATGGTTTTATTCATAAATCCCGCGGAGATTGCATTATGCTTCCGCAGGAGTTTCTGGATAAAATGGGCATTGACGTATTTGCACAAAGTATTGTGTGCGGATATATGAGTGAGCCAGTGTATGGCATCGCGGTCTCGGTTGACTCCAATACTGGTGTGCTAAAAGTGTGCGATAAAACTGCTTCAACGGTGAAGCACGCCTACATAAGCGCAATAAATAAATTCGCATACTCCAATGAAAATACTGCGGGTTATGCATTGGGGTATTACACCTGTATGACTGGTGACTATGAGATTCAACACATGGAATTGTGCAGTGATGATGAAGAGACCTCGGAAGAAGAGGAAGTGGATGAATAAGTGAGCAATGGAGCCCGCGGGTATGAACGGAAAAAACACAAAAAAAAAATGTTATATGAGTCCATGGAGAGGTCTCATTTAACCGAGTCGGGTGTAAGTACAATATTGGGGAATGCTCTCAAGCAGTGTCACCAAGTGAAGGAGCGGTATTATAATATGATGTATAATTTGTTGGGCGCCATATTATTTGTGTGTGTGGTTGCGTCAGTATTGATATATAAGTACCGCGGCAAGCCTACGGTTGCGGAGAGGCGGGAGCGCGAAAATACCAAGAAGGCGTATATATTGGAGCGTATAAAGAATTATAAAATCAGTAAGTTGCGTGCGGAGCAGCAGTTGCTAACGGGATTGCCCCACTTTGACCCGCCTGAGCGGAATTAGTGGGGCAATATTAGCGCCCCAACGTGGGGCAAATTTATTTAGACGCCTTCAGCGTAGTATTCTTTGGCGTTTTTTTAGCTGCGGACAGAGTTCTTGATTTTGGTTTGGGCCTTGCACCCTCGGTGTTTGTTATTATTTTGTCGTCTGATGCATTGAAGAAATAGTTGGTCTCTGGGTTTTGCTGCTGAATTAGTATATAGCGGTTGTTGTGGTGCTCCACAAACATTTCGGGGTATTCTAGGTTGTTTATATCGCGCGCCCACATAGCAATGTCATCTATATAATATTGGGCAAGTGTTTTTGGAACATTATCCGACGACGTCTCCCCCACCGCGACATCTTGCTTGTATTTTTCAATCATGTTATTATATCCCCACAGAACTTCATCCACGAAATACTTTTTAAAAGTTTCCAATTCGGCTATATTTTCGGGGTTATCATTTATCATAATATTTGATTCCACTATTTTACCAGTCGCCTGAGCCGTTTCCTCTAGCTGCTCGCTCAAATCAGAAAACCACTCAGTCGCGTTAGCGTCTGGGGAGTAGTCAAATAACATATTATTTTTTCCAATAATAATGCGCGTTTTTATGTCATTTATATCAGACTGACCGCCTGCTATGGCGCGCGCGTAATTTATACGGTCTGCCACAATAAACTGTATATCAAGCGGACATGGAGAAGACGCGTCGCCACATTTCGCAATAAATGTGCGCGCCGCACCATTTCTGGTCACAGAGAATACGGAACCCACTGCACGCCGACATCCCACACAAGGCACCTTGTCCATTTTGGTGACCTTTAGACGTTTTTCTCGATTGGATAGTTCTTTGTTGGATATAATCTTTGAAATTTTTGTCTGTCTACTCGCATCATATCTCTCCTTCAATGTATAAAATTTGTCAATTAATTGGCTGAGTGACTCCTCCATACACTGGGGATATATAAAAATGCTATACTTTTCCCTTGAGAAAATCCTTGAGTTGTGTTTTCATGTTGTCTGCCGAAGATTCTACGGGAAGGTCGTATATGTTGGTGGTACATTGACTCATGTTGTTTTCGATGTCGGTGGTTGGCTGATTGGGCGTTGCTCCAGACAGGGAACATATCGTGTTATACCTGGCTGGGAAGTCAACCAAGTCGCGTATTTTGGGCGGAGTGAGGGTATCTTTGAGGAAAATAAATGTATGGTGGACTAGAAATATAAATACAAACGATATTATGGAAATTTCAATAACCCAGGCCAGCATATGGTG
>Ga0233412_10001595_pt1 | contig 11603 bp, 11 predicted proteins | sample Na_anoxic_4_MG_FD_180667 | JGI IMG/M metagenome (GOLD analysis project Ga0233412, IMG submission 180667) | Seawater microbial communities from Saanich Inlet, British Columbia, Canada - Na_anoxic_4_MG | ecosystem: Environmental > Aquatic > Marine > Inlet | place: Canada: British Columbia... | reverse complement strand
ACTTGTCATTTTTTATACTAAAGTTTTAATAAAATTTGCACATTTTTTCATTTTGTAATTTAAATGAAAAAAAATTTATAAATCAATCTTGGCCACTGTCACTTTCACTTTCACTTTCACTTTCACCTTCACTGTCACTGTCACCTTCACTGTCACTTTCACTTTCACTGTCACTTTCACTGTCACTGTCACTGATAAAATCTATCTCTTCATTATCTTGAATTACTGATTTTGATTTTTTAGTTATTCCACTCATTGGTTTTAGAAGTTTTCCAGAAAGACTTTTAAAAGATGGATTTACATTTTCCATGATATTTCCGTCTCTGATAATTCCAGTACCAATAAATTTTGGAATGTCGGCAACTAAATCACAGATTCCGGTTCCAACCCGTGACCTTCTTGCACACATTATACTTGCACTGATTCCGGAAATTTGTTCAACATCCCCGAAAACACCAGCTTTTAGGAAATTATCAAGACTTTCTTCGAAAGATGCTTTCGCCAAAGGGCCGATCGTTTCACGCTTCATTCCGTACCTAGAAACCGATGCAATAGCACCCGTCGATGTCATAATATCAACGAGTAAGGCTACATGTCTTTCATTGATATACGTTCCATCTGATGAAACAACATTCATAAATTCTTCAATTAAAAATTCCCTAGTTGCTTCGATACCCAGACAATTGTAAATATCCCACATATTATTAGAAATCGTTCTGAATATATCGATATTTGCAAGAGAAAGAATTTTTTTAAAATTGGAACCTTCTGTCTCAATCATCCATTTTCCTTTACAATTCTTATCTTCGACATAAAAAATTTTTTGCACCCCTTGAATTCCACATATCAAAATCGTTTTAATATTTGGTAAAATGACTTCTTCAAGGAAGATTAAATTTTTCGAATCTTCGTTAATAAAAGATTCTCGGTCTTCTGGAAGTTGAATATTTGTTAAATCAATATATATATGAAATTCTAAAGCACTTGTGGACGAATATACACAAAAAATATCATTAAATTCGCTCTCAATTTTTTTTGCAATAAATTCCAAGGTTAATTTATGATTGAAAATCTTACTTCTGTTTAATTCAAGAATTAAACATCCATAACCTTCAAAGTCGGTTTCCGTGATTCCGTTAAATCTCATAAAGGGAGAATACCATCGTGGTTTTTCAGGGAGCCCCGACTCAAAAAAAGTAAAAGAAGAAATCAAATTTCTTAGATAAACCTCCATTAAAACATTGGACATATAATCTTGAATTTCTTCTAAACTTGAATTATTTTTTGTTAAGTATATATCGCAACTTTTTGCCTTTGGTTCTTTCGTGGCATTTAGTAATTCCGAAAATTTTGGAACACCTGTAACAACTGTTTTAATGGCAAGTCCAGCTGAGTGAAAGGAATTCAAAGTCATCTGAGTTTGTCTTTCGCCAATGCTTTGAGCAGTAAGAACTCCAACACTTTCCCCGGGTGAAATTAATGTTTCGTGAAAATTTTGTAAAATTTTCTGTTTTAGTTTCGGAAGTAAACTTGGATAGATCTCAATATCTTTTAATTGAGAGGCAATATCATTTTGTGTAATAGCTAAAATAGATTTTTTTGTTTCTGATGGGATTGAATATGGAATATCAATAACCTTAAGAATAGTCATAATCTCAGTTGGAGTAAGTTTTCTTTTTTTCTCCGCAGACATGCTGAAAAAAAAATTAATTATTAATTTTTTTTTCATTTTTTAAATTAATTATTAGTATCTTTTAATCGGTGCACCCAGTGACTTTCCAGAATCCGGTCGTTTTGATAAAATTCCAAGTAAATTATTTACTGTATCCACTAATATAGGAAAATCTGAAACGATTGATTTAACCAACTTTCCTTTATGGTAAATGTAAAAAGTTGGAACATTTGTGCATATTTCCTTGTGGGCACAAGTTTCACTGTCAATGTCTTCATAGACAAAAACGATTTCTAATACTTGTTTTGAATTTTTAGCTAACTGTTCGAACATTGGAGCTAATTGTTTACATGGTCCACACCACGTAGCTGAAACCATAACAATGCAAACTTCAAAATTATTAAATAAATAATTAAGATCATTAACTCCGTCAATTTTCTTTACAATCGAAAAAATATCTTTTGGATTTTTTAAAGGATCTTCACTTGGGAGATCACCGTACGAAGCATAATTTCCTTGTGGCATTTTAATATATGTGTATATATAAAAAAAACCGTTTCTTTATGAATGTTTATAATAAATATATTCATATATAAAAATGAATTTATAAAGATTTAAATAAAAAAAAGATATGAATTCAAATGAAAAGGATGGAACAACTCCCATTCTTGGAGATATCGAAAATCAGTTAGGTGAATGTCCAATTTGTTGGGAAGAAAATCAAGAAATTATAGAACTTCCTTGTAACCATCAAATTTGTAAAACTTGCAAACGGAGGATTCGTCCGAACAAAAGGAAAGAAAAATTATGCCCTTTTTGTCGAAAAATTTTTTCAGCACCAATAGTTCCAAATCGTATTAGATTGAGAGATCGAAATTCAGATTTTCGCGGATTTGCCCGGGAAGTTTACGTATTTTTTTCATACCTATTAATTGCAGGAATATTTGGTTTATTGTTTTATTTTGTTAAGGGGGGGTAAAATTTGAAATTAAGAGTATATATATTATTTAAGTATATATATACTTTAATATATATAAATTTTATGGGAAAACCGTTAATTAATAGTTTTGATAAGTATTGGATTTATACTTTTGTCGATATCTTCCTTCCTTTTTGTGAAAATATTCATCCGAATCTTGTTACATGTTTAAGTATAATATTTAAAGTTGGAGTTATTTATAATTTTAGGATATATTCCCCTATTTTACTAGGTACCTTTATGACACTTGAAAGATTTTGTGATTCCCTTGATGGCGAAATTGCTCGGAAATTTAAAAAATGTAGTTTAATTGGGCATTATATGGATAAAGTTAGTGATTTTATTTATTGGAATTGTATATGCGTAGTGTCTGCAATGTTTTTATATACCAATTTAACCTTTTCCGTGTATTGGTGGATTTACTTTTCCATCCTTGCATATGTACCACTTTCACTGGTAGCAGATACAAGGGCTGATAGATTTAAATTCCTTGGTAATATTCCAAAAGACTCATGGTTTATTTACATTGAAGATAATGGTAGTTTATTCTCGTTGCTAATTCCGTATGTAATGGCAAATATTAAAAATTAAAATTGATAAATTCTTTATTTCAATTTAATATTTTAATTTTTATGGATAGTGAATTAATTTCAGCCAGACGGGAAGATGTATTGCAAGCATATAATTCTGCAAAAGCCACAAACCGTCGTTTATTTCTCGAGGGTGATGATAAAGCCACTTCTGAATATATTTTCCCAAATCAAATGGAGGATGCAAATTCTATTGTTAATTTATTTTATAAAGAAAACCGTCGTGTAATTAGTATTCAAAAAAAGACAAAAGTAGGAGCTGATGGTTTAATGATTGAAATTGCAAAACTACTAACAACTCACCCAGATGATGACTTTGTTGTAAATCTCGAAAATGTCCGAATTCTAACTGGAATGAGTAATGCAGGGTGGGAGAAAGACATGAAAGAAAAGGCGCCAACCTGTTTCAAAGAAAAAATCTTTCATCATGGGAAACTATCTCGCGCAGATTTAGCAAATATTAAAAATGCTTTAATAATCATTGATGAAATTGATACTGGAGACAAGGAATGCCAAGTTTTACATAATACTTTGAAAGAAGCATGTGTTTTGGATGTCAACAAAATGGTGGAAAATAATAATCGTTTTGTATTCATCAGCGCGACCATGATTCGAGAACTCTATGCTTTATACACATGGGGCGAACTCCATCAACTATATAAGATGACAATCCCTGATGCTTACATTGGTCATAAGGATTTTTTGGATAAAGGGATTGTAAAAGAATTTTATCCGCTGAATTCGAGCGAGAATGCAGAAAGGTGGGTACGGGAAGATATCACAGAAAATTATAAGAAAGATTTTAGAGTTCATATTGTTCGTGTAACTGCCAGAACCGTCAACATTGTTCAAAATGCGTGTATCCGTGAAGGTATTATGTTTAGGAATCATACTTCAAGAGATCGCTTATCGGAGGCTGAAATCAGGGAATTTTTCAAAGAACCATTAATTAATCATATTGTTCTCGGAGTTAAAGGGTTTTTTCGGCGAGCAAATCTGATTCCAAATCGATGGAAACTTAGAATTGGAGCCACTCATGAATTTTTTACTAAAAATGTAGATAATAATGTACAGATTCAGGGGTTAACTGGACGAATGACCGGGTATTGGCGGGATGAAATCCAATCAGGGCGTATAACTGGTCCCCATCGAACATCCGTGAGGAGTATTGAAGAATATGAAAAAACATATTTGGATCCATTTGGAACAAATAATTATCAAACTTCGGGGTTTAAAAAGACAGGGGGCAAAGTGTCAGATGGCGGTTCTTCATGTATCATGCTTTCGGCAAAACATGTTAAAAATCTGGTCCCAGTTGCGTTAGAACCAGTACCTGAAGAAGAAGTCGATCCTCATCTTTACCGGGTTTATTCAGATGAATCAATGGTAAGACGTGTATGCGAGAAACTTGGTTATAACTATCGTGAAACTAAAATTGGCGCGGACGGATTTAGGGAGACGTCTTTGAATTATAAGAAAAAGATTGTTTCATTAGAAGAGGCTGTGAAGAAAGTTCCAACCGGATATGCGATACATAATGGTGAGAAAAAATGGAGAACCTGTTACCCATGTTATGAAAACGTTGAGGATAACAAGTCTTTACGATTTGTTGTAATCATTAGACCGGACACAAAAATGGAAGATTTAGAAGAATGTGATTCGTGGGTGTTGCCGTAAAAATGTAAAAAAAAAATATTATTAAATTAAACCTAAAAAATTTAATAATTCTTATAAACAAAATAAATGAAAAAAATTTTTTATTTAGCCTTATTATTAAATTTTTTAGGTTTAATTGTTTTTATTTTTCAAATGATTGAACTATTTAAAAAACCTTCGCCAGAAGAATCTATAAGATCATTATTTCAAGAAAACGGTCTTAAATATGATGAAAGTTTAAACAAAGAATCTCAAAAATTGTTATTAAATAATCTTTTTAATAAAAATAAACCCCAAAAAATCCCAAGAATAATTCATCAAATCTGGATTGGCGATGAAATGCCTTCAAATTATCAAAAAAATATCAAGAAAATCCGGGATAAAAATCCTGAATATATTTATAAATTATACGATGGTAAAGCGATCGAAGAATATATTCTTCAAAATTATGGAGAACCAATGTTAAAAATTTATAACCAAATAAATTCCAAATATGGCGCGGCCCGTGCTGATTTTGCAAGATATTTAATAATTTATAATGAAGGCGGGGTTTACTTAGATATAAAATCAAATACAAGAAAACCATTGAGGGAAATTATAAAACCAGATGACCAGTTTTTATTGAGCGTTTGGGAAACAAAAGACTGGGAAGAAGAAGTGCAAACCGGAAACGGTGAATTTCAACAATGGCATGTAATTGCTCGGCCAAGACATCCGTATTTAGAATCGGTAATTACGGAATGTATAAAAGGAATTGAAAATTTTAAAAATTTAAGTTCCGAAAATAAGAGTGGAAGGATTGGGGTTTTAAGATTAACTGGTCCGATAATGTATACAAATGCAATTTCCAAAGTAATTGATAATTCGATGCATACATTAAAGTTAGATAATTATGGAGGAAATTTAATTTATGAAAATGTTAAAAAAAATACCAAAAATCATTATTCCAAACAGACAGAAGATATATGCTATCCTGAAAAACAAGAAAATAAACTGCTCACTAACTGGGAATTGTTAACCAATGAGGGAATTTCCGTGGTAAAACAGTTTTCAGAAAAGACGATATGTGAGATGGTACGTGTAGCATCTGCCGCATACTACAATAAACAACCATTTGTTGCAGATAATGTATTTGATATTCTGAAAGAGTACGGACAGCGTATTTATCCCAATAACCCTTGCTTTGATGGGGTAGGTGCCCCAACAGATAAAGCCAAAGAAAATCCATTTTCATGTTTAGAAAAACCTAAATTACATATGGGCAACCGGTATTGAGAAAATTTTTTATATTAATTTAGATCACAGAACTGACCGAAAAGAGAAAATGGAAAAACAATTAGTAAATTATAATATTCCTTATGAAAGATTTAATGCAATAAAAACAAAAAGATTCGGGGCCCTAGGATGTACCAAATCTCATTGCCAAGTATTAAAAAAGGCTATGGAACAAAATTTAAAAAATGTATTAATACTTGAAGATGATTTTGATTTTACTATAAATCGCAATGCATTTGAGAGTATAATGACAACTGTATTTAATACCGATTTTAATTGGGATGTTATTTTGTTAACCGCAAATATGAAAGTATTAAAAAGTACTAAAGTTTCCCAACCTTATCTTCAAAAAGTAACTGATGCACAAATAGCCGCGGCATATATAATAAATGGTCATTATATTTCAAAATTGTTTAATCGACTTAATGAGGGAGCTTTTTTACTTGAAAAACATGGGAAAAAATTTACAAGAACATATATTAATGATCAGTATTGGAAAGAATTACAAAAAACAGATAATTGGTATATAACAAATCCTATACTTGGGATACAAAGAGAAGATTATAGTGATATCGAAGAAAAAAATGTAAAATATTATTAAGTTTATAAATTAAATAATAAATTAAAATTTTATTTTTAATTTATTATTTAAATGATTGTTAAAAACAAAAAAAATCTAATTTTTTGGGGTTTGGTTTTTGTTGGTCTTTTATTTGGTGTATTAACGTTTTTTTTTTCCTTAAAATATAACGATAAAGAAAGTTTTCAAATAAAAATAAATTTAATCAAAGAAAAAAAATTAGAAGGTTATGTAAATTATTGTACTAAAAATAGCGCATCTTGTGATCAACAAATGGAATTAAAATCATGTTGTTTAGATCATTCTCTCGAAATGGTTCATTTTTTAACTAAGAATCTTGGGCCGAAAATCTTCCTTCTAGATGACCAATTACTTGAACTAGTAAACCAGTCTGGAACAAAATCTTGGGAAAATAATTATTTTGACATGGGAATGCTTAATTTAGATGAAGAATCTTTGTTGGAGATGAAACCTGTGTTAAAAGAACATGGATATATTTTAAAAAATTTAAAAGTCGATGGAAAGAATGATAATCCTACGTATAATTATTATTCACTTAGTTATAGTAAAAAAAACGATATTTCCCTTTTTATTGCAATTTTTAATTTATGTTATGTGGATAATGAATTTTTATTATTAAATGCTTCGCAAAAATATTGTGAACAAATAAAAACTTTTACAAAAGACAAAAGGACAAAAATTCCCCATATTAAAACAAAACATTCGATTATCCATGTTATTAAAACCACACTCTATGATATCGATGTTTATATACCAAAAAATTATATAGAATATTTTAACGATTCTCATGGAAAAGATGATGTTAATAAACCAAAATATGAATTGGATAAAATTAACGGGCATAATTATAAAAATCGGCTAAAACAAACTAGTATTTACCCTTTCCAAATCGCAAGTAATATTGAACAAAGTTCAAACGACTCTTACGGTTTGGGACCCGTTTTAATATTAAATGTAGATAACCGAAAAGAAAGAGCTCATTCCATGTTTTTACAATTAGATAAATTTGATTTATATTCCGAAAGAGTACCCGCAATTACAGGAAAGGATCTTTCGAAATATAAAGATTTTTTTATTAAAAAATCTAATTTACTTGATGGAGAAAAAGCGTGTTTCCTAACACATTTAAAAGCAATCCAAAAATCAATTGATCTTAACCGTCCTGTTTTAATTTGCGAAGACGATTTACTATTTCCTTTAAATTTTAACACAGTTTTAAGAAATATAATGACTGATATTTCGAAATTAGAAGATACAAAAATTATTATTAGATTGGGGAGATTTTTTTTAGATGCTAATCCCTCATTCCAATTAGAACAAAATTGTAAATATATTGGTTTTTCTTCTTTCGCAACAGGTACATGGGCATATATAATATTTCCGGAAGCGGCAAGAATTTTCATTGATTTCATAAAAAAAACTCCAATAAAACATCCTATAGACACAATTATAAATCCTTCAATTTTTAAAAGTAAATATCAAAACAAATATATTAATAGTCAACCCCGAGACTTGTACAAATTTTATGATATTGCATACAACGACGAATTGGACTTTAATGGATTCAAACTCCCTTATGATAAAAATCGAATTGAAGTAGTAAAAGAATTAAGTACATGGGCCTCAGATTCTTCAAGTTATACAAAATAAAATTTTAATATAAAGTCAAAATTATATTTTACATTTGTTTACAATAATTTTGACATGCTTTGTTTCCATGAAAATCTTTTGGGGATTTTAATTCATTATTGATCTGATTTTCCGATATAGATATTACACAATCTCAAATACATTCATATTTATCTCCTGGTGGGCATGAATACCACTCATCTGTATATGGTGAATACCACATTGTTACATTTACCATTTTCACAGGTTTCTCCTGATTTACAAGGGGGATTACAAGATTTACTACCACTACCACTACCACTTCCACTTCCACTATCTCTCCCCCCATTATCTTTTTTTACCACCCAAAACAATACCTAAAACAATACCTATGACTCCTCCAATAACTAAAAGTACAATTAAAAATATCAACCGGGTGCTTATTTTCTAGATTTTTTATTTCGCGTCATTTAAATATTATATAAATATAAAATTATTTATAATTATAAATAATTTTTCTCTTAGAATGTTTGTTCAGCAATCCAAAAACAAAGATGCGATTTCGAAACATATGAAAACAATTGAAAAACGCATGGAACTCGGACTCCAGACTTATGGTCATGGTATACGGGTTTCGGATGATACGCGGAAATGGGGGACATGCAAAGATTCATGGTTAGAAATGGCCGAAGAAGAAATACTTGACGCATTAATTTATTCGGCGGCGGATATTTTACGAAAGCAATCCGATAATTGTGAACATGGAAAACAAGTCGCGCCTTCTCAAGATTGTAATGAAGAAATTAAAGAATTATTAAAAACTACTGGAAAATATAAACTTATCGATAATTTATGGCAAGTTTATAATCTAATGGTAAATATGGAAAGGTAAAATTCAGTTATCCTTTTTCATCTTAATTTATTTTTTATATTTTATTCTACAAAATAAATCAACTATATATGTCTGTTAAAAAAAAATCCAAGAAAATTCCTGTAATCATAATTATTTTAGTTGTACTTCTAGTCGTCGGAGGAGTCGTTGGTATTGTCTTAGGAATCCTCTTAGGTGGTAAGAAGGGGGATAAAAGTGGTGGGTATTTTTGTAATGTGGCTACTGGAAAATGTGAAAAAGGTCCGAGTGGCATCTACAAAACTTTAGAAGAATGCCAATCCAAAGGATGTAAAACTATTCCTGTTAGCGATAGGTATAGTTGTAATACTTCTACAGGCTCATGTAGTAAAGATATTAACGGAAAAATGAGTGAAAGTGATTGTAATTCTGGTTGTAAAGTTCCACCACCCCCGCCAAAAAAATGTAAGTCGGATACCGACTGTGAACCCTGCAATAAATGTGAGGGCGGGGTATGTACAAATTTATGTAAACCAAATGAAATTTGTAATAACGGAAAATGTGAAATTCCAATTCCGAATCTCAACATTGACTGTCTAGAAGCCCCATGGAATCCATATGACACTGAAACAGGAGATGTAAATTCAAGAGTTTTCCAAACAGTTCCAAAAATTGTTCCAGATGATCATTTTGGACGGGGACTGAATGGTATACAATCAAATTGGATTGGCCCATTTTCGCATGCCGGAGGTCAAACATCGAATGACCCTTATGCTGAACCAACAACACAATCAGGCCCTGATGGTGATAATTGGGGAGGAGGTAGCCAATGGTATAATGGTTGGCATCATGGAAACAAGCAAATTTATCCATTCCCTATGTATTATTATGCAAGATTTTTAGGAGCACTTAACGGAAATACTGGAAAATATGATTCGGAACACCAGGAAAATTGGAAAGTTTGTCCACTCACTGATATCCCCCAGGACACGGAAAAAGGAAATCCCCCAATCATTTCACCCGACGGGATTAAATGCATAAATGACAACATAATAAAACCGGCAATAATTGCCGCAATTGAAATTGCAAATGAAGCCAGAAAGGATTTAGAAACGAATAAAATCTACGGGAAATATTTTAGTAAAATTCCGGATCTTAAAATAGAAGATTTAACGTCTTATACACCGGATAAGAGTACTGGGCTTTTAGGTATTAAGCCTTCCGCAAATAGTGCAAATGCTTTATACAATTTTTATTCAACAAATTCCCCAACGGGTGTTAAAGAAATTCAACAAAGTTATGAAGATGCAATTTTAAATTGTCCGGCAGCACCGGTAACATCCGGTCAATTAGCAGTTCCCATTATTGATATTGCAAAGGCATGGATGACTTCGACAGGTGGAAAAAAAGAAAATTTACAAGAATTATATGAACAAAGATTTAGAGATTGTCCAGCTTCTTTAATTACAATTGCCGGGGAAACCACATGTATTTGTAAGGATACTTCGGACCCAACAACAATGACATGTGAGAATCCACAATCTTCAGGCGTATGGCAAATTACATCCCCAGATGATGCTCCAATTTCGTCTGGTTGTGCAAATTTCCCCGGACCCAAAAAAAAAGATTGTGTGGAAAAATCTACAATTTGTAATAAAGAAATAATGAAAACTAATTTATGTTGCCAGGCAGATTGGGTTAACACGCATTTGTATACAAATGCAAGCGCAAATATTTCAAGTTTTGGAATGTTTAATTATGGATATGGAAATTGTGGATGGGCACCGCCTGGTGAACAACGTTATTGTTCCAATCCAAATAAGGAACCAGGGCCAGAGAAAATTCCGTGTAAAGGGGAGGATCCTAAACCAAGTCCTGGAGATAAGGGAAGTTGCAAAGAATGTTATCCTGGTTCGTCGGGTCAATGTAAGAACCATTCAAATAATGTTTGTTTCCCATTGGTTGGAGGCATTTGCCCAGGAGGAACAATAAAATGTCAATAATTTCAATAATTTCAATAATCTTTGTATAAATTTTTTATAAATAAAAATATTAATTTTTAAAATAAACAATAGCATGTCTGTAAAGAAAAAATCCAGGAAAATACCCAAAAGTATAATTATTTTAATTGTACTTTTAATTGTCGGAGCAATTGTTGGTATTGTTATCGGGTTGCTTTTAGGTAAAAAAAGCGGTGGAGGTGGTGGAGGTGGTGGAAGTGGTGGAGGTGGTGGAGGTGGTGGAGGTGGTGGAAGTGGTTTGTATTTATGCAACGTCACTTCCGGAGAATGCGAAAAAAGTTCGAATGGAATCTACAAAACACTAGAAGAATGCAAATCCGCAGGATGTAAAAAAAGTGGGGGAGGTGGAAG
>Ga0233412_10001591_pt1 | contig 11618 bp, 2 predicted proteins | sample Na_anoxic_4_MG_FD_180667 | JGI IMG/M metagenome (GOLD analysis project Ga0233412, IMG submission 180667) | Seawater microbial communities from Saanich Inlet, British Columbia, Canada - Na_anoxic_4_MG | ecosystem: Environmental > Aquatic > Marine > Inlet | place: Canada: British Columbia... | reverse complement strand
ATCCACGCCCTAACATGCGAAATATGGCGCAAGGCGGAATCGTAGGGTTTCAAGCCGGTGGGGGTACTAGCCAGTCGGCGCTCCAGATACTTAATCAAACAGCCCAGCCTCCGCAGGGTACTTACGCAGGCCCCGCCCTTACGCCCAAACAAATGACCGCTATGGCACTTAAACAGGCGCAGTCGAAATACGGTGGTACAGGTGGTACAGGTGGTACAGGTGCACGCCCCATAAACAAAACTACAACTACTTCTACCACTTCAAGTAAGAGTGTGGATGATCGCCTAAAAGAGTATGGTGTAAACAAATCCGATATTAATAAAGAGATTTTGCGTAGCGATACTAAAGAAGTGTCAGACGCTATGGGGCCAAAGGCAATTGCCGCGCAACGCGAAATGGCTAATAAGGATATTGAGGAGGAGAAGACCAAGGAACGTGATCGCCTGACAAAACGCTACGAAGGCGTCGGTATCCAAGCTGAATTACAGAGACAGATAGACGAACAGAAAAAACTTGACGCTTCTGCTACAGACCCAGCTCAAATGAAAAAAGATGACAGGAATGCCATACTGCGTGGCATGGCTCTAGGCGGTGTTCGAGGGTCTACTATAGCCCAGAATAAGTTAGCGGCCAACAGAGCAAAAGGCGATCAAGAACGTGTAGACCGCGTAAGAAAAATGACTAATCAAAAGAATGCAACTACGTTAAGTTTACTTAAAGATGCAGACGCTGGGGCTGCTGACGCGTTTAAGGTATACGCAGAGATGCAGAGTAAAGCGTTTGATAGCCTACAAGGTCTAAGTAGCGCAGATATTGCTGCCCGAGAACAGAGGTTTGCTAACGACATCAAGTACGACCAAGGTAAGATGGGAAACATATTACGTGCAGTACAAGCGCAAGTAGCTGAAGATACAAGAAAACTAACGCAAGAATCGTTAACCCTCCAACAGCTCAATGGCATGATTGTATCGCAAACAAACTCTATGACGAAGGCTAAGGATTTGGTATACGACGTCCAGAAGTTAGAGAGACAGCGTGCAAATTCTATAATCAACGATACTAAGAACCTAAATTCAGAAGAAGGTCGAGAGCTTATTGCGGCTGCTAGGGAACAACTAAAGATATTAGATCAACAGGTAATAGATTCTAGTCTGATGAATTCAAAGTTAATGGATAAAATGACTTCCCTACTAGAAAAGATGATAGATCAGTAATAGTCCTTAAACACCATGTAACAACGTAGTGTGGTTACTAGCATTTCACTGGTATACTACTAGCATAAGACAGTGAGTAGTGTGTATGAATCAAATAGACGTTCTAAGCGCCCAGATAAGAAGGGCTAAAGCCGCTAACGACTTTGCATCAGTGCAAGTATTAGAGCAAGAACTTAACAGAGTATACTCAGAAGAGTCTAGCTGGCTGCCGGACGCAATAAACCGCGCTAACGATGCGGGGGACACTGCAAGTGCAGGATTATTACAACAACAACTAGACAGTTTTAACTTGTCTCCCAGCCCCACTACGCCTAATACTTTTGCGCCTAGTACTCTTACTCCCGCGCCAACTACCGCACCCGCCCCTGTAGAAACTATAAACGAGGACGCGGGAATACTAGAAAACTTGTTAGCGGGCACAGCAGCGGGCGTAGTTAATCTAGCAGAAACCTCTGCGTTAGGTTTAGCTACTTTACGGGAAGAAGAAGCCGAGCTTCGGTCTCGTGAATTTATTCAAGGAGTTGGTGACGCTTTAACCCCCGACGCGGGTAATCCAGATGACTTTAGTTATAAATTAGGAACCGGCATAGGCTCTGTAGCCGGTGCTATAGGAGTCACTCTAGGTACTATATATGGTGCGGGTGCCTTGGGAGCATCAGCGGTTGTCGCAGGATTGTCAGGGGTTACTGCTGGCGCATTAACGACCGCGTTTGCAGGTGCTGGTGAAGCGAGTGAAAGGGCAAGAGCTTTTGGTGCTAGTGAAGACGAAAGAAACACAGCCGCCCTTAAAGGGTTTGGCGTAGGTACCGCAGAGCAAGTCCCCATACTTAAAATGCTACGTATCCCCGGAGTGTCTGAAGTGTTTAACAAGTTAGACGCAGACACTATAGGGCGAGTCGGTAGTGCCGTTGTTGCTGGTACTGGAGAAGCTGTTCAAGAAGCTATTGCGGCAGTACTACAAAACTTAATTGCTCAAGGGTACGACCCCGATCAAGTAGCGATTGACGCAGGAGTCTATGAAGAGGGGCAAGTCGGCGGTGCTACGGGCTTCTTTGTACAGCTTGTCGCAGACCAAATTACTGGCAGACGCGGTAAGGTACGAACAGGTGTTAGTTCAGAACAACCTGATAATATTCAAGCCGAGACACAGGTTGATTCTGAGGATCGTCAGCTAGATTTAGGTTTGGATACTCCTGAGACGTTGGACTCGCCACCTACCGAAGAACAAGTAAACGAGTTACTGGATAGAGAAGTACTCGTAGACGAGAAAACCGGAGACCCTTACGTCATTGACGACGACGGGAACCGCGAGTACTACATAGACCAAAAAGAACTAGCCAAGTTAGTAAATACTGATAGGCGTTTAACAGATGCCGAAGAAAGAAAAGTACTGAAGTATGCCGGTTGGAAGCGTAAGGTATTGGACTCGCCACCTACCGAAGAACAAGTAAACGAGTTACTGGATAGAGAAGTACTCGTAGACGAGAAAACCGGAGACTCTTATGTCATTGACAACGACGGGAACCGCAAGTACATAGACGAGAAAACCGGAGACTTTTATGTCATTGACAACGACGGGAACCGCAAGTACATAGACCAAAAGGCTGACAATTCAATAACTTTTGAAACCGAAACTGAAATGGCTTTGGGTCTATCTCCTGAACTTAAAGCATTCTTGGATAAGATGCGGGACAGAAAGACAGATGCAGAAGTAAAGGCGGAGGCAGAAGCAGACCTAGGCTTTATAGAAGACCTGTCGCAAGAAGAACAAGCAGCCTTGTTTGAAGATATGACCTTCGAGGAGCAGGAAGCCTTTGCCGCTAGAAATGTGCGTAAACAAGAAGCCGCTGAAGCAGAGGCGAGAACTCTTGCCGAGGCCCGAGAAGAAGGCCAGATCACTCCCAGAGAAGACGACTTCATAGATCAAATAGACGCCTCCGAAACCGCTGAAATACAAGAATTAGTAGACGATGACGCCTACGCAGAAATACAAGCGGAAGAAGACATAAAGGCTCAAGAGCGAACGCGCACCGCAGATCAAAGGCAAGAGTTAGAGCAGGAATCAGAACTAGAAAGTATAACTGGTAGGGTAGAAGGTCGCACACTATCCGACACCGCTCGGCGTAGAGAAGCCATACTACAAGAAGTTATAGAGCAAAACCCCACAACTAATTACAACTCTTTGGGTAAAGCCTTCCAGAGTGCGCTAGAGGCCGAGGGCGTAACAGACTCAATAATTACTGAGACAGAAGCAGGTGCTATACAAAAAGCCGTTAACTTCCAACTCGCTGACCGCGACACAGAAGCGGGGAGGTTAGCCGCAGAGCAAGCTGAAGATGAAAAGCTAACCGCTGCGGACTCTGACGTGGCTGAAATGGAAGCGTTAATACCTGAGAAAGGAGCCAAACGTGGACTTACTACAGCAGTTGACACAGGAAGAGGTAGAGACAGCGTTCAAGATAGTCCAGCAGTCGTGGCAGGGAGAGAGACCCCTGAAGGTGCCGGAGATACTGCACCAACTGACGTTGCAGGATTGGACAGCCCTGTCGAAAGCACTAGCCCTGCTAGAGCAGGAGAAGGAACTGAGCGTGGTGCATTAACAACTACACCTGCGGTAGAAACAACTACACCTGCGGTAGAAACAACTACACCTGCGGTAGAAACAACTACACCTGCGGTAAAGCCGAAAGCAAAGCCGAAAGCAAAGCCGAAAGCAAAGCCGAAAACAGATATGCAGAAGAAGCTGGAAGCGGTCGGGTTTGTCCCTTCTAGTGAGGATACGACGGTAGCACCCACTATTAACCCAGAGACGGGGAAGTTCAGGTTTACTGGTAGGACTCGTTTTACTGTGAAGCCTCACGCAGCTTCGGGTAGAGATACGTCCAGAGCAAACGGATTAAAAAACACCCCAAGAAAAGATAAAGCCCCCGATGGGTACGATGCAGGGCAGAAAGAAGCATACAACGCGAACACTGTTGTGCATAAGTACCTTAATCAATTTGACGATCTTGATAGCGCCTTGGATAGCGCCATATATGACGTGGCTGATCCTAAGAGTGTTGTATACAAAAAACCTAATAAAAAGTCTGGTGAAGTAGACCCGCTAGCACCCAACCTAGAATCTACCGGCGGAGAAAACGGGCAAAAGGTACTAGACTGGGCGACGAATAATTTAAGTGCTGAGACTATGCGACAGGTCAGGGCACGTATGGTTGATACGAAGGCACGTTTAAAGTTAGCGGAAGAAGGAATAATAAAGAAAGGCGAAGCTGCCGCTGCTGATGCAGCTATGCTGGCAGAACGAGAGGCCGATGCAAGGACACAAGAAAGCCTGCAAGAGGTGGGTAGCGCCCAAGAAATAGCTGATGCCGAAGCAGACGCCGCAGAAGCACAAGAAACACTAGACACCGAGGGCAGGGTAGAAACAACTCGTGCTAAGACAGCAGATAAAAGCGCGAGGAAGAAAAAGGAAGTAAGTAAGCGGAAATCCGCTCAAGAATCTGCGGACGCTAACTTTGCCAAGGTTATAAACAACAATAGCTTAGATTACACTTCTACTAATAACAAAGGGTTACTGACCACCACGGCTAAACGGAATGTTGAGCGGGCAGAGTCCTACGCTAACGCTAGCAGTGATCCAGAGACTAACTTAAAACAACTAGCGGAAGTGCTTGCTGTAAAACGCGCTGAAGCTAAAAAGGCTAAAGCCGAAGCTAGAAATAAAGCTAAAAAAGATAGGCAAGACGCCAAGAAAGTTTCAGAAGCAGAGGCTAACTTAGACGCTCGTAAAGACGTTAAGCCTAAACCCAAGACTACTAAACAAGAAATAATAGATGCGGCTGTAGAGAAGTTTACAAAAGTTAAGGGCATAACACGAGAAGACGTTATCGCTGCTTACAACTTAGCCATGCACGACGTACCCCGTAGTAAGAGAGATGCCGAGTCCAAAAAGTTCTTTGCGGATGCCAGCCCTGACCTCATTAAAGAAAGCGCAAGAATATATAAAATACAAAAAGAGTTCGGGTACGATTTCCTAGAGTTAGATGTAGATGTTGCAGCAACTATGGATACGGACTTATCTAAAGACGTTATAGAGTTGTTATCCAAAGGAGATTTACCCGGCGCTATGCAGGCGCTTGTTAGTGGAACCAAGAATAACCGCGTTAAGCAGGTAATAAAAGCGTTATCTAACGTAGTTGATGGGGTAAAGGTAGAGGTAGTAAACACCGGAGACCTAGAAAGTATAGGGTACACTCCTAGAACAGATGATAATGTTATAGCAGGGGTATACGACGCGGACTCCAACACTATATTTATCAACTCCGACAACCCCCTTACAGTACATACTCTACTGCACGAGATTACTCACGCGGCTACTGTTGCTACGCTTAATAATCCGTCTGACCCCAACACCAAGAAAATACAAAAGCTATATAACGACCTCGTAGCAAGCGGCAATATATCGCAATTCGACAACATAACTAACATACGTGAATTTGTAGCAGAAGCGTTTAGCAACCCAGCGTTTCAGCTTCGTTTGGCGGAATTAAACTCTCAGGGTAAGGATTACACTGCCTTACAGGCGTTTTTTGATGCGGTTACTAATATAGTGCGTAGAGCGTACGGCGCGGTAAAGCGTGCAGGGAGTAAGGTATCCGGTATTGGAGGAGACGTAGATGTAGAGTTTAGCGGCTCCGCTTTAACAGCAGTAGACCAAACTATACTGACCATGCTGTCCACCGACTCAAATTTTAGGGGTATGGATAAGCTAGCCGCGATGGAAACGCAATCTGCTGTGAGAGACTTTACGGGGGAGGACAAATGGCGTCCCGCTACTTCTCCGTTGGCCAAGGCTATATTTAGAGGGTTAGAGCGTAAGTCATCTTCTAGTAGTCAGAGACTTGCGACTTTGAGAGAGTTCTTCTTTAAAGGCGTAGACATGGCCAAGCAGCCTACTCAACTTGCACTTGGCGCACTTGACTTACAGACTCTAGGAGATGTAGCCAGAAACACAGGGTTTGGGCAGCTAGGGTATGATTTGTATAGGGCAATTAGTGCGCAAAGGGTACAGATAGGTTTAGGGCAGAAATCCGTAGATTCCGTGCTAGTTAAATTTAGAGATTGGGCAAATTCCGTAGATAGTAAAGTAGTTGATTCGTTTAACACTCTAATATACAGCACTAAGTTTGGCGCTACTATATATGGAGTAGACCCCGAATTAAGTAAAGTAGACGCTAGAACTAGGTATGAAGGTAAAGAAGCTGGTGACGGCAGGGACTTGTTTGACGTGTGGTTAGACCAGCGAGAGCACTGGGATAATATAGGGGAGAGAGGGCAGGCGGAGTTCAGAAGACAACGCAAGCTGTATAAAGGGCAGTTCGATGATCTGTTGGATGTGGTATTCGGGCAAATTGATAGTACTTCCGGCGACAACAAGGAATTAGCCGCAAAAATGAAGGACAGGATAGCCAGAGAGTTGGCGGGAAAAGGTGCTCTGGACGTGTACTTCCCGTTAGTACGGGAGGGAAAATACAAGGTAGCCTACAGTGTTAAGGTAGATGGTAAAGAACAACCCGTGTTTCTTATGTTCCAGACTAAAGGAGAGCAGGAAGCGGCGGCCTTAAACGCGGCGAAAGATGCTATAGGTGGAGTGGAGGGAGTCAGGACATACGATGCCGACATGGACATTAAGCAGTTCAACAAAACAGCTCCTTCTGGATCACTTGTGGCAGACATACTACAGTTACTAAGGGCTAATGATATTTCGCCGGATATACAGACTTCGGTGATGAACATGTTCATCAATACATTACCAGAGACTGCCTTCGCTAAGTCTCTACAAGGACGTAATAACGTGTACGGGTTTGAACCCAATGCAGCACTAGGCTTAGAGAAAAAAGGCTATAGCCTAGCCGCGCAAATAGCTAAGATTAGAAGCGCCGCAAAAATATCTGCCCTCAAAGAAAAAATAATTGAGACGGCGGGAGACCCTAAGTCTATAGACCCTAAGTGGAAGAGTACTGCGTTACGTAACTATACCCGCAATGAACTGCTGGATAGGGCTGACTTTGCTCTGTCTGGGTCTCCAAACAATATGTTTGAGAGGGGCGCTAAGATTGCTAATCAGATAGCCTTCATATACACCATTGGTTTTAACGCATCATCAGCACTTGTTAATTTGGCTCAACTCCCCTCAATGGTATTTCCCAACCTAGCTTCTGTGTACGGTATAGACGCTACCGTTGGGGCGCTCAACAGTGCTACGGCAAGAGTAATGGCTAGGGGTAACAGGATAGACAGAGACTACGACGTTAAGCAAGTCAAAGTAACACGTAACGGTAAGGTTGCTATAGAGTTGCAAGTCACGCTGAAAGAAAGTAAGCGAAAGCAGTTAATATCCTCCGCTAAGAATCCCCTGTCTTTAGACGATACAGCGCAGGTTAAAAGAGATATAGAGGCGCTTGAACGAGACATACCCCTGATAAAGCACGCTCTGGAGCAAGGGCTTATAGAGACTACAGTAGGTATGGATATATCTGCGGCGGTAGAGGCCAGTGGGGAGAAGAGAACTAAGAAGTGGACGAGCCTAGACTGGTGGGGAGAGACTTCGGCTATTATGTTTAACTCGGCTGAGAGGTTTAACCGGCAGTCTTCTTTACTTGCTAGTTACGACTTACTGTTACAGCAGATGGATTCTAGTAAGCGAGTGTACAGTAAACTACAAGCTAAGTTTGTTGACGTGCCAAGTAATACAGAGGCTAAGAGAAAGTTTGCGGCAGAGGAAGCGGCGTACGTAACTCACGAATTAAATGGCGGCGCGACTCTGGAGACTACCCCCCGACTCATACGCGCTAACTTAGGACGCATTGCAGGTATGTACAAGAGTTTCGGTATGCGTATGTACACTACTATGATAAAGAGTCACTACGATCTAGTCGTTGGAGGCACCAAGGACATGCCGCGCCAAGAAAGGAACGAGATAAGGACGCAAGCATTAAAAGCTATAGTAGGCGTTAACCTGACCGCATTTGCTGTTGCCGGTGTGCAGGGTATGCCCTTGTTTGGGATCGTACAGTTCGTAAGGGACTTGTTTAAAGAAGACGATGAGGATATGACTAGGGCCGAACTACAGCACGCTCTGACAGCCGTCTTCGATGACATTCATTTGGGGCTTATGGCATATAAAGGGCCACTGTCTTACTACTCAGGTGTAGACGTGTCTCAGCGTGTAGCCCTTACAAACTTGCTGTTTCAAGAGAACAGGTACAACCCAGAACCCACAGAAGAAGAACTTGTAGCTATGTTTACGGGTGGCCCTGCATGGAGCACTGTAAAGAGAATTATTAGAGGGGTCGAAGACGTAAAAAAAGAGAATTATCAGCGAGCCATTGAAAATTTCCTACCTGCGGGTGTTAATAACCTGTATAGGATAACTCCTGTAGGGCGATTTTATCAAGAGAGGGGTATGTATACCAAGACAACGCAAGGTAGGTCACGTGCTGCTATATACGAAGGACTAACCAATAAAGATTTGTTACTTAGTGGCGTAGGTTTTCCTCCTATGGGGTACGCAGTACAGCAGGAAGTGAACGCTAGGGTAAGTAAAAAGGCGAGGGCCATAGGTAAGCAAAGAAAAGACCTAATGAGCGAGTATATCACGTCGTACATGATAGATGATTCGCAAAGACTAGATAAAATAATGCCAAAAATAATTGCTTTTAACGATAAAAACCCCACTGTCGTTATAAACGAAGAGAGTTTGTATGAGGCCATACTGCGTGATTACGCGACGACTGCGAGTATGCAACGTGCGAACGGTTTATACGTAAACCCTAAACTCATAAACTTGGTAGATGAGGCCGCGTTAGATGCGGTTTACCCTAGATAAAAAACCCCCTGTCGCCTCGGAAACGAGCAGGGGGTTGAGAGGGGTATAACCATAGTGAGTCAGGGGAGATTCCCACTACGTCCCATATAGTATCATATAGTCCGCCAGATACGTATACCTAATTTGCCATTTTCTATGGCTATTTTTGTTTTAACTTGCCATTTCTTACGTTTAAACAGCTTTACGACCTGTTCCTTAGCTACTTGTGTGTTTAGACACGGGATAAACACAGATGCTCCCACGTGCATAGCGCCCCAGTTTGTTACGATTTTTATTCCGTCAGGGGATATGTCATCTACCATTAACACGTTACTGTGTCTCTACATCTACCTTAGAGCAGTCCACAAACAACGCGTGCGTTAGAGGTAACACGGTAGTAGTACCTTTAGTAAGTCGCACCTTAGTGGTCTTAGCCCCAAAGCCATCTTTGAGTTCCTGTATAAACGATCCGTAGTTTATCTGCTGTCGCCCACACCACGCCTTCAGTGGTTTAGGTATTAGGTACGCACGTTTGAGGTCAGTCTCATACCTACCAACTAGCCGCACTTTAGGGTCTAGTTCGGGTATAACTAGGTCGTCCATGCCGTTGCCCTGATTCTTGCGTAGGTCGTCACTACTCTTGATTTTAAGTATGCTACCCCAATGCTCGTGGATATAGTCGTTGAGGGTATCTGCCGCAGAAGAACCCATGTCAGCTACCGCATTTAAGTTCTCACGTAGTAACTTGATAACATACTTAAACAGCTTGTTAGTGTCGTAGTTAACTAGTCCTATCTTCTTAGCCACGAGTACACCTGTCAGGTTGTTTGCCGCACCTGCTGACCAGAATCGGTTCTCAGCGGTGAGTCCTGCCACTTCATCTATCTTTGCCTGCACGGAGTCGCGTAGCTTCTTTACTTCTTCTAGGTTCTTCATAACGTACTGTATGTAAACCGTTCCGGCGTGGCCGTATATAGACACAGCGTTGCGTGCGTGAGCATCAGTAATGCTCTTAGTTCCCGCTTCTTTAAACAGCTTAACTGCCTTGGTCTCTAGCATACGTTGAGCCTCCGCCTTCGGCCCATTCTTGTACATGCTTATCTTCTCGATGATGCTAGTGTTACCTGTAGTGACAGCCTGTAGGCTCCAAGGCTTACCGCGTGCCCGTTCCGTATTTGCTCCACCGCCAGTCATGCGGTTCCTCTGCTTACCCCCAGTCAGTTGGTACACCATGTCTGATAGGTCGTCGCCTTTAGCGTTAGTCATCTCGTCAATGTACAGTGGCAGGTTATGGTACACTTCTCCACGTAGCATCCTAGAGTTTTGCGTATCGTTCTTATCCAGCACTAACTCTTCGGGGTTGCCCCATACAGATGCCCCTACGAACATAGCAGTAGTTTTACCAAGGCCACTCTCCTTACTATGCACGTGGAACCCCGAGCAAGCTACCGGACTAAATGCCATAAGAGGTGATCCAAACGCGGACGCAACTATGTACTGATGTAGTTCAAACCCGTCACGGTCGTAGAAGTTAGCCATGTCGATCCACTCTTGCAAAGTACCCTTGGGTTCAAACGCATGGAACAAGCCCACCGTGGGGGTGGAAGGAGGATTGGCCTTTATACTATCTTCAAATATTTCTTGGTTGCCTACTACAAACGATTTGTACGAATCATCAGTCCATCCAAACTGCCTACGTGCTTCGTCTGCAACACTGGTAGCCTGTAACTCGTTTACCCAAGTAGTCATATAAGTCATAAGATCGTCCATCCTCGAAACAGCAACCCCGTTCATGGACATCTGCTTCCGTAGTTCTTCTTTGGAGGTAACGGAGGTAAGCGGGATTGTGAACTCCCTCACTCCATCTTTAGGTAGGTGTAGTCTAACAACTACAGCTTCACCCATCTCCACGTCTTGTATACGCTTAACCACGTACAGGTCATTGTGGTACACGACCTTCTCGTCAGGGTCGCCCTCGGCATTGGTAGTCCGTATGTAAACACCACCGTTGGTTCCCCTAAAGAATGGTCTAGGGTACGCCGGAATAACGTAGGTAGTAGCAGGTGCAAAGGGGAGGTCTAACGCGGGTACTTCTACGATGTTGTCTGCCTCCGTTGCCTCCACCACGCTACTGCCTAACACTATGGGAGATTTTATCTTGCCCCAGTTAGGACAGTTCGGGCATACGTCAGGGTTAAACTCGTCAAAAGACGTACACTTGTATGGGCCTTTAATCAGTTCCATCTTCTCCCGTGTGTCTTCGGGAGTGTACCCCTCGTGCTTCTTAGATATGTTGTGAGCCGCAGATTCGGAGTCCACGCAGAACTTGGCGATAGACAGCCCCGCCCTCCACATGGGTTCACTGCAATTCTCTTGGTCTTTCCATATAGTCTTTATCTGGTCGCAACCAGTGCCGTTCATGGTCTTAGCTATGATGTCTTTAAACTTGTTTTGCTTGTTACCCATCAACGCATCCATGACAGCATTGCTACCGGACGGGATCATTTTCTTGGGAACTGGTATCAACCCCCCTCCCA
>Ga0233412_10001590_pt1 | contig 11623 bp, 11 predicted proteins | sample Na_anoxic_4_MG_FD_180667 | JGI IMG/M metagenome (GOLD analysis project Ga0233412, IMG submission 180667) | Seawater microbial communities from Saanich Inlet, British Columbia, Canada - Na_anoxic_4_MG | ecosystem: Environmental > Aquatic > Marine > Inlet | place: Canada: British Columbia... | reverse complement strand
GATATATCTCAAAAAGACTTGCTAGATGTTTTAACTAAAGTAGATGAACATAGAACTACTAATAAAGCTAATTACACAACAACATATGTTAATGACGGTCAAACATCTGCTCGTTCCATGTTTATGTCTCCTAAAAACCAAGAAAAATGGTATGATGATAACGTAAAAAAATATGGAGAGGATAATTTTAAGAAAATGTTATCATCTGGAGAAATAACTCCACCATTCTATATGAATAATCCTTATAACTATAATCAATATTCAATAGAGAATCCAAAAGCGAAATATGAAACACATGGGCCAAATGGTAAACCATGGATGCCTGGCACTGGGTGGATAGCTAATTTTGATAACTATTTTAGAGATGATAAAATAAATGTTGATGAAGATGGTCAAAAATTAGTTCAGCCCACAGAACTCTGGGATCCAAATGCAAATAATGGAGAAGGGGGTTATGTTTCAATTACAAAGGGGACATTAACAAATAGGATTAATGAAGGTGAGAAAAATGAAAGAATTTACATAGGTGAAATTTTACAAGAAAAAGGACTAATTCCAGAAGGAGCTACTACAAAAGAAGCTGATAAAATAATAGATCAATTTGTAGGAGGAAGTGGCAATTTCCTTAATAAATATATAAATAATTCAGCAAATAACAACCTTAATTTTAATGAGGGTGCTTTATCTACACCTACCTTTCAAGAATCTAGTAATTCAAACCCTAACCAAATAATAGATTCAAAAGAAGATGCTCTTAATTCAATGAAATTACGTAGTCATTATCAAGGTGTTGATAATTTACCATCTGAGGTATATGGTAATAAAACGGGAACATACAACCCAAACGTAGAAGGTGTTTACTATGAAGGTCCTGATGGAGAGAATGTTTGGGTAGATAATCCAGAATATAATTCTAAATTTTCTAAAAGTGTTAGAGGTGATTTTAAAGGTGGTTTTAATAAAAACTATGAATCTTGGGGGGATTATATGACTGATGCACCAATAAGTTCAACACTAGGTCATATAATGTCAAATAATGATGTACAATGGGCAATGGATAATCCTATGCAAGCTTTTGGACCATTAGGAGCAGATGCAAAGATATTAACTTCTGTACTTCCAGCATTAGGTACAATGTGGAATATGTCTAAAACTAAAGCATTTATGAATACCCCATTTACATCAGCAGCAATAACTCCTTGGCAGGGAGTAAACACATACTGGGGAGCTAGTATGGCATCACAGGTTCCAACAAATTTAAGTAATAAAAATTATGGAATGGCAGGATTAAATGCACTTTTTGGATTTGGAACAGGAAAATCAGTTTATAAAGGATTACAAAATAAAGTTAATCTTTTTCCTAAGTATACTTATCCAAATACTACAAATCTTAACAGAACAGATCAATTTAATATGGCAGTTGGAGAGTATAGTAATCTTCAAAGAACCAAACCATTATGGAGTTTAAGTGGTAAACCTAATCAGATAACAGAGTATAAGAATTTGTTAAATACACTAAACAATAAAAATGTTATTCTAAAATAAATAGAAAATAATTTGGAACTTAATAAAAAAAGTTTATAACTTTGCAACTAAAAAGATAACTATGGCATACAATGATCCATTAGAAGAATATAATGACTTAAGTGAGAGAGAACAAGACATTCTTGAACAAGAGTTACTAAGAAGAGCTTTTGATAATTCTTTCAATCTACTAACCAAAAGAAAAAAAATGAAAGATATTGTTAATGAAACAGGAGGTTTACTCTTGACTCATGATCCATTTTCTGATATTTTACCTGATGAATTAATTAATATGATGGACTTCTTTATTGAAGATGAGGAATATGAAAAATGTGCTGAGGTAAGGGACATTATTACAAAACTAAAAACCAAACATGCAAGAAAACAGAAAGAAGAAGACTCCAAAGAGCTCAGTCAAGTTCTCAATAGTATTATCAGAGGAACAAAAAGCAGCAAAGACAGAAATTCTTAAACACCCATTTAATTTTTTAGTTGGTAAAGCAGGTAGTGGTAAAACATTATTAGCTGTGCAAACAGCTCTTGATATGTTTTTTAAACGTCAATACAATAAGATTGTAATAACAAGACCTACAGTATCTACAGAAGATAATGGTTTCTTACCCGGAACAGAAAAAGAAAAACTAGAACCGTGGCTTGTACCTATTAAGTCTAATATGAGAAAGGTCTATAATAAGCCAGATAAATTACAAAAAATGGAAGATTCTGAAGAAATAGAGTTAGTATCTCTTGCTCACTTTAGAGGTAGAACCTTTGAAAATAGTATAGTTATCATAGATGAGTTTCAAAACTTAACTAAATCACAATTTAGTATGGCTTTAGGTAGATTAGGTAAAGATTCAATGATGATTTTTTGTGGAGATTATCAACAAATTGACATAAAAGATGAAAATTATTCTGCTATTCATGAAGTTTCTAAAATAAAAGATTCTGACTTTGTTTATAAGTGTGTGCTAGAAGATAATCACAGGCATAAAGCTATTGGTGATGTACTTAAATTATTGACTGGTTATTAAAATATATAGTTTAAACCTTTTATATTTAAACTTATTTTATTATCTTTGTACTATATTAATTATAATTTATAAACCAAATTTTAGAAAAAATGGCAAAAACAACAAAAACGGAGGAGCAATTAAAAGCAGAAGCTTCTCAAGCAGAAATGAAAGCAAAAAGAGATGAGATCACTGCGTACTACAAAGATAGTATTTCTCATCTTAAAGTTCAAAAAGAGTATGAAACCTTACTAAAAGAAATTGAAACTGCAAGAGCAGAAAGAGTGCAAGCTCAAACGTTCTTAGCTAATGCAATGGCTCAACAACAACAGGCACAACAGGCACAACAAGCTCCTCCTACACCTGCAGCACCAAAAGGTCAGGATGTGGTTGGTACTGATTGGGATGCTAGTAGTGATAAAGCACCTCCTGCAGTTGAACCTGCTTTAGCTGAAGCTGCAAGAAAGCTTAAGCAAGCCTAAACATTATAGTGAACCCCTGGTGTAATCCTATTTAGTTGATGTCTTAATACATCAGGGGGAATCTATTTAATAATAATACAATGGCTATAGTAAACAAAGTAGAAAAAAGAGTAAAAGTTAATAGAGATAATGTAATAAAATTTCAAATTATTACACACTGCTTTATGAATGATATTTTAATAAGTACTTCTGATTTAAATTGCCTCACTGAACTTGCTAAAAAAGAATCAATTGATTTAACAAATTTTTGTGAAAATATATCTGAACAATTAATATTTAAAAGTGCTCAATCTTGTAGAAATGCAATACAAAAGGCAAAAAGAAAAAATTTAGTTGTAAAAGAAGGAAAAAAAGTTATGTTAAATCCTCAAATGAAAATTCAAACTACAGGAGACATATTCTTAGATTTTAAAATCCTTGGGGTAGACTAATGAGGAATAGTTTAGTTGTAATATGGCCAGGATAAAATGAATATAGAAACTAAAGATATGCAATTAAATCCTAAAAACTATAGGAAATTCTTTAAAGAGATTGCAGAAGAGTGTGAAGTGCATCCAGATTTAGTAGATGAGTTTGTTAGATTTTTTTACAATGAAATAAGAAAGAATATTGAAAGTCTTGATCATACAAGGATAAGAATACCTAACCTTGGTACTTTTATAACAAGAAAGGGTAGATTAGATAGAGCAATTAAGAGACATAAAGACATGTTAGGTAACTTAGAAAAAAGGACTTACTCAGGATATGGTAAGCATGTACCTATAAAAGAAAAGTTAGAACTAATGGAAAAAGCTGCATCACGCATTAGTGAAGAGATAAAAACTAAAAAACAATGGAAAGATGAATATAAGTAAATTACTAAATGGTGTTAAAAATATTTCTCAGGTATATGAGGGTGTAAAAAATAAAGTGTTTAAAAGAGATTACGTAGAAGCTATTGCAGATCACAGATGGCAAATATGTAAAGAATGTAAAGAATTAGATCTAAACGGAAAGTCATGTGCAGCACCAGGCACTCAACCTTGTTGTATTGATTGTGGTTGTAGTTTAGCATATAAGACAAGATCTTTAGCTGCTTCATGCCCTAAAGGTAAATGGAAAGAACTAATGTCAGAAGATGAAGAGAGGGCTTTGTTTGATCAACTAGTAGAAAATGAAAATAAACAAAGAAACAAAAACTTATAATGGCAATAATATTTAAAGAACAAGATCATATTTATGAAAGCATAGATGAAAACTTAGAAAAGGATAATATAACCTGGACTAGCGTTACCTCATTTATAAGTAAATTTAAACCTAAGTTTGATGCTAAAAAACAAGCCAAAAAGTCTTGTAAAAATAAAAGGTCTAAGTGGTATGGTATGACTCCTAAAGAAATATTAGCAGCATGGGATGGTGAAACACAAAGAGCTATTAAACTAGGTAATTGGTATCATAATCAAAGAGAAGATGGTTTACTTGAATTTAGTACAATAGAAAGAGAAGGTGTAGAAGTACCAATAATAAAACCAATTATTGATGGTGCTGGTATTAAGATAGCACCAGAACAAAAATTACAAGATGGTGTATATCCTGAACATTTAGCTTATTTAAAATCAGCAGCTATCTGTGGTCAGGCAGATTTAGTTACTGTTGTTAATGGTAAAGTTACTATAACAGATTATAAAACCAATAAGGAGATAAAAGAAAAAGGATTCACTAACTGGGAAGGTGTTACATCTAAAATGTATAAACCTTTATCACATTTAGATGACTGTAATCTTAATCATTATAACATACAATTGAGTTTATATATGTATATTATATTAAAGCATAACCCTAAATTAAAACCAGGTAAGCTTATTGTACAACATGTTGCTTTTGAAAAAGAAGGAGAAAACGATCATGGTTATCCTATTACTAGATATGATGAACAAGGAGAACCAATAATAAAAAATATTAAAATATATGATTTACCTTACATGAAAGATGAAGTTAGATCATTAATAATGTGGTTAAAAGACAAAAAATAATATGGCAAAATTTAAACAATTAGATGTATTAACATTAGAAGATATGGAAAGTGAAAATGATGGTGTAGAGACTTCTGCAGGATCAAATTCAGGTGGGTGCTATGATGAAGGTGGTGAAGAAGTAAATATAGGATCAAATACAGCAGTTGGACCTAATGGAGGTTCTGCAAGCAGAATGGGTTATTGTTTAAATCAAGGTCATCAATGGGTAGGTTTGCAAACAACTGACTTTGATGATACCACAGCAGTTACTATAGACTTAGAAAAAATAGTAAGTTATCAAGCTTTTCTAAGTCCTGATGATGGTGCAGAGGATACTTCAAAAACTGAATTAACAATGGAGTCACAAAAAAACTATGTTGTTAATGAAACTCTTGCTAATTTTATGAAATTAATGGCAACAAGCGTTTAATATGTTAGTAAAATTATTTGACATATCAAACAACAAAGTTGTTCCTACTGAGCATTGTTATACATTAAATTTTTTAAAAGCAATTATGGATAAGTATCCTGATACTTATTTAGATGTATACATGTACTTATTTTACATGACATGTCCTGATCCAGATCTTAATCCTTTTTTTAATGTACCAGAAGTAGATAAGGAAGAAATAATATTAGATGAGATTAATATGGTAGAATCATTAGAATGCTCTAAAATAAGATATGCATTAGATAAATGTGCAGAGTTATATGAGACACCTACTTTTAGAGCTTACAAAGGTATTAAGTCTATGATAGATAAACTAGCAAAATATATGGAAAGCACTTCTATAGAACACGGAAGAGATGGTAATATTAATTCACTTGTTAGTGCAGCAAAAAACTTTGACGCTATTAGACAATCATTTAAAGGAGCATATAAGGACATGAAGGAAGAACAATCAACTTCAGTGCGTGGTGGTCAAGGATTAGCTTATGACCAACTATAAAACAATACCTACATGGAATGAAGGTGTCTGGGAAGAAACTGTATTTGAACAGATAGATGACTTTAGGGAATTTATAGATGAAATATTTTCTGAACCAGGGAAATATAAATTTGATGAAACATCATTTGTATTTAATGAAGAAGCAACTAGATTTAACAAACTAGGTTTTTATTGTGATAAACCTATGAGATCAAAAGATTTCATGAAATATTGGGAAGATCAAAAAAACAAATGTAGAAAAGGTGTAATATATAAAAACAAAGGAAACACATGGTATCTCACTAGAGATTATTATATGTGGTTAAACTTCTTACCTATTTTTGATAAAGAAGAAAAAGCATACGGCTTTGCTAAAGTAAGAGATGCTCAGTATCATATGGCCTTATATGAAATAATGGCTGAAATTAATTATAAACATGTTGCAATATTAAAGAAAAGACAGATAGCATCTTCATACTTTCATATGGGTAAACTAATTAATATGTATTGGTTTGAAGAAGGTGCTACATTAAAGATAGGTGCAGCGTTAAAAGATTATATTAATGATAAAGGTTCTTGGAAGTTTTTAGATGAATATAAAACTTTTTTAAATGAACACACTGCTTGGTACAGACCATCTAATCCTGGTAAAGTATTGTTATGGGAACAAAAAATTGAAGTAACAATTAATACTAGAAAAACACAAAAAGGTTTAAGATCTAAAATACAAGGAGCTTCTTTTGAAAAAAATGCAACAGCAGGAGTAGGGGGACCTTGTACATACTTTTTTCATGAAGAAGCAGGTATTGCTCCAAAGATGGATAAAACGTATGAGTACTTACGTCCTGCAATGTCTTCCGGTATGATGACTACAGGACAATTTATTGCTGCAGGGTCTGTAGGTGATTTAGATCATTGTAAACCTTTAAAGATGTTTATTATGAACCCAGAGGCTAATGGAATATTAGGTGTGCAAACAGACCTAATGGATGATAAAGGAACTATAGGTACTGCAGGTTTATTTATACCTGAGCAATGGTCAATGCCACCTTTTATTGATATGTATGGAAATTCTAATATTGAAGGTGCACTTAAATCAATAAAAAGAGAAAGAGAAGATTGGAAAAGAGATTTAGAAGCAGAACAATATCAGTTAAGAGTTTCTCAAAAACCTATTGACATAGCAGAAGCATTTGCATATAGAAAAGAATCAATCTTCCCTCAAGGTTTTTTATCTAGACAAATGAAAAGAATTGAAGACAAAGAATATTCATATGAACTTATTGCTCTTGAATTTGACGGTAATAAAATATTACCTAAAAAGACTAAGAAACTACCTATCAATGAATTTCCTGTAAACAAAAAGAGAGAAGATAAAACAGCTTCTTTAGTTGTATGGGAAAGACCTATTAATGATCCTCCTTTTGGTACTTACTACGCATCTATTGACCCTGTGTCAGAAGGAAAAACTACTACGTCAGACTCTTTGTGTTCTATATTTGTATATAAAAATCCTGTAGAAGTAACAAAAGAAACACCTGAAGGATTAGAAACATTTATTGAAGGAGATAAAATTGTAGCATCATGGTGTGGTAGATATGATGATATAAATAAAACACATGAACAATTACAAAAAATTATTGAATGGTACAATGCATGGACATTAGTTGAAAACAATATATCTTTGTTTATACAATATATGATTGCTAAAAGAAAGCAGAAGTATTTAGTACCTAAAGGACAAATTGTATTTCTTAAGGATCTTGGCTCTAATAAAACAGTATATCAAGATTATGGTTGGAAAAATACAGGAAATTTATTTAAGCATCATTTAATATCTTATGCAATTGAATTTATAAGAGAAGTAACAGATGAACAAATAGATAAAGAAGGTAATGTATATAAAAGCACATATGGAGTTGAGCGTGTACCTGACAAGATGTTAATTACAGAAATGCTACAATATCACGAAGGACTTAATGTGGATAGATTAGTTGCTTTTTCTGCACTTGTTGCTTTTGCTAAAATGCAGCAAGCAAATAGAGGTTACGTTAAACGTAAAGAAAGAGATAAGTCCCTTGAAATGTTGGATAAGTCAAAGAAATTTGGTAAATTATCTATGAGTCCTTTTAGGAACATTGGACGGAGTAAAAAAATTGGAAATAAAAAATTTATAAAAAACCCTTTTAAAAATATTAAATAATGTATGATTACGTAACAACCTGTACAGATCCTTATTTATCTTTTGTGTATGTTTACATATCTGAGTATATTGATTTTCCAGTAAAAGACAACTAATATGAAAGTATATAATGCACTGCAATTAAAGAACGGAGCCAAGATTGACAAAGGTCCTCTTAATGCTACTTTATCACAACCATTACAGTTTATACCTGCTAAAGAAAAAGATGATGATTGGGCAGCATGGAACTTAGATTGGCTTGAAACAAAGGGTATGAAGCAACTTAAGAAAAATGCTAGAAGACTTCTTAAGAACTATAAACTTGCAAAAGGTATTATTGACAAAACTGATTACATAGTTGAAGAAGAAAATGATTATGCAGACTTGATGGATGTTCTTACTAAAGAAGATGAGTCAGCATTAGAACTAAAATTTTATCCTATTATACCAAATGTTATTAATGTATTAACAGGAGAGTTTAGTAAAAGATATACAAAAGTACAATTTAGAGCTGTTGATGATACTTCCTACAATGAGATGTTAGAGCAGAAGAGAGGTATGATTGAAGAAAACCTACTAACAGATGCTTATAACAAGCTTATGATTAATATGGTTCAACAAGGTGCAGATCCTGAATCAGAAGAAGTACAACAACAATTATCTACTGAAAATTTAAAGTCACTTCCTGAGATAGAAGATTTTTTTAGCAAAAGCTATAGAAGTTTAATAGAAGAATGGGCATCACATCAATTAAACGTTGATGATGAAAGATTTAAAATGGCAGAACTTGAAGAAAGAGCATTTAAAGATATGCTTATTTGTGATAGAGAATTTTGGCATTTTAGAATGGGAGAAGATGATTATGATGTTGAGTTATGGAATCCTGTATTAACATTCTACCAAAAATCACCTGAGTCAAGATATATATCAGAATCTAATTTTGCAGGTAAATGTGATATGATGACTGTTGCTGATGTTATTGACAAGTATGGATACTTAATGGATGAAGAGCAATTAAGATCTATGCAAAATATACATCCTGCAAGAAACTCACAATACCTATTAAATGGTATGCAAAATGATGGATCATATTATGATGCTAGTAAATCTCACAAATGGAATACTGAAGCACCAGGTATAGATTATAGAAGGTTAATGAGTAATATGGGAAGTAATCCTGCAGTTGAAGGAGATGTTGTTAATTGGATATTAAATGAAGGTACAGACGTTCAACAATGGGGAGATTCAGATATGATGCGTGTAACAACTGTTTATTGGAAGACGCAAAGAAAAATAGGACACCTAACAAGAATTGATTTTACTGGTGAACTTATTCAAAAGATAGTAGATGAAGACTATAAAATTAATGATAAGCCTATATACAATACAAAATTATTCAGAGCTAAAACAAAAGATAATTTAATTGAAGGAGAACATATTGACTGGTTCTGGATTAATGAAGTTTGGGGAGGCGTTAAAATAGGTCCTAATGGACCTCAACATTGGAGATCAGAAGATAATGACGTAGATCCAATGTATTTAGGTATAGACAGTAAAAAACCAGGTAGAGTACAATACCAGTTCAAAGGAGATGATTCTTTATATAATTGTAAACTTCCTATTGAAGGTAGAGTTTTTTCTGACAGAAATACAAGATCAGCTTCTTTGGTTGATTTAATGAAACCATATCAAATAGGATACAATATGGTAAATAACCAGATAGCAGATATTCTAGTAGATGAATTAGGTACTGTTATTATGTTTGATCAAAATGCATTACCACGTCACTCAATGGGTGAAGACTGGGGTAAAAATAATTTAGAGAAAGCTTATGTAGCAATGAAAGATTTTGGTATGATGCCTTTAGACACATCTATTACCAATACAGAAAATGCTGTAAACTTTAATCATTATCAAACATTAAACTTAGAACAAACAAATAGATTAATGTCCAGGATACAATTAGCTAATCATTTTAAACAACAAGCATTTGAATCTATAGGAATTAATCAACAGCGTATGGGTACACCTATTGCACAACAAACAGCAACAGGAGTAACTCAAGCAATGAATCAATCATTCTCACAAACAGAACAATACTTTACACAGCATTCAGATCATCTTATGCCAAGAGTTCATCAAATGAGAACTGATTTATCACAGTACTACCATAGTACAAAACCATCTGTTAGATTAAGTTATATGACTTCTGAAGCTGAAAAGGTTAACTTTACAATAAATGGAAAAGATTTACTACTTAGAGATTTTAATGTATTTGCAACTACTAAGACTAATCATAGACAAACTTTAGAGCAGTTAAAACAAATGGCTCTACAAAATAATACTACTGGTGCTTCTATTTATGATCTTGGTAATGTTATTAAATCTAATTCTATTGCTGAAGTATCTGATATACTTAAAGATGCAGAGACTAAAACACAACAGCAGAAAGAAGCAGAAATGCAACAACAACAAAAAATGCAAGAGCAACAATTGCAGGCTCAGCAACAAGAAGCAACAGCACAAAGACAGTTTGAGCAATCACAAAATGAAGCTGAAATTCAAAAAGATATTACTGTTGCTGAAATAAGAGCTGCTGGGTATGGTGCACAATCAGATGTTAACCAAAACATGGAAAGTGATTTTAGTGATGCTATGAAAGATATGCGTCAAAGAGATGAGTATAGAGAGCAAATGAACTTTAAAAAAGAACAAGCATCTTCAGACAACGCAAACAAAAGGGCAAAAATGGATATAGATAGAGAAAAACTGAATACTCAACGTGAGATAGCAGATAAAAATCTACAGATTGCCCGTGAAAATAAAAACAAATATGATGTAAAACCTAAGAAAAAGGATAAGAAAAAATAACTATAGCTATATACTGCAAAATTTCTTATCTTACTCTTATAATTTCTAAGGTTTAATAAATAAACTTTAGTATATTGTATATGTAATAACCAAGAATACTAACCAAACCAATTATAAATTATGGAAGAATCCAATATGGAAACAACAAACGTACAGCAAGTAGACGTAGATTTAGATGAAATCTTCAATGGTGCTCCAGGAGCATCATCTGTTACGTTACCATCTACAGAAGAAAAAACTAGTGATAAACCAAAACCTAATGTATTTTCAAGAAATGCAGAAGTTGATTTAGGTTTTTTAGATCAAAAAGAAAATGAAGATACTAAAGATGAATCCACTGAAGAAGTTAACACAGAAGTTAAAGCTGAAGAGACAACTCCAAAAGCTGCAGATAAAGGAGTGGAAACTAAATCAGCAGATACAAAAACTGAAGAAGGAGATAAAGTTAGTGAGTCAGAAATAGATGACATATTAAATGAAGGTCTAGAAGTAGCAGAAGATGAAGATGAAAAATCTACTGCTAAAGGAAGAAAAAGAATTAATGATATGTCAGATGTCTTTAGAAAGATGATTGACAATGATGAGATCATACCTTTTGATGATGATAAAGAACTAGATGACTATACAG
>Ga0233412_10001589_pt1 | contig 11627 bp, 10 predicted proteins | sample Na_anoxic_4_MG_FD_180667 | JGI IMG/M metagenome (GOLD analysis project Ga0233412, IMG submission 180667) | Seawater microbial communities from Saanich Inlet, British Columbia, Canada - Na_anoxic_4_MG | ecosystem: Environmental > Aquatic > Marine > Inlet | place: Canada: British Columbia... | reverse complement strand
CGGCGCTCGTGCGCCTCATCGCGGAAAGTGGCGGATTCGGTGGCCCGGTAAGGCGCCTCTCAGGCCCGCTCGGCAACGCCGTAGCGTTCGACGCCGTGCTCAGCGTCGTCGTCGACGTCCGAGATCATCGCCCACCCCGTTCCGTCGACGTAGCTCGGAAGATCCTCGCTGCGAACCTCGGACTTCCACGGCTCCGAGATGAGGCGCACGAGCGCCGAGAGGAGCTTCCGGTCGCCGGGGATCGCATGCGAGAACGCGATCCGACTCCCCGGCGAGGTGCACGCGGCCGCATCCGTCAGGAGACCTCGGACCTCTTCGTCCGTGAGGTACTGGAACAGGCCCTCGGCCACGATCACCGAGCGCTGTGAGGCGTCCCAGTGGCCGTCCTCCGAGAGCACCTTCGGCAGGGAACGCTCGCCGAGATCCGCGGCGATCTGGATCATGTTCTCGGGCTGCCCGACCTTCTCGATGCCCCGGGCCTTCGCCACCGACGTGGACGGGTGGTCGATCTCGACGAACCGCACCTCGGGGTACTTCGGCGCGAGCCTGAGGCAGAGGGTGTCGAAGCCGGCGCCCAGGACGAGCACCTGTCGCGCGCCCTGCTCGATCGCGGCCTCCACCTGCTGGTTCATGAACACCTTGCGATGCCCGAAGCCCTCCCACTGCCCGGGCATCATGCGGTCCTGGAACTGGTACACGCGGATCATCCAGCGCTGCTTGGACATCCGCATGAGACCTGGCCCGTAGCCGGGCGAGCCGGACGCAAGGAGGAGGCGTTCGGTGATCGCCACGAGGTCGGGCGGAAGCCGTTGCGACCAGTCGTCCTTCACACTCAGCGTGATGAGACCGAGCGCCACCTTGAGCGCCGTCTGACTGATGCGTCCTTGCTTCATGGAGATCTCCGCGGTGTTTGCCGAGAGGACGGATTGTGCCGCTCAATCGGGACGAGGGTCGATAGATGGGTGAGCCTACGGCACGCGTGCGAAAGCTGCGGGGTGGGTTCGTGTAGCCCGTTCCAATCGCTTTGTACTGCCATCAACCCGACCCGCAACTGGCTTTGTTACAAGTGACGATTACTCGACGGGCTCGTAGAGTTGACCGATCGATCTGGTTTCGGTAGCTCGGGAGCGTTTGAGGTGCAGCCGTAGTTGGGGCCAATCTGGGGCCACAGAACGGTCTAACCGAGCAAGGGCTGCAAGATCATCAAGACACAACGCCCACAAAACGTCGTAGAAACACACCACACAACACGAGCAAGACCGCTCGCGCGTCCTCATAACTCGAAGGTGGTCGGCGCACTTGCAGGTCCAGAGCTGGAGCGGCCACCACGTTTGAAACATCGACCCGTATTCTCAATCATTCGATGGTGTTTTGCGGCCCAGCAACGCCCCGCAATCGTGATCGCAGGGTCAACCGACCGAACACAACTCCCACAATTTCTCCCACACACCACGAAACAACCAGAAACGACACGCAACACCCGGAAACAGGTTCCCCTTTGTTTTGCGGGGATTTCTCAATGATTCTGGTCACTCAGTTTATGTAGGGGATCTTCCCTTTGAGCGCGCCGCTTTGGACGCTCCCTTGATGGTTGGTCGCTTTTGCGATCCCGAAGTCCGCGTCGTTGACGAACGTGGGCAGGATGCGCTTGAGGCAAACGCGCTGCTCGAAGCCGCCCGGCCCACGCCGAATTGCTACGAACGTCTCGGCCATTCCACCGACGCCAAGGCGCTCGACGGCTGGGCACTTCGATCTAGCGGCCGTAAGCAGTGCAGGCAGCATTCGAAGGGTTGGGGTCGGCTATCCTCACGGCGGGCGCGGAAACATCGACGATTGTGCGGCCAGCGGCGTTCCGAGGAGGCACAGGTTGTGGCGGCCGCGCGCACCGCTCATGCAAATGATTGCGGACGCAGGAGAGCTTCAGTCTGTGCCCACTCGAGCACTTCGCCCCTGCTTGGGTCGATCGCGAACACCAGTTTCGCTGTAGCGGTAGCGCGCGCGTCGAAGCCCCTAGCGGAATAGAGATGCACTGCGCGCTCGTATGCCACTACGGCGTCAGCGTCACGTCCCAGCCGACGCAAGAGGTCGCCCTTACGGTGGGCCCACCGGGGCTCGTCCGGCTTGCGTTTCTCGATCAGCTCGTAGAGATCGAGCGCTTGAGCAAACCGTTTGGATTGGAGCGCATTGATGAGCTCGGCATGAAGATCCGTGGTCTTGCTGTCACATTTGCGTAGCCGCCTGGCTGGGACTAGCTGCTGTAGCAATCGCGCTGGAACAAGCATTGAGTACTAGAGAGAACTCCAATTTGGCAGCGTCGTCTATACGTAATTTTTCTCTGGCGCTGACCGTGCAAAACAGGCGTCCCGGGCCAGGTATTGCAGGGACTTCGCCGCCGGCTGAACAAACCTTCAATCATCGCCGCGTGCCGTCGCACTCCGGTTTCCCAATCAAGCCGAGGGTGTATTCATGTACGCTCGCGGGTAGATGACCGCTCTACGCGTGCTCGGCATCGCGCTGCTCCTGCTCCTCGGTGCGGGCGTATTCTTCCTTCGCTGGGCTGCCCCCGACGAGGCCCCGCAGAGCCTGGTCTTTCTGGGCGGCGAGATCATTACGATGGTCGAGCCCCTTCACGTAGTCATATGAGTTGTCACCGAGAATGATGCGGTCGTAGACCTCGCCCATATCGGCCCAATCGAGCTCGCCGTCCGTGAGGAAGTCGAAGATTCTTCGAGTGTCCGCGCGCGGGTGGGACACGTCACCGATGTAGTGAACGCCCACGTCCCACTCGTATCCAGGGCGGCGAAAGGTCTGCGTGAAACCGCCAGCCGTGTAGTGGCGCTCGAGAACGAGAACGCACTTCTCGGCGAGCTTGGACAAGGTCGCCGCGGTCGAAAGCCCGCCAATCCCGGAGCCGATGACGATCGCGTCCCAATGGTCGGCGAGCCCCGGATGTTGCTTGTAGGGGGTTCCGATTCGCATCCTCGGGATAGTAAGTTCTTCGGCGCCCGAATTGCACGTGCGCGTGCTGCACCGAGAGCGATCTATAGGTGTCGGCGCACCTGCACGACCTCGGTGTCTTCAGGGTCTCGAGCGACTCGGAAGCCGAGCTTTTCGCAAAGGGCGAGCATCTTGGCGTTGTCGGACAGCACCTCGCCTTCCATCACCTCGATGCCTCGGTCGCGCGCTACGGCCATGAGGCGGCGCATGAGCTCGCGACCGATGCCCCGGCGCCGGTGCTCATCACCTACTGTCAACGCGAACTCGCAGGAATGACGATCGGGGTTCGATACGTAACGCGCAACCCCGATCATGCGAGCGTTGGATGTTCCTTCCTCGACCACACCGACGAAGGCCATTTCGCGGTCGTAGTCGATCTGGGTGAAGCGCGCCAACATCGCGGGCGTGAGCTTGTCGAAGCTTTGCATGAAGCGGAAGTATTTGCTCTGCGCCGACAGCGACTGCACGAAAGCCTGTTCCATGGCAGCGTCTTCCGGTTGGATGGGGCGCACGACCACGTCCGTCCCATCCGGTAGCTGCCACTGCGTCACCAGTTCTACGGGATACGGGTGAATCGCCATGTGACCGTAGTGGGCAGTGCTCGTTGCGGGGGTGGCGATCACGACCCGTGCGTCTACTGCGATGACGCCCTCCTCGTCGACCAACAGGGGGTTGATGTCGAGCTCCCGTACTTCGGGAAGCTCGCACGCGATCTCCGAGACCCGCTGCAGTACGTCGATCAGCTTCGCCAGATCGGCCTCCGGTAGATGTCGGAAATGACGCAGGAAACGCCCGGCGCGGGTGCCCTGGATGAGCTCTCTGCTGAGGTACTCGTTGAGCGGTGGCAGTGCGACGTTGCTATCGGCGAAGAGCTCCACGGCGGTGCCGCCGGCACCGAAGCTGATCACCGGACCAAATACCGGATCGGCGGCAATCCCTATCATGATCTCGCGGGCGTTTGGTCGTTCCAGCATGGGCTCGATGGTCACCCCGTCGATTCTGGCGTCGGGACGTTGTGCGTGAACGCTGTCCAGCATCTCTCGAAACGCAGCGCGTACTGACCGGGGTTCGCGGATGTTCAGGTGCACTCCGCCGACGTCCGTCTTGTGGGTAATATCGGGCGAATTGATCTTCATGGCGACCGGTAGGCCGAGGCCTTCGGCGGCGACGAGTGCCTCCGCGGCGGAATGGACGTTGACGCTCGGTGACGTGGGGATCTGAAAGGCGTGCAGCACGGCCTTGGCCTCTGCGTTGCTCAACATCTGCCGGCGCTCACCCAGCGCATTCTCGATGATCAGGCGCGCGCCCTCGACGTCAGGCTCTTTGTGGCGGGACAGAGGGCCCGGTGCCTGCAGCAGCGCCGTTTGATTGCGCCGGTAACACGCGAGGTAGCCGAACGCCTCTACTCCGGCCTCCGGACTGCTGAACTGCGGTATGTCAGCCTCGTAGAACTTCGCGAGTCCCTGCTCCACCAACGCCGCGCCCATCCAGCAAGTCAGCACCGGCTTGGTCGATTTTCGAGCGGCGGCAATGACTGCGTCTGCACAGCCGGTCGGATCGGTCATGCCCTGCGGCGTGAGCAGCACCAGCAGGCCATCGACGCCTGGGTCGGCCAAGACGATTTCGGTGGCCGCCCGATAACGCTCGGGATCGGCATCGCCCAGGATGTCCACTGGATCGCTGTGCGACCAGTGCGCGGGCAATACCTTGCCGAGCTTTTCGATGGTCGCCTGACTCAACTCCGCGAGCGGGACATCCAGATCTGCCGCTCGGTCTGCGGCCATTACGCCAGGCCCGCCGCCGTTGGTGACGATCGCGAGCCGCGGTCCGCCGACCCGCGCGCCTGAAGCGAGCAGTTGGGCGGCGGCGAACAGCTCGCTGACGGAGCCCACCCGCACGGCGCCGGCCCTCTGGAGGGCGGCATCAAACACATCGTCGGCACCGACCAGGGCGCCGGTGTGCGAAACCGCTGCACGCGTGCCGCTGGTGCTATGCCCGGACTTCACGACGATCACGGGTTTGAGTCGCGCCGCCACACGCAGGCCGCTGAGAAAGCTCCGCGCGTTGGTGACGCCCTCGATGTAGAGCAGGATGCTCTGCGTTTCCGGGTCCACCGCGAGATAGTCGAGGACCTCCCCGAAGCCGACGTCGGCGGTCGCCCCGAGTGACGCGACGGCTGAAAATCCAAACCCATTGGTATCCGCCCAATCGAGCAGCGCCGTACAGAAGGCGCCGGACTGCGCCACCAGGGCAACGTGTCCACGCCGCGCCGGGCTCTTGCCGAACGTCGCGTTGAGCCCGACGCGCGGACGCGCGATGCCGAGACAGTTCGGTCCGACCAAGGCGATGTTGTGGGTGCGTGCGATGTCGACGATTTCACTCTGAAGGTCGGCTCCAGCCTTGCCGACTTCCGCGAAGCCTGCGGAGAGCACGATCGCCGCGCCAACCCCAAGACTGCCGCATTCGCGCATCACCCCCGGAATGTCCTTGGCCGGGATGGCGATGACGGCCAGATCAACCGGGCGATCGATGGCGCTCACCGACGCATGACTGTTCAGGCCTTGGACCGTCTCGCGCGTTGGGTTCACCGCATAGATGTCCCCCGCGAACCCGCCTTCGCGGATGTTTCGCAGCGCCTGGCCTCCGACCGAGCTTTCCCGGTCTGAGGCGCCGATGACGGCGACCGACGTGGGTTCGAAGACCTTTAGCAGATAGTGTTTTTTCATTTGGCTACGGTGCCAGAACAGAGCGCACTCTGAGCGGAACCAGAACACGCTGCAATGCGCTAGACTCGTCGGTGGCGCGCATCGAGTGAACGTGCATCCTTAGGAGCGGAATCGTGTCTATCGCCTACATCACGCATCACGCCTGCCGGCTCCACGAGATGGGCGCGCACCATCCCGAACAGCCGGCACGACTCGACGCGATCAACGATCGGTTGATCGCCTCGGGACTCGATATGGTGCTGCGCCACTACGAGGCGCCGAAGGCTCAGCGCGAGCATCTGCTACGCGTGCACGATGTCGCCTACGTCGATGAGGTGTTCAGTTCTTCACCACGCGAGGGTCTCGTCTGGCTGGATCAGGATACGGCGATGAATCCCTACACCATGGAGGCTGCGCTGCATGCCGCCGGCGCCGCCGTCCTCGCCGTCGACCTGGTGCTGGCGGGCGATGCGAACCAGGCATTCTGCGCAGTCCGCCCGCCGGGCCATCACGCCGAACGGTCGCGTGGGATGGGATTCTGTTTCTTCAACAACGTTGCGGTTGGGGCCGCGCACGCGCTCGCGTCACACGGGCTCGAGCGGGTTCTAATCGCCGATTTCGACGTGCATCACGGCAACGGCACTGAAGATATCTTCCGCGGTGACGAGCGGGTGTTGTTCTGTTCGACCTTTCAGCATCCTTTCTATCCCCACAGCGGTTACGACACCCAGGCGCAAAACGTGATCAATGTGCCCTTGCCGTCGGGAGCGGATGGAGAGGCGTTCCGTGAGGCCGTCTCGCGCCACTGGCTGCCCGCGATCGACGCCTTTGAGCCAGAGCTGGTGATGATCTCGGCCGGATTCGATGCCCACGCCGAGGACGACATGGCCAACCTGCAACTCCGCGACCTCGACTATGCGTGGATCACGCGAAGGTTATCGGAGGTGGCGGACCGTCATGCCGAAGGGCGCATCGTCTCTACCCTGGAGGGCGGCTATGCCCTCGGTGCGTTAGGGCGCAGTGTTGTCGCGCACATCAAGGCGTTCTTGGCAGAGCACCAGGATGGCGAGACCAGCTCGCCGTGAGGGCAGCGTAACGGCCGCGGTTTGGCCTCAGTGGAGCGCCTCGCGTAGTGCCCCAAGGCAAAGCTCCACGTGACGCGGCGTCGCAGAGGCCCCCATCAGGCCGATTCGCCAAGCGTTTCCCTTGAAATCGCCGAGGCCGCCGCCGATCTCGAGGCCGTGATCGGTCAGGAGCTTCGCTCGGACAGTCCGGTCGTCGATGCCTTCGGGGATGCGGACGAGGGTGAGGGGAGGGAGGCGGTGCGGCTCGTCGACCGGGAGCTCGAGGCCGAGAGATTGGAGGCCCTGTTGGAGGGCATTGGCTTGCTCCCGATGACGTGCGTAGCGGGCGTCGAGCCCTTCCTCGAGGACGAGGCGGAGTGCTTCATGAAGAGCGAAGATCATGTTGACCGGTGCGGTGTGATGGTAGACGCGCTCGCCTCCGAAGTATCGCCCGACGAGATTCAAATCGAAGTACCAGCTTTGGACCGGTGTACTTCGCGTGGTCAATACCTGGCGTGCGCGTTCGGAAAACGAAACCGGGGAGAGACCCGGTGGGCACGAGAGACACTTCTGCGTTCCGGAGTACACTGCGTCGATGCCCAAACGATCGATGTCGACCGGTACGCCAGCGAGAGAGGTGACGGCGTCGACGAGGAGCAGCGCGCCGCACGAATCTGCGATGGCACGAAACGGGGCGAGGTCCTGCAACACGCCTGTCGAGGTTTCAGCGTGCACGACGGCGAGCACTTTGTAAGCCCGGTCCTTGGCAGCCTTCGCAACGTCGTCCGTATCGATCGGCTTTCCCCAAGGCGCATCCACCAGCGTCACCTCAGCCCCGCAGCGTCGCGCGACCTCCGCCATGCGTCCTCCGAAGACACCGTTGCGGCAGATCAACGCATGGTCGCCAGGCTCCAGCAGGTTCACGAAGCAGGTCTCCATCCCAGCGGATCCCGTTGCCGACATCGGAAGCGTAAGCGCGTTCTCTGTTCCGAACACCTGTCGCAACATCGCCTGCGTCTCGTCCAGCACCCCCAGAAACTCGGGATCGAGATGCCCAATCGTGGGCCTCGACAGCGCCTCCAACACACGAGCCGGAACATCCGACGGCCCTGGCCCCATCAACACGCGCTCAATCGACCTCATCCCGCCACCATACAAAGACAGAACCCCTCGAAAAAGACCTTTCCGAGGGGCTCATCACAGGAAAAGGGGACTGTCCCCTTTTTCGAAGGGTTAATTCAGCGCTAGTGCAGCCGGCGGTAAACGCCGACGACGACGCCGAGCACCTGCGTGCTTCGCCAATCGTTCTTGGGAATCAGGATCGGCGCCATTTCCTTGTTGGCGGGCTGAAGCCGAACGTGCTCGCGCTCCGGGAAGTAGTACTTGCAGGTGGCTTCGTCGCCGACCAAGGCAATGATGACCTCGCCCCGATTCGCGGTGAGCTGTTTGCGGACGAACACGAAATCGCCGTCGAAGATCCCGGCTTCGATCATCGATTCGCCGGTCACGCGAAGGCCGAAGACGTCGCGCTGGCCGCCGATGAGCATCCGGTCGATGTGCACGGTGTCCTCGGGGTGCTCGATGGCCTCGCTGAGCGCGCCTGCAGCGACGCGGCCGACGATGGGAATCTCGACGAGGTTGTCATTGGCGATGGGGGGTCGGCTGCTTGGCCTGCCGTCGGGGGTCTTCATGAGGCGCAGGGTCCGCGACTTCATGTCCTCGCGGGTGAGGTAGCCCTTCCGCTCCAGCGCCCGAAGGTGGTCGTTGACCCCGTTGGTGCTGCGAATGCCGAGATGATTACCGATTTCACGAAGCGTGGGTGGGTACCCGCGCGCGTGAATTGAGTCCCCGATATACTCGAGCACAGCTCTTTGCCGTGCCGTTAGCTTATGCATGGTTTCCCCCGCTCGCATCTCTCACCGCCCTTGCTGATGTGTCCAAATCCTGCACAAATGTCCCCTGCAATGTTGAGCAGGTGGGACAAAGGTACATATCGTCGCCAATTTTGTCAAAGAACCGGCGATCTGTGCAGCGGTGCTCAGTTGCGCTGGTCGGAGCCCGGGCCATTGAAGGCGCCCAGGAGGCCCTCGATGCCTCTGCCATCGGTGAGGCCGCGCCAGAAACCCTGCGCGATCGTGACGATTTCGTCCTTGTCCATCCCGTCGAGCGCCTGAAGCGCGACCTGGGCTGCTCCTCCCAGCACGTCGATGCCGAGCCCGGCAGTGGCGTATCCAGGTAGCGGATGAACCATGATCTCCCGGGTCGCAAAGGCCACGGCCCAATCGCCGGCCCGTCGGCCACTGAGGAGGGCTTCGGCGGTCGATCGCTCCATGAAGAGCCCGATATGGAGGGGACCGAGCTCCCGTTCGACGGCGCTGGTCAGCACCCGATGGTCGCGGCGCCAGTCGCCTCCGAGGGCGCCGGCCCATTCCGACATCGCACCGGGTCCCGCGAGCACGTCCAAGGCGCCTCCGTTCCGCCTCAGCACCGCACTGGTCCAGAGCTGTCCGTCTTCGAAAACCCCGAGCACCAGGTTGTACCCATCAGGGAGAAGGAAGTCGATCGCCGGCTTCGCGGCAGGGGCCACCCCAAGCAGAACGTCGGGGAGGGGGTTTGGCCAAACCCGTAACCAGTTGCCGTTACCGAGCTCTCGCAAGACGTGGGCGAACCGCATGACCCGAGTGGCGAAGTCCTGGCCGGGGTCGATCGGCTCTGCGAGGTAGTCCGCGAGATCGGCCATCGCGCGCTCGCGCATCACGATGCAGGCGCCGGCTCCGGTGGCGTCGCAGAGCGCTTCGAGCGTGGGCACGTCGGGAAGCGTCGCCGGATCGACTGACCCGGTCGCCGTGTGGAAGCTCGCCACGGGCATCCGCTCGGCGTTGACGACCAGCACGAGAACACCGCGCGGCCTCTCCTCGCCGTTCCCGCCCAAGAATAGTGAGACGAGCCGGTCCCACGAGGTATCGTCGAAGCCAAAGAAGGCGAAGTCCTCGCTGATCACGGCGCCGACTCTAGCACGCTCGCCTCTTGCGTCCGTGCAAACTTGTCGTCTACAACCCGAGCGTGAGTGTCGTCTGGGTCGCCATCGGTGGAGCTGCCGGCTCCTGTCTTCGGTATTGGGTGTCGTTGGCGCTCGGTCCCGTCACGGCGGCGCATGGGTTCCCATGGGCAACGTTTGTGGCGAACGTGCTTGGCTCCCTCGGACTCGGTCTGGTGTTCGTGCTCGCCGAGGATCGCTCCTTGTTTGGCGCGGACTTGCGTTTGCTCCTCGGCACCGGCGTCATGGGCGGCTTCACGACATACTCGGCGTTCAACCTCGAGACCATCGGGCTCATGCAAGACGCTGCCTGGGGGCGGGCCGCGCTCTACATGGGCGGCACGGTCGTGGTCTGTTTGATTGCGGGTGCGCTCGGCTTGATCATCGGGCGCGCGATCCGCGGCTAGTTCAGACGTCCGGCTTGCCGAGCAGCCACACGCGCGCGGTGTGCAGGAGCGCGTAGAAGGCGCCCGCGCCCGCGCTCAGACCGCCCAGCCAGTAGCTCTCCTGCGAAAGTAAGATCGCGCTCGCGATGATCAGCGAGCCCACCACGAGGCCGCTGAACGCGCGTCGGCCCAGGCGATCGGCCGCGGACTCGAGCTGCGTCTGTTGTGTTCGGATGGTGAAGGCGCCCTTGCGCAGATCATCGAGAATCTCTTCGATCTGGAGCGGCATTTCGGAGGCGGCGGCGCCGAGCCGTTGCAATCCGCGAATCGCGTCCTGCGTCATGCGCTCGGGCGAGTAGCGCTGCTGGAACAGCGTTATGAAATAGGGGCGCACCTCTTCGAGGAGATCGAGCTCCGGGTAGAGCTCCTTGCCAACGCCCTCGACCGTCATCAGGCTCTTGCCCAGCATCAGGAACTCAGATGGGATCTCGACACCGAACTTTCGCGATCCCATGACGAGGTCGCGGATCAGCGGTCCGATCTCGATTTCCTTGAGCCGCTTGCCGAGATAGCGCTGCGCCAAGGTCGCGACCTCGGCATTGTAAGCGTCACGGCTGACCTTGTGTGTGGGCCGGCCGATCGCGTACAGCGCGTCTGCGATCCCGGCGTAGTCCTCCCGAACGGCTGCAAGCATCAAGTCGATGGTTCGGTCGCGCATCTTCGGCGAGAGGCGGCCCACCATGCCCACGTCGATCATGCCGATGACGGGGTCCTCGTCCGCGCCCATGATGATGATGTTCCCCGGATGTGGGTCGGCGTGAAAGAACCCGTCCTCGAAGATCTGCTGGATGATGATCTCGACGGAACGTTTCGCCATCAGTTCGCCGCTCACGCCGGCGCGCTGTGCCGCATAGACTTTGCGGCCCTCCAGATACTCGAGCGTCAGCACGCGCTTGGCGCTCGCTCGCCGGTACACTTTCGGGAACTTCGCATGCGGGTTCTGTTCGAAGTTTGCGGTGAAGCGTTCGTGGTTGTCTGCTTCGAGCAAGAAATCGAGCTCCGCGGCAACGGAGCGATCGAACTCTTCGACGAGACTCACAGGCCGGTACAGGTGAGACTCCGGCATCGAACGAACGATGGCCTGCGCGAGCCAGTAAAGAAGGTCGAGATCGCGGGCCATCAAGGCCTGAACCCGCGGGCGCTGCACTTTCACGACCACGTCTGCGGCCTCGTCACCGTTTCGAAGGCGGGCCCGGTGGACCTGGGCAATGGAAGCCGAGGCAAGCGGCGCCTCTTCAAACGACTCGTAGACGTCGGAGAGGGCGCAGCCGAGCTCCCGCTCGACCTGTTCCTGAATCGCGAGGAAGGGCTCCGGGGGCACGCAGTCTTGGAGCTTCTTGAGCTCGACCAGAATATCCTCCGGAATCAGATCCGGCCT
>Ga0233412_10001586_pt1 | contig 11630 bp, 13 predicted proteins | sample Na_anoxic_4_MG_FD_180667 | JGI IMG/M metagenome (GOLD analysis project Ga0233412, IMG submission 180667) | Seawater microbial communities from Saanich Inlet, British Columbia, Canada - Na_anoxic_4_MG | ecosystem: Environmental > Aquatic > Marine > Inlet | place: Canada: British Columbia... | reverse complement strand
TTTAATGTCTTTTTTTTCTTTTTGTATTTTTTATTTTTTATTTTTTTTTGATATTGTTTTATTAAGTTTTGTATTCCTAATATTTTTATTCTCATATCTTTTCCTAAATTATGTAATCACTGTCATTGTGAATTAGAAAAATTTTTAATAAGAAAATCAAACAAACCAAAAGACATTAAAAAGAATAAAAACACATTAGTTAATGGTCTTCTGCATCATGAAGATGTTAATCCAAAAGGAGAGCAAGACAATAAACTAGTATGTAAAATTATTCACAATAGAGATAAAAATGCTGTTCAAAATATGTTAAATATAGTAGAACACATAAAAAAAACAGGTAAAAGACCGGAAGCTTTTACAAGAAAAATTCATTCCGATGTAAAACAAAAGTCTTGATCGGATATAACCAAATTTTTACAGTATTCGTCTCATTTAAAATTGATCTTGCTGTAAAATAACATTCAATTGTTTAATTTAAAGACATATATTATTTATAATATAAATAATTTTAAAGTTTAATTTTTTTGCTTTCTTTTTCCAATAATTCACTCCTTCTTTTATTAGAAATAGTTCTTTGCTTACTTTTAATATTACGCATATCATCATTTTTATGTTTTAAACAATAATCTAATTTTTCATATCCAAAAGATGCTGTTTTTTTACAACCATTAATATTACACATTTTATTTCTTAAATTTTCCATTTCATTATTTTTATGTAAATAACAAAATTTTGGTTTTAAATTTAAATAATTATAAATTGCTGTATGAAAACAATTTTCTTCTACACATATATCATCAAAATTTATACTTTCTGATGTTTTACATTTTTTACAATATAATCGCTTACCTCTTGTATAACCATATTTCGCTTGTTTGGAACTACACTTGGAACAATAAGTTGGCATTTTAATAATAAATATATAAATATTAAATATTTCAATTTTTATTTGTTATATTAAAACTAAATAAAAAATAATAAATAAATATATTTATGTCTTCAAAATATTTAAAATTTAATGATGAAATTCTTAGTAAAAAAATTAATGGTTTATATAATCAATGTAAAAAAATGGAGGATATTTTAACTCACAAAACAAAAGATTTTGAAATTAAAAATTATATTTCAAGAGAAGAAATGGAAAATTTATGTGATGAATTAACATTATATCAAAATGAATTAAAAAATAAAGAAAAAGAATTTAAAAAATTGGAAGCTGAGAAATTAAAACAAGAAGAAGAAGAAAAAAAAAAAGAAGCTGAATTATTAAAACAACAACAACCTAAATTTGAAATTATTAATGATTTAGAACCTTTAAAAAGAAATTTTTTTAATAAAGAAGAAAGAAGTTTAGATTTATTAAAAACCGAATTAAATAATAATAATTATAAATATTATGTAATTGAATATAATTATAGTAATACTATGTTTGGAAAACCTGAATATATGGCTTGTAATTTGATGAAAGGATTTGTCAAGCGTCTTGATAATTATACAAAATATTTATTTGGTGTGTTTAGATGTTTTAATAATAAAAGTAATGGGGATTATATTTATGTTTCATATTTTTTATTAAATACTCCATCAACATTTACTGAAATATTAGGAGATAAATTAGATGATTTTTCATTTGAAAAAATTGATAGTAATTGTTTTATTAATAAAATAATTGAAAACACAGGTGAAGGTAATTTAAATTTATTAGATGAAAAATATATTCATTAATTATTTTTTTTTATATTTTTATTATAGATTACAATATTTTATATGAATATTGTTGTTACTACAATTAGCACAGATATAATAATTAAAACATTAACAAATATTTCCACTACAATTATATCCACAAATTCTATTTATAAATGGTTCATAAATCATAAAAATAATAATTATAATATATATATAAATAAAATAATTTCTACTGATTTAAATAATAAACTTTTAATTATTGAAGCTCTTGTTAAAGATATTATTAAAAATTATTATTTAAAAGAAGATGATAATATCAATGAAATTATAGATAATTTTATTAAAGACAATAAAAAATTTAATGAAGAAGAAATTGAAGATTTTACTATTATTAATCACAGTGTTAATTTTAAAATATTTATTAAAATACCTGAACCACTTAAAATATCTTTATTAAGCAATTTAGAAATTATAAATTCAATTAATGCTGATTTAAATAAAATTCAAAATAAAATTAATTCACATTATAATAGCTACTTAAGTTATGTTTATAGTATAAATATTGAAAATGAAATTAATAATATATGTTATAATTCACAAATATTTGATAAAAGAATTTCTTTACTCTTTAATATTTTACATATTTATAATACAATTAAATAATTATAGCCTATTATTTTATATATGAATACCACAAATAATTTTAATGAATTTTTGTCAATGTATGTAAGTAATGAAAATATTGAAAAAGATAATTTAAATACTGAAGAAATTGTTGAAGAACAAGATGATGTTGAAAAACAAGATGATATTGAAAAAACTATTGAAGAACAAAATGATATTGAAAAAACTGTTAAAGAACAAGATGATGTTGAAAAACAAGAGGATATTGAAGAAACTGTTAAAGAACAAGATGATGTTAAAGAAATTGTTGAAGAAACTATTGAAGAAACTGTTAAAGAACAAGATGATGTTAAAGAAACTGTTGAAAAACAAGATAATGTTGAAAAAACTATTGAAGAACAAGATAATGTTGAAAAAACTATTGAAGAACAAGATAATGTTGAAAAAACTATTGAAGAACAAGATAATGTTGAAAAAACTATTGAAGAACAAGATGATGTTGAAGAAACTGTTAAAAAGCAAGATGATGTTAAAGAAATTGTTGAAGAAACTGTTAAAGAACAAGATGATGTTAAAGAAACTGTTGAAGAACACAATAATGTTAAAAAACAAGATAATGTTAAAGAAAGTGTTAAATTAAAAAATGATGTTATTAATTCAAATAATAAAAAAAAGTCATTTATTGATATGTGTATAATAGTGTGAAATTATTCAATTTTGATTTTACTATGAAAATTTAATAATTAAAAATACTTATTCAGTAATAATTTTAGGAAAATCATCCATATTTTTTTTAATATATTCTTTCAAATTTTGTTTAATATTAATAACTTTATCTTTATAAATTAAATCCAATAATGTTTCTTTTATTTTATTAATTTCTAATACTGAAAAACCCATTTCAATAATATCATCACCCTTTAATTCAATATCATTTATTGAAAATGGATAATTATAACATTCTTTAATCAAACTATAATATTTATTTTTATCTATTTCTTCTCTTTTAATCATATAATGATATCTAAAAAATAAACTTGATAATCCAGAATATATATCATCAAAACTAATGTTACGATAAAAATAATTAACATTATTTAATTTATTTATAAAACATAACATTTCATATTTATTTGATAAACTTAAAAATGATTTATAAAATTGAATAATAATAATTATATCCTGATATGATTTTGTAATGCGATTGGCATTATAAATATACGATTTTTTGGTCCAAGATACAATATCATCAATTTCATTTAAACCTAACATAATATACATATTTTCATCTTCATTATATTTGTTTTTGATAAGTTTATTTAAAAGATTATCAATATTACTATAATGCATATCAAGAATTTTTAATATTTCTAAATCATACAAATACTTGATATATTTATCACAATTTTCATATGATAATATTTTATGAAGTTCATTAAATAGTGTTGGCTTTTTATATGAAATAAAACCATTTTTAATACTATTTTCAATATTCTTAATTGTTTTATCTTCAATTTTTAATGAAAATTCGGCTGACAATGAAAAACATCTCATAATATTTTCTAATGATTGAAAATATTCCTTTTCATTACTATTACACCATCTTAATTTAATAATATCATTAATTTTATTCCAATCTTTTTTATCAATTTTATTAATATAAAAATTATCAATATCATCTAAAGTGTTTAATTTATATCTCATTGAATTAATAGTTGCTCCATAATCAAAATTATTAGAAAATTCATATTTAATATCTTTATAATGTAATATCAATCTCATATTATTAATATTATTACTTCCATATACATATACATAACCATAATTTTTTAAAATTGTATAAGTCTCAAAAATATTCATTTTAGGAATATATATATCTCTATCAACTATCTTTTTTTTATCATCAATAACTAATGATGTCAAAGCATTTCCAGTTAAATAACATTCTATATTATTTTCATTTAATTTTTGAATGAAATCTTTGCTAAATAGATTATCTAAAAACTTGAATAAATTTAAATTCATTTTATTTATATAATATACTAATAATTAAAAATTTAATTTATTTTAATATTCATAAAAAATTGATTTATATATTACAATTAAATAATAATTATTAAATTAAATTATGCATCATAAATCCTGGAATAAATTTTTTGATAATAATCCTATTGATTTAGATAAATTTTATAATAATGAAGTAAATGTTTATCCACCAAAAGAATTAGTTTTTAAAGTATTTGAAATGAATGTTAAAAAAATTAAAATAATTTTTCTTGGTCAAGATACATTCCATGGTAAAAATCAAGCGAATGGATTAGCTTTTTCAGTTAATAAAGATATTAAAATACCACCATCTTTAAGAAATATATTCAAAGAAATTAAAAATAATTTCCCTGATAGAAATTATGAATTTGAACATGGTGATTTATCAAGATGGTTTAAAAAAGAAAAAATATTTTTGTTAAATACATCATTAACTGTTGAAGAAAAAACACCCGGAAGTCATATTTTTTATTGGAAAAATTTTACAGATAATGTAATTAAATATATTTGCAAAAAAAATAAAGATTGTATTTTTCTACTTTTAGGAAAACATGCCCAAGGTAAAAAAGATTTAATAACCAATAATAAAATTATTGAAGCTCCTCATCCTTCACCTTTAGCAAGAGGATTTATTGGTTCAGAAGTATTTATAAAATTAGAAGAAGAATTAGGTGAAGAAATTAATTGGTCTAATTAAACAATTGAATATTTAAAATTATTATTTTTTATATAAATATTAAAAACAATTCTCATTATTTCATCATCTCTATTTATTTTTAATATTTTATCATAGAAATTTTCAACATCAAAACAAGTTTTCATTTTATATATTCTAAAATTATTATACATTAAAGCTTTTATATAATAATATTCATAAACACATATATCTCCTTTAAAATTTTGATTTTTTAAAAAATCTTCATAATCATTATAACCATTAATTCTTAATAAATTTGCTACAACATTATATGAATGTAATATTTCAATAATAATATAACCCTTTAATATTTTTTTAGTAATATTTCTATTAATTAAACTAAATAATATATTAAAATATGATGATAATAATTCAGTATAACTCTCATAAAAATCATAACTATATTCATAATTATTAAATTTATTATTATTATAAAATTTTTTAAAATTACTTAAATTACTATTACAATGATGACCGTCTAAGTTAAAATTATGTATTAATTCATGCAATAATAATTTTTCAATTTCTTCATATCTTGTAATTATAGTTGTATTATCAAATGTTAAACCACTTGCTGTAAAAGCACCAAAATTTTGATTTACTTTTTTAAGAGTATCTTCTTCAATTAAATCAAATTCAAAATCTCTATTTTTATCTATTGGAACCCATAATATTGTTATTGTTTTACCTTTTTTATTATTTTGAAATTTATATAATGTTAAAGCAATTTTAAATAATTTATTAATTAACTTTTTATCTTTTTCATATTGTTTTTTGCTATTCATTAAATAATAAAATTTAATATTATCATACTCAATACTATATACTCCCTTTGTATTTTCAATAAATTTTATTAATGTTATGTAATCAAATTTATTTCTTAACATATCAATTATTCTTTGGGCGTTTTCAACTTTTATATGTTCTAATTCAATATTCTCCAATGATAAATATATTTTTTTAAAATTATTATATATATCCATTAAAATATCAACATTACTATCTATAACATCATCATTTAAATATTGAATATTTATATTATCATATAAATACATAAAATCACCTCTATTCATTAATAATATATTATAAAAAATACTTAAAACTATTTTAATTCATGAAGTTTATCATTAACTATAATATAGTCAATATTTGAAATTATTTCTTTTGTTGATAATAAAGGTGTTCTATCATAATTATTTTTATTATATGTTTTATAAACTCTTAATAATTTTGAAAAATTAACAGTTTTTTTAACCTTTTGTTTATTATTCTTAACTTTCATTTTAACAATTATTAAGTTATAAAATATATTTATTTTCAATTTTTATATTAAAAAAAAATTGAAAAAATATTACATTATTTTAATAATAATAAAAAATGAGTGAATATAATTTGGAAATCACAATAACCCATTTTATTAATATCCCAAGGGATAATAAAATGATTATATTTGGCAAAGTTAAAGAAATTATTAGATATTTTAGATTAACAATAATAAAACATGAGTTAAATAATATTCAAGATTATGAAAGTGATAATGAGAGAATAATTATACAATATAATAATAAAATATATGAAATTATTTATTATGAAAATTCAAATGAAAATTCAGTTTTAAATTATGAAAATTCAGTTTTAAATTATGAAAATATGAGAAATTATTTGGTAACTGATTTTAATTATATAAATTATGACATACCTACAGCAGTTTATATTGCTTGTGTAGGTATGGCTTCAACCACCTATTAAAAATATTTATTTATAAAAATTGAATAATAATTATTAATACTTTTCAAAAAAAAAATATTTATTTAATCTATAAAAATTATTTTAAAAATTTTCTAAAATATATTGAACTATAGAATAAACTAAATCAAATGAAATTCTTTTTCTTGCAATATCCTTACTTTCTCTATAATTAGTTAAAAATAAAGAATTATACTTTTCACGATGATTGTTTAAATATTCATTAAATTTTTTAACTAATTTTTTTTGTTTTTTTTTATATAAAATTGGTTTTATAACTAATGTTGCATATGTTCTTGAAGATAAGTTAGGTGTTTCATCTATATATATTTTATCATCATCAACAAGTGATAATGATATTTTATTATCTTTATTATCATCAATACATTTTACTAATATATTAGTATTTTTATCTTCAATATTTTTTTTAGTTAATCTTGAAATTTTATATTTATTATTTAATTTTAATTTATAAATATCACCTCCAATTAAATAATTATTATCATTATTTAATATTGTTTCTATTTTATTTTTTGATGGATAAATAATAATATTTATTTTATTTTCTTTATTATCAGTTTTAATTTCAAATTGAAAAGAACATATTGTATAAGTAGTATCTTCAAATACTTTTTCTTCAAAAATATTTAATAAAACTACATTATATTTTTCTAAAAATAATTCTCTCAATTTAATATCATTTTTTCTTATTGAAGACCAAAAATTTAAAGGAATTATTAGTATGCCTCCTAAACATTTATTTGTTAATATTTCTTTAATAATACATTTGTATAAATCATTAACATCATATTTATTAAAAATTGATTTATCATTTGTTTTATTTCTTGCTAAATATGGTGGATTTGTTATTAAAAATTTATTATTATAATCTGGTGGATTATTTAATGTATCTTTTTCAATTATATAATCTTTTTTAGGTTTAATATCATAATATTCCACTTTATATTTTTTATTATCTCTATCAATAAAATTTTTTAAATCACCATTTCCAGCAAATGGCTCAATAATATTCAGAATTTTATTTGGTATTTTAAATCCATTTAAGATATATTCTTGATTTGTTGTATAAAATTGACCTAATTCTTTCTTTTCTTCCATAATAATTAAATTATTATTATGTTATAATAATCAATTTTTATATAAAAAATATTTTAAACAATATTAAGAGGTTTAGCAATATTAACTAATGGCTCTTCAAAATATTCACCAGTATATTGTTTAGGAATTACAGTGGTTAAATTATTGTTAATTTTTCCAAAATTTTTATTCACAAACATACTTCCAGTATCACCATTATCATAAAAATCAGTTCCAAATGGGTAATTGTTTGCTTCAGGTGTTAATTCCACATTTTCAGGCATATTAACTTGATTTCTTGGAATTCTATTCTGCATCAAAGTAGGTTGATTATATTGAAGTAAAAAATTACCATCAACCAAAGGCTTAATACCAGAACCATTTAAATACATATCTTGATTATCTTTTGCAAATAATTGTTGTATAGTTCCACCAGATAAAAATGTTTCTTTTACTTTATCAAACATAATAATACAAATAATAATTGCAAAAAGAATAATCATTAAATAAGTTGAATTCATAATAAATATTATTTATATAATTTTTTTAACACTATAATTATATGAGTTTAAATATATCAAACTGTAAAAATTTAAATATTGAAGAACAATATAAAATGGCAAAAAAATTAAATATACCAAAAGATAAAATTAACAATACAAACAATTTATGTTCTATAATAAAAAAATATTATAACAAAAAATTTCCCTGTAATAATATTATTAAAAAAGATACTACACTTAAATTAAAAACACATCAACTTTCCGTTGCTAATAAGATGACAAACACAAGAGGAATTGTTGTTTATCATGAAGTTGGAACAGGTAAAACATTAACTTCCATTATTACATCTCGTTGTTTATTATTATCTAATATTGTTAAAAATTGTATAATTATTACTCCCACATCATTACAAGAAAATGCTAAAAAAGAAATGAGAAAATACAATGATAAGTTAGATTTTACAAAATATCACTTTTATACAATAACAAGTTTAGTTAATGCTATTAAAAATAAAAATATTATTAGTCCAAAAAATTCTTTAATTATTATTGATGAAGCTCATAATTTAAGAAAACTTGATGGAACATTATATACATATATTTATCAATATTGTTTAAAAGCAGAAAAAATATTATTATTAACTGCCACACCATTAATTAATTATAAATATGATATTATTAATCTTATTTCATTAGTTAAAGGAGAACCACCAATATCCAAACAAGAATTTTATGAAATTGAAAAAAGTCCCCCAAAGTTAAAAAAATATTTAAAAGATGTATTTAATATATATGAAAAAACCGTTGATACACATTTCCCAAATAAAACAGTTTATGAAGTTTTTTTACCAATGACTAAAGGTTATTATGAATTATATGATAAAGTTGAAAGAGGAGAAATAAAAAAATTTCCTGATTTTAAAGATAATCAAAATATTTACGCATTTTATAATGGTGTTCGCCGTTCCGCTAATATTATTGGTGATAAATCTATTAAAATTAATTGGGTGTATAACAAAATATTAGAAAATCCCAGATCTAAATTTGTTATTTACAGCAATTATATTGATATGGGTATGAAACCTATAATGAATAGGTTAGACAAGAAAAAAATCAAATATTCATATATAACCGGAGAAATGTCAATCAGCAAAAGAAAAGAAGCCGTTGATAATTATAACTCTGGAAATATTAAAATACTTTTCATCAGTAAATCTGGAGCTGAAGGTTTAGATTTAAAAAATACTAATTATATGATTATTTTGGAACCCACATGGAATGATAATTTATTAAATCAAATTATTGGTAGAGTTGTAAGATATAAATCACATTCTGATTTAAAAAAATCTAAACAAAAAGTTTCTATATACCGTTTATTCTTAGTAAAACCTAAAGAATATAATAATATTGATGAAATAACAAAAAATTTAATGTTAGACTACAAAAATAATATTCTATCCATAGATTTATACCTTAAAAACTTTTCATCCATTAAACAAATTGAAATTGATAGTTTTTATAATACCATCAAAAAATTATCTAATTAAATAAAAATTGAAAAATATTTTTTCTGGGTGTTATTAATAATAAAAATTAATAATTTAGTGATACTGAAATTACTGTTTTGCAAGATGTATGTGTTTTTTTCTCTTATTGTTTCTTTCTTTATCCTTAAGAAGATTATTTTCTTTTGGATTACAAAGTCTTTGAACCCTGGTGATGATGCTGTTTCAGCTTGTTTTCTTCCTTTGAAAAATATTCTTTCAGGTGATAAGCGATTGGCATTTAACCACTACAACCAACTACTCAAGGGATTGCAGTCATCTGTTGGCTTTATTCCCAATCATATGAAGGAAAAATTGCATGTTCTCTCTAATTTGGCTTCTCATTATATCTATTTGTTGAAAATGGAAATTAATGAAGTTATTGATGAGAAAAATTCTTCTGGAGAAAATTTTTTGAGATTTGATAATCTTTATCAACAATTCAATGTTGATATTTATAAAGATTATTCATTTTTTGAAAAATTTACAACTCCACATCCTGATGATATTGATGGTTGCACTAATCAATGGTGTTTAAAGGAAGGTAATCAAATGGAAACTCCTCAAAAAGCTGTTGATGTTGTATTAACAATTAAATACTTTGGAGAAACTTATCTTTTGGTTATTACCAGAATGTTTGCTCCAGGAAAGAATTGTTATGCATTGGTTGGTGGATTTGTTGATGAAGGTGAAACCTTTGAGGAAGCATCCTATCGTGAATTGGAAGAAGAAGTTGGTAAGAAGTTAGGTTTTTGGATGAAATTTTTAAAGCCTTTTTCAAGTGTTGGATTAATTGAACCTTATATTACCACTACACACGATCCAAGACCAAAATTTATTGGTGGAATGGAACTTGGTGGTATTGGGTTTAATATCAATCTTGATATGTTGGATTTCGTCTTTTGTGTTTGTGCTTTATTGTTTTTATTTTTGAAATAGATATACTGCGTTGTTAGTGGTTGAGTTTCAAAAGTTAGTTTAATAGATATTACCACGTTGTTAGTGGTTGAGTTAATCTAACATAAGATGTTTTATAATTTTTATATTGTATTACATCTTTAACTAAATAACTTATTTATCTTGATACATTGTTTATTACTATCAACATATTTATATATATCCATCCAACTATCCGTTTTTTTAATAAGTTTCTCTAATTCATTTGATGATATATCATTTATTGTTCCATATTCCACAATTTTATAATCATAATTTTTAACAAGAAAATGTAAATAGTCAGTATTATGAAAAGCTCCAGTATATACTATTGAATTTTTAATATAATCTTTATCTAATAATCTTCTTAAAAAATAACAATCCATTATATAAAGTCCAATATCACGAATTTGTGTTTCTATTTTATTAACAGTAATAAAAACATCATTTTTAATTTTTTTATATTCATCAGTTTCAGTAAAAAATTCATTTAAAAAATATTGTTTATAAAGTTCTTTATTACTATTCATATGTTTTCTTTCAAATTTATTTATATTATTATCAAATATTTTTTGATATTTATTACAATCAGTAATAAATTTTTTAATTTCATCTATTATGTATTTCATTCTTTCATAACACATTACTTTAAAAAATTTATTTATTTTAATTTTATTTTCTTTATTATTGTATTTTGTAATTATTTTATTAAATAATATATCATTATAATTTTCTTTATCTACATTA
>Ga0233412_10001585_pt1 | contig 11633 bp, 14 predicted proteins | sample Na_anoxic_4_MG_FD_180667 | JGI IMG/M metagenome (GOLD analysis project Ga0233412, IMG submission 180667) | Seawater microbial communities from Saanich Inlet, British Columbia, Canada - Na_anoxic_4_MG | ecosystem: Environmental > Aquatic > Marine > Inlet | place: Canada: British Columbia... | reverse complement strand
AAACGCTCCTTCTTTTCCATATACAGCTCGAAGGGCATCGGTTGCCGTTTCTACATTAGTGAGGTTCTGTGCATTTACGCCCGTAGATATGAAAGATCTAGGGGAACCAGCCACCCCGCCCATAATGCCGCCAGCTATAGCAGCCTCCCAAAAGGCGTCCATGGATTGACCAAACGATCTTCCCTCTACCGCAAGGGAGGCAAGCAATTCGTCCGTGCCTTCATCCGCCGCCTCAAATAAAATCGGCTTCAACACATCGTGTATACCCTTCCGAAGAACGACCATTTTTTGGCTTTTGGTCATCGTTTTGCTGCCAACAAGCCTAAAGAAGTCCCTCATGGTTGAGTTGCGAAGACTGGATGACGGCTTGAATATTATATCTGCACCAGTCCTGCCAAACCCAAGCATCACTGTCGAAGTAATGGCTCCAGCAAATATGGCTTTTCCTTTTACATCAGATGAATTTGCAATTTCTTTTTTCTCGTCGTCAGTCAGGGATCTTCCCAGCTCTTTTTCAGCCTTGTCAATTGCCGCAACATAGTTTTGTGCGTATGTTAACCCGTAAGATTGCAACCCTCCAGCGGCGGATGCTGTTCCAAATCCAGCTTTTCCTATAACTTGTCTTACAGCATCTTTGGTGAGGGTTCGACCGATGGCTTGTTGAACAGCTTTGTCCGCAAGGCTCCTGCCGCCTTTAATTGCTGTCTGCTTGAGACCCTGCTTTACGACAAAACTTGCAACCTTGCTGCCTACTCCGCCTGCGCCTAAAGTCATTACCATAGACTGAGCCTCCTCAAAGAAAACATCGGTAATCTTAGTTCCTACTCCGCCCTTGGACGTGGTTATATCACGGGTCTCCCTTACGAGAGTGGACTCTCGGGCAAGATCTTCCAAAATGTCCCTAAGTGGATTTGAGTCAGAGATCAAAGTTGCTGATCCATAAACATGTTGCCCAGCCTTCAATGCTCCAAGATTAATAGTTTGTCCAGCCCTGTCGAAGAAATCGCCTACACCAGATCCAGCAAAGCTTACGCCTCCATCTGTAGCTGTGTTTGCTACTTTCAGGAAAGCTTGCACCTGATCAGCATAAGATAAGTCAGAAAACTGGTTTTCACTACCTTCTGTGAGTGCTATTTGGCGGTTAAACCACTCATTCATGCTTTTTTCTGCGCTTGTCGATGTTCTTTCCAGCATCGCCCCGTGCTGGGTCACTGTGTTGTCCCTGTGCTGCTCAATGGCTGAGGGGGACATCATTCTTTGCTGTATATATGGAGCAGTCCCAGATTCCTTAACCATCCTTTTGTATTCATCGGCGTCTAGTTGTTTTGCAATCAGGTTTGGGTTAAACAAAACCGTTCCGTTATTTAAAACTCTGGTTTCTTCGCTGGCATCTTCCCAATCGTCAGCACTTTTAACGTAATCCTCATACACTCTTAGCATTTGCTCCTGATTGAGGTTGTTAGCTTTTGCAAAATCATCTACCCACGGTGCATCTTCATAGTTATCGAAAGCTCTCGTTACAGCGGCTCCAGTCTTCCGAAGCGTGGACAATGTTGCACCAACCACATTGACACCTGCCTTCACTCCGCCAAACAAGGGGTTATTTAGTGTTCCTTGAATTATGCCTCCTTGGCTTTTTCTTTTTTTGTCGGATATGACAAGGTCGCCAGAAGCCCTGAACGCCTTCGTCATAAACCCTCCTTTATCGTTGACCTTCAGCTCTGGTCTCCATCCGATGTAGGGGGTGTCCGCTAAAACGTCCGCATATGCTGCGCCACCAATTTCATTTACTTTAGCAGCAAAAGCATCAACAGTTTTTGCGTGAGCAATGCTTTTAGCATTAGCTTCTTGGTGGATTTTTTCATAGGTGGTGTTGGCTTCCTCGGTTGTAATATTTTTATTGTAAATATCATCCGCCAATTGGCGCATTTTTAAGCGTGTTTCTGGAGATGTCTTTTTGAAGGTGTCTGCGTTGTCATATAAATCTTGTCGATAAGCTTTCCTAGCGGCATCAACCTCCTTTATCCTGTCCTCCTTGTAGGCTCCAGCAACATCCTCGATGAACGGTTTTAGTAGCTGAATGGATTTATATTCTACGTTCATAAGCTGATCTGCATCAGCGTTGTTGGTGTAGTTTCTCTCAAGGTAGGTTTTGTAAGCCCCACTTATAGCCTTGTCCCTTGACTTTTTGGCGGCTTCTACTTGCTCGGGCGTTCCGCCTCCCTTTACCCACTCCTCATAAGCTCCCAGTATTCTCACCTCTTCATCGCGGTATGCGTTGGAGTTTGCTAGTCTGGATTTGGTCAGGGCTTTGTTTTTTTCTTCGTAGGCTCGTGATCTGGCGTTGTATGCCTGAATCATCTTGACGCGCTCCTCGTTGTCCTCGGGGACAGCGTTGGGTATTACGAGACCTTCAGGTATGCCTCCTTTGGCTACAGACCTTGCTGTATTGTATTGCTTGTCCGCTTCGTCGTATTTTGCTCGCTTGTCGTCGTCGGTAAGTATTCTGGCTCGCGTATCTTCTATGCTTTTGGTTAGTGCGTCCCTGCTTTCAGCATAGCCGTCCTCATTACTCATCTCCTCGTTGACCGCTAGTTGCTGATCAAGGCTGAGAAGTTCTTTTTCCGCCCTTTCCCTTTCGTATTTGGTTAAAAGGTCGGTTTTGAGCTTTTGTTTTTTCTCAGAAAGGTAATCTGCGCTAATGCTTGCCGATTCGCGCTCTGCTTTTTGTGATGCTTCTAGGCTTCGCTTCTGGGCGAGGTCAGCGTGTTGCTCTTCAGTCAGTCCAGACCTAGACGCCCCTTCCTCGTCCGTATATACATACTTGCTGTATCCCCCCTCCTTCGCGGCGGCTTTAAACCTTTTGTTCCGTGCCGACATTGATTCTGCGGCGGCTCGAGCCGAATCCCTTTTTAGGGCGTTGGCTTCTGACTGCCTCGCGGCTTCAGCTCGTTTAGCCTCACGGTCTGCGAGGTGCATGCTTCTGCTGTATTGGTCAACTGCTGATGAGAAGTCGTCGTAGGGATCACGGAGTGGTGTTGGGGGCATCTTGCGATAGTATGTAAATTATTAATTAGAACTAAAAGCCGTATTTGTTGATTCCAGTCTCTTTTTTGACGGATTCACTCGACGCACCCTCCTTTCTCATGGCTTCGGCTGCTCTTAGGCTTTTCATGTATCGTTCTTGTGCGGCTTTTTGGGCGGCTGATACCGTGTTCGCTCTAACAAAATGCTCCCCAACAGCTTTACCAGCATCGGAGACATTTTTTACCGCCACTTTACCAAGATCCATAACATTTTTCCCTGTTTTAAGTAAATCTCTCGAGGCTGCATATGCAATTTTCTCTCCTTGGGTCTTGGTTCGATCTGCATTTTCCTGCATCCTTTGTGCGCTGACTTTTTCTAAGTTAGCATGATCTGGAGTTGGCATACTGAAATCATCCACATCTTTGATGTCGTCGGACGACGAAGAGGCATATGATGGCATTTTGGCTGGTTCATCGGGTTTTGGTATGCTTACGGGACTCTGTTGCAACTGTGTTGGGGCGGTCGCCATGCCTCTTGTGTCTTTGTTTGTTAACGGGTTCGCTGTAACCGAGCTGGGTCGGGTTGAGTTCGTATTTTCAGGTCTTATGTTTTGAACCCGATCCACTGAGGATTGATCAACACTTTTAAGTTTTGTGTCTAGCTTGTCTTTGTTAAAATTTCCGCCTGCCGTTCGATACTCATTGTTTGCGCCAATAGTGTAGCTTTTCTTCAATGAGCCGTCATCATTGACAGCCGAATCGCTGGGCATCTGTGTAGTAGAGCTAGATGCTGGGCTTCCCATCCTAAAATCTTCCGCTTCAAGCTTTAATGGAGGCTTGCTCGCTGTTGACGTTTCTGGCGGTTGGCTTACAGGGCTTGGGCTTGATCCGCTCTGTCTCGCTTCCTGACCCCCCTCCCTTCTTAACCTAACTTTTTCCTGAAAGTCTTTTGCATCCGCAATCTGCTTCTCTGTAAGCGGAACGGGCTTCATTCTTGAGCGTGGCTTTTGTGCTGGCGGGCTTACGGGGCTTGTAGGGGAATCCTTTGGTGTGGTGACCAGTATTCTTGGGTCTTTATATTGATCATAAGGCTCTTGCTCTGCTCCTGATGCTGGCTTAGTTGCCTTGGGTGATTTTTCAACTTTGTTTGGCGAGGGGGTGGAATTGTTGGGGCTAAAGTTGCCCGCTGGGTTTCCTTCTGTTTTTTCTCCAGTCTCTCCTCTGAGCTTTCTGTCTAGCTTTTCTTTGTCGCGCAGGTCTTGGTCTGTGATCAACTTCTGCCTTCTCGCTGTTTCAAAGGCTTCCTTTTGTTTTCTTTTTTGGTCTGATTCATTTTGCGCCCTAATGTCAGATGGGTCGGTTCCAAATTTGTCCTTTTGGGCTTTTGGTAAATTCCTCCATCTGCGCCTCGCGTCCGCATCAGCCATGGTGGGGGTTTGACCTTTAAACCTTCCTTTCGTATATTCATTTGTGCCTGCCGCTTGTTTTCCACGTCGGTCTCGATGCTCTTGTAGGTATTTTCCCCAGCCAGAGTGTTCGGGGCTTCCCTTTCCCCCGCCATTTGACGATCCTTGACCTCCAGATTGTTTTAGGTATTCTGCGTTTTTAGCCGCCTTTGCCGCTTTGGCGTTCCTCCTTTGCGTGTAGCTTTTATCCATTATGCGAAGATCGTTTGTCATCGCTGGGTTTACCACTGGTCTTGCTGTTGACATAACGGTATCGGTTGACGGTTTGTTTTTATTTTTTAGTGACATGGCGCAAGGATCTTAATTGACTTGCAAGCACTATGGCAAATAAGTATGGTGATTGCAACGAATAAAACACATGATTGACCCTCAAAAAACCCCAGACTTTATTACGCCTCCTTCAGCCATTACCTCTACTGAGAAAATTGCATCACACGAAGGTAGTGCCAAAACTCTAACCGAGGCTGCAAAAGATGGTCGTGTCGCTGTCCGCCCTAAAGAAATAGGCTTGGCGGTCATGATGAAACTAAATAAACAATTCGGAGATAATGCAGTGGTCGATACTTTGGTTGAGTGCATGGCTGCAACAAAAACGATTGCGGTAGGGGGTCGACCAATGGAGGTTCCTGACTATAAAATCAGGTTAGATTCCGCCAAGACCGTGATGCAATACCAAGTTGGTAACGCTGTAACCCGAACCGAGGTTGTCACTCACAATGTTGACACCCTGTCTTCGTTGCAATCAAAATTGCAAAAATCGCCAGCTTTACGCAGAGCTGTAGGAAATATGCTCACTGGTAGCGGAGGGGGTGGAGTTGATGGCGAGGGGATTGTTGATGTCTCCCCCCAGAGGGAGCTTAGCAACGAAGAAGCGTCCGAAGCTACGGCGGAGCTACAACGCCTCCCTCAACCTGAGGATACTGAGGTGGGTAGAGCGATCCGAAAAGTAGTTCCTGTTGAAGATTTGAGATCGAAGGGTAGCATGAAGGATGCTGTGCAGAAATTCAGCAACTAATAACCAACCATTTTAAGGTTGTCATTTTGTGTTTTTGTGGTTACATGGTCTTAGCGTGACTAAGTCTATGGCAAAATTACACTCTATTCCTCTCTGTTTGATTGACGGGGGATGGAAAGATATTGGCTACCTTAGTTCTTTGCGTATCGTAAAAAAAGAGGTGGAGGGGGGCGGCACTCATGGCGGGTGGGTTGTCCAACACCGCCTCGAAGGGCAAATTAAAACATTCCCTTTAAGTTGGTTAGTCGATGATCACCCTATCCTCAGACTAGTGCTTGAAAAAGAAAGTGAAAAAAGTTCTTGTGCTGCGTAGTAACCCGTGTAGGTTGCCACTGCAAAACAGCCACACGAACAATGTTATACAAATATCAAGAGCTAGTCACCCGCAGCGTTAACCCTCAACAGGAGAGTCTGCACAGTGCCTAAGACTAAGTGTTGGAATACCAAGGCTGATGCGGAGTCAGCTTTACCCTTGTGGCTCCGTAATAGGGGTTTGGTTTCCGTGAACAAAAACTATGTTCACGACCGACTAAAGATAGGGGGCGCGGTAAGGTATCGCAGAAAGTCTGTAGGCATGAGCCTGCGATGCCTTGCAAAATGGATTGGGGTTTCTCATACCCACCTAAGCAATCTTGAACTCGGGCAAAAGCCGTGGAGTCGCGAAAGGTTGCAAAACGTCAGCGACGTTTTAGATATGCAAGAAAGATCCCAAAACGGCTTAGATATGCAAGAAAGATCCCAAAAAGAATTTCCTCCCGCACCTGCTGGAGAAAAAACCAAAACAGAAACCAAATAAAATTATGTCAAATAATACTAAAAACATTATCCATCTCGGCTACGGTCGATATGTTAACGCCAATGATGTGTCATGCATCTCTCAGCAAAAATCAGCCAAGTTCCGAGCAACTACTGACGGTCACCTTAATGGCACTCCCGTGGACGAGGTGAGTGATGATGAGTTGACCATCGATGCTTTTGTCGTCGTCACCCCTAAAATCGGTCAGCCGATCGGTCTTAGAACTACGGATGACAAAGTGGAGGCATACACGACCGAGGTGGTGAACGCCGTTAACGAGTCCCGCGATGTTGTGCACCCATCTGACTACGAGCCATCCGAAAAGGAGTCTCCTGAGAAGATTGTGCCTATTAGCGGTTAATTTAACCATAACGTGACACTTGGGGGAGGACACGATAAAATACCCCCCAAAACAACTAATAGCCAAAACAAGCCATGATAACCAACAGACCAGTTAAGAAAAAAACCAGATCAGTCCCTATGTCGGAGGCTGACCAGAAACTTTTTGATATTTCCGTCAAAATACGCAACGAAGTCATAACGTCAGGGGTCAGGGTTGATCCTAGACGATGCGATTCTTGCAATTTGCAACTAAAAGCAGTCGCTGGCGGGTGGGTGTGTCCAAGCTCAACCTGCGATTATTTTCAGTCCTTGCTTAAGCCCTCAACCACCGCATAGAAGAATCTTTTAACATGAAAAAAACCATGAAAGAACTAAACCCAAGAATCAAATGCGTAGATGGGGTCTCCCTAAGTGTGCAGGCAAACCAATATGTTTATTGCTCCCCAAGAGTTGATGAGATAGATACATGGAACCAATACACTTGTGTGGAAGTCGGATACATCACCGACGCCAACGACACACCGCTGACGCCCCCCGACGATTGGAGGGAATACTCGGATGGTTCATTCCCCTCCGATGTATATGGCTACATCCCAACTAAAATGGTCGAAGCTTTCATTGAGACGCACGGAGGGGAGATTTCTTTGCCTGACGCTAAGAACAGCGAAACCAACTCAGAACCGTTAGCGGTCGGATGCAGCGACTTGTTAGCTTTGTTGCATATCCAGCCTAGGACGGGAGGTCACATAGTTATCGAGGGGCATCCAGACGACGAAGAAGAATACCTACACATGTCCGAGGTTAAGAAGATAATTAAACATCTTTCGAGCCGTGGAGAGTTAACCAATACAAAGAAGATTAACCAAACACTAATGGTGATGGACGGATACGATGACTGTATCATTGGAGTGGTAGAACGATTTGGGCAAAGCCCCATCGTGTGCTACGACAAAGTAAAAATAATCCAAAAGTTAGAATCGGACGGCATGGACAATGAAGAAGCAGAAGAGTTCTTCAGTTTTAACCAACTCGGTGCGGGAATGGGCGATCTTACTCCCTGTTTCTTATCCCCAACGGAAAGTGATGTTACCGAAACAGATTTCGGGAACATGCCACAGCATTAAACAACATGAGCGAACACAACACGCCAGAGAATAACGCCTCAAAATTGAAAAAGACCGCCATAAACAACACCCTCCCGTCTATCATCGGGGGGTTTGGGGGCTTCCTTGTTTCTGCTTGGGGAGTGAAAACAAACGACGAATACACTCTTGCCATAGGCGCGCTACTCATTGGCTGGTGCGCGGGCTGGCTTTCTGCCATTTGGGGGTGCGTGCTTGTGGAGCTTGATGATCATTAAATAAACCAAAATAAAACGATTATGGAAAATAACGAAACAACAGAAAATAGAAGTGAAAGCGCGGCGTCGTCGGACGCTTCGACTTGTTCGATTCTTCATCTTACACTCCACAAGAAATGGTTCGATATGATCCAAAGCGGAGAAAAGAAAGAGGAGTATAGAGAGCGCAAACCATTTTGGGATAAGCGACTATCCAAGCAATACGACAGAATCAAGTTCGTGAACGGATACGGCAACCATCGCCCGTGGATGATTGTGGAACTTGTGGGGCATCATACGGGGTTTGGACGATCTGGATGGGGTGCGCCTGAGTCAGACACGGTGCATGTGCTGAGTCTCGGCAAAATTTTATCATCGAACACCCACCAAAGCCACGGCGAAGCCGTTGACAGCCGCGAAAGTTAAAAGACAATAAACTAAAATACTAAGAACATGGACGAGACAAAAATAAATTACAATCATAGATACTACTATGAAAATGGACATATAACTGGATGCTTTGGTGATAATATGGATTCAGTCGATGAGTATGCGGAGGAAATGGACGCTTTAATTCAAGAGCTAAAAAAAATGAGGCAGGCATTACACGATGCCATCAACAGACCTATGGGTATTGTCCCAGAATCAGCAGAAAGGTTTTACGATCAGTCTTATTATGATTTACCCAACGTCTAAATTCACACACCTCACCGAGAGCAATCATGCCAACTTCTAACGACACAAAACTACCTTCCAAATCCCACTTCAAAGCGGGTGAGGTTGATGTGCAATGTCTTGTTCGCCTTTTAGAATCTCAAAACGAAGCTCTCCGCGCTGTCTGGGCGACTTGGACGCAGGGAGCAAACTTAAACTACGCCGCCCTCAGAGTAAAACAATGTCTAACGGATATGGAAACATGGGAGATGGAATCATCTACTTCATTAAAGCAATCATCATCGGAGCAATCATCCTCGCAGCTATCACCTTTGGAATCGGGGTGTGGCTTTTCTGAGGCGAACAGCAAGCGATGTCACGGCGAAGCAGATTGAGTAGCTCAATCACCTGCGACTCGGCAAAGCAGCTAATGTCACCGAAGCTGACTTCGATAATATTACACCACATGGAGTGGGGATTGCAAAATAATTTCATTGAACACCCTTGCAAAAATACCCCAAATAGTGCAGGATCAGGACTATGGCTAGTCCAGTAAAAAAAACCATTGGAGAGGGTGGTAATTACCGCAAGACCGAATCTGGAGCAGGTATGACCAAAAAGGGGGTCGCTGCTTACCGTAGAGCAAACCCAAACTCTAAACTCCAAACAGCCGTTACTGGCGAGGTCAAGAAGGGAAGTGCAGCGGCAAATAGACGCAAGTCGTATTGCGCTCGTAGTGCAGGGCAAATGAAAGACTTCCCCAAGGCTGCTAATGACCCAGACAGCCGCTTGCGACAAGCAAGACGTAGGTGGAAGTGCTGATACCAGCAAGCTAATGCAGCAAAACAACACCAAGGGGAAAGACAGGTATCCTTGCAAACCCAATTAGGTTTACACTACTCCTGCACATATAAAAAAAATATACCCCACCCCCATACCCATAGGAGTCCCACAATAAGGTTCCAAGAGAACTCTCACCAACAGCCAGCAAGCAAGCATCAATAAAATCCCACTCCAATATTTCAGGGGGTCGCTCTATACATCGGTTTATTTTTACGGCTACCATCGAGCGAGGACACGTTCCTTTTGGAGTCCCACTGGTGCGGGTGGTGCTGGTGCTGTGGCGTAGTGAGTCCCACTGTTGCAATTGCAAGATCATGATAGCATGACTACCTCAGCTACCCTAGCTACCCCAGCCTCACTGCTACATGATAGCACGTCGCACCTAGTTGTCTGGATGCTGGGTGTGTGTGTGTGGGTATATGTATCTTGGATAGGTAGGCTGGATCTGGTCATGGTATATAGATGCCATGGCATATGGACGCAATGCAGGGCTGTGGCTCGGAGGCATGGGCAATAGTTGAACCATAGTCACAGGTGAGACGGTAGGTCACTGGGGGTAGGTATATCCCCTATCCTCGCCAGAGGGAGTGAGGTGTGTGGTATATCAGTGAGGTGAGTGGTATCAGTGGTGTGAGTGTGGTAGATGGGATCAGTGAGTTATGAGGTGTGTGTGCTCTCTGTATATCTGTCTCTCTCTCTATGGTGTGTTTGTCTCTATGTGTGTTTGTGTCTTGGAGAGTATTTGCGAGGATTGATAATTGGTTGGCGGTTGGCGGTTGGCGGTGTGAGGGGGCTGGCGGGTGGATGCAATGGTTGCAATGGATGCAATGGGTGTGTGTGAGTGTGAGCGGATGTTATCCACTCCCCCCCCTTGTATTATTGTGTATGGTGTGTGTTGTCGTATCGGTGAGTATGGTGTGCGAGGTTGCAGTGATCGCGGCTCATATATTGCTCCCCCCAGAGGGTGGGAATTGCACTGTTAGATGCTGTAGATGGTGTGGTAACCGTAAAAGCTTACATTTCTGCAATTTTTTTTCATGTCTTGCAACCCATATGGAATAAGGTTTGTAGGCGTTTTGTGTTAGAGTTTGTGTATGTTTTTGTAAATAGGTCTTGATAAAATCCAGTTTTTGGTGCAATTTTTTGGCACAGTGATTAACGCACTGTTCGGATGTCGCTACCTCAACCGAGGAAAGCCCCGAGACTGGCAGAGCACAGCCTCCCACAGGGAGGTCACAATCTACCTACCGCCTCCACAGCTGGCAAACTCAACCTCGTGAGTGAGACCCAGCAACGGACAACGGCGAACAGCTATAGAGGCTGTGCAGTAGGGTGACCCCAGTCACACACCATGACCCACCGCTACTGTAGCAATCTGGATCATGCCAACCTACCCACTGACTCTAGCCAAAAGGTGTTGACCCTATTAGCCTCTTACGAGGCGAACGGCAATATACATCCAGCGATACTAGAGACGGCAGTAGTAGAGGGGGCATGATTTGACCAGTAGCCTTGTCACCATCCAGCGAATAGCTCAACGTCCCACGGGACAACGTGCAACAATATACAGTAGCTGGACACGACATAGGTGGGTGGAATTAAGAGCAAGCACCGCCATGACGGTAAATAATCAGACGTTGCCGAGATCATTGCCATTGCAATGTAGCGACACATGTATAGCGAAACCCTGCCTGCTCTCCAAGAATACATAACCAGTTGCAACTGGTGACCCGTGGATTCCACGGTAGGTTGCAACTTGTTGTGTTCCTTTCGCCTCCTACCCAATCTGAGCGGGGGGTGAACGGAGCATGACTCCAACTAACCATATAGCAAACCATGAAAAAGAGAACTAATCAGTTAAAGACCGTAGTCGTTGAATATGACAAGCACATCAAAAACCTCCGCAAGGAAGGCATCATTGATGCCTACCCTCGTATCTGTCAAATCAATGCCCCCACCTCTGGAGGGGATGTTGAGTTTGTCCTCCAGCACGATGACTGGACGAGCAAAAAGGCAATCACCTACCGTGCTGACGGCACATGGTCTCAACCATCCTACTGGGAAGTAGGGCAAATCTAGCATCACCCAAGTTGCAACACTCCCCGCTTCGGCGGGGGTGTCGGCTTTCCCTCCGATCCATTGCAATGATGCT
>Ga0233412_10001584_pt1 | contig 11634 bp, 19 predicted proteins | sample Na_anoxic_4_MG_FD_180667 | JGI IMG/M metagenome (GOLD analysis project Ga0233412, IMG submission 180667) | Seawater microbial communities from Saanich Inlet, British Columbia, Canada - Na_anoxic_4_MG | ecosystem: Environmental > Aquatic > Marine > Inlet | place: Canada: British Columbia... | reverse complement strand
ATTTACTTTATTAATTTAATATTGACCCATATCCATATTATTAATCATATCTTCTTGGAAGTTACGGTCAATCCCTGTTAGTTTAGGTTTAGAAACCTCCTGTTTAAGAGATTCATACACTTGCATGAACTCTTCTACATTCATATCTCCTGCCTCTTGGCAGATAGCATCAAGTTGTAGTTTTACTCTGTGATGCATGTTAAATAAGTGATTTTGCATAATAATTTGTATTAGTGGTTGATTGCAATATTGCGGGTACTATAGCTCTTATCCTATAGAGAGAGAGACAAAGACTACCCTTGTAGTATTGTTGTGCGTAATTGTTACTATTGTAGTAACGTTAGCTATATTTATATTATTAGTACCAGTGATAGTTATAGTTGTGTTCAAAGGTGCTTTTATGTGGTTATAAGAGGTCATCTTTAGTGTGACACGCACAAATAAAATAATTTATCCACAATAAATAAGTTATTTAAACTGTTTTATAACTATAGTCTAACATTAATAAGAATTGCTAAGCAATGTTAGTTTTTTCTGAGTAACTTACTGTAGTTAGGGAGCAGACGTGCATGGAAATGCACGCCTACAGCCTAATGTTACAGTTACGTCTAGAATGGAGACGCTTCAGCTTCTACAGGTTCAGCTTTAAGAGCTTGTAAACTCTCTACAGCTTGACCCTTAGAGTTAGCTTCACGTATCTGAGCACCATTATCATGCTTAAGTAATTCACTTACAGCATTGACATCAGCCGTAAAGAATGTAGTTCTATAGATTGGCATGCCTTTTATAGAGCAAGCTACACCTGTATCTCCAGCATACTTAATATCCACAGCAGGGTTATTAGTATTAAATGGTTCAAGTGATTCTTTTACCACAATCTTACCAGTCATTGGGAATGATGCTTCCATTGCTTTAATGGTAGGCATTTCTCCTTGAATGATAGTACTTAATGTTAGGTCTTTAGCCCAGCCATTTACTACAGAAATTCCTTTTTGTTCTGCTACAATGTAGCCGTATAAAGGGTTCTTAGAAGTTCTTACTGTTTCTCCTGTCTTAGACAGTCTAATTGTTACTTGATTTGATTTTACCATGATATTGATATTATAGTTTTGATTAAGAATGCCGTAATACATTCTCTGAAAGATTTATAGTTGCATAATTACGTATGCATTATTTAATTGGGGAGCAGAAGGCATTGGAAAATGCCTTATATAGATAGTGTGTGCTGAGATACATATCTACTGATGTATACATTCAAATCAATGATGTACAGATATTCAGTAGATATTTACTGTGACACAGTAGCACTACACTACTCCGTGTGCAGAGATACAGATGTGTACATTTTTAATTTTTAAGTACACGTGTTTGTATTTCTACAGTATTGTATTAGTAGTACACCATATTGATAGGGGGTACCACCGCTACGTAATTTAGTTGGGGAGCAGAACAGTAATACCTCTCAAGCATGCAAAACACACAACTTTTGGGAGGGGCATGAGGACAATTTAACAGTAGGCGGGGGCATGTTCTTACTTAAAAATTTTTATAGGATTTAGAAATTTAGTATATTGTTCTTATAGAAGGATTACATACTAAATAAAATACTATGGCAAACTGGAATGATGACAATGAGGATAAGGGGGGTGGTTTAAATGAAGTACAACAAATGCAAATGGATGCAATTATACTTGAGACTGCATACAACAATGCCTGGATGTTGCTTACTGGTGAAATCACATTTGATGAATTAATGACAAGTCAATTTAGTGAGGGAAGAGAATTAGTAATGGCTTATGATCCAGACACGGGACCAAAGTTAGAAGAGTTAGAAAATATGATAGCACATTTCGTAGAAGAGGAAGACTATGAGAAGTGTGCACAGCTGAGAGATGTAATGAATAAATCATACCCTGAAACATTTGAAGCATAAGAATTATGGCAACCAAAAAGAAAAAGAGTACAGTAAATGCATCAGGTAATTATACAAAACCAGGAATGCGTAAAAGATTATTTAATTCAATCAAAGCAGGAAGTAAAGGTGGAGGTGCTGGACAATGGTCTGCACGTAAAGCTCAAATGCTAGCTAAACGTTATAAAGCTAACGGTGGCGGATACAAATCTAAAAAGTAATGAAAGATCTAACCCTAAATATTGGTAATATAATTTGGATTATAGGTATTATATTCACAATGGGTATAGCATACAGCCAGATAGCACAGTTATCGGATGATATAGAAGTTATAGAATCTAGACTGGAAAAGAAGATAAGATTGATAAATGAGTGTGAAGATAAAATTGTAGATTTAGAAAAAGATCTTATTAGACTTGAGCAGACTCAATGTAAACATAAAAAGTAATGGCAAAGACTAAACAACAAAAAAGCCTTACCAAATGGACTAAGCAGAAATGGAGAACGGCAAGCGGAAAGAAGTCTTCTGAAACTGGAGAAGTATACGCACCCTCTAAGACTATATCTAAACTCAAAAGTACTAAGGAGGGTAAAAAGAAATTAGCAGCAGCAAACGCAAAGAAAAGGGCAGCCACTAAGAAAGGTAAACAACACGCAAGCCACGGTTTGCATAAAGGTAAAAAAAGATAATGGCAAAAGATAGTAGATTAGCAAGAGCAGGTGTATCAGGTTTTAATAAGCCTAAGCGTACTCCAGGGCATCCTAAGAAGTCACATGTAGTTGTAGCTAAGGTAGGAGAGAAGGTTAAGACAATTCGTTTTGGAGAACAAGGCGCTAGTACAGCAGGTAAACCAAAAGCAGGTGAGTCAGCTAAAATGAAAGCAAAGCGTAAGTCTTTTAAAGCTAGACACGGAAAGAATATAAAAAAAGGAAAGATGTCTGCAGCGTATTGGGCAGATAAAGTTAAATGGTAGATTATGACAGCAGCACAATTAAAAGAATTAGGATTTACTAAAATGGGTCATCTTGAAGATGATGATTGGCCAGAAGGATATTATTATTATAGTATTGAGTTTGGAGATATGCTATTTCATACGGGAGGTGATGATGAAGCTGAAGAAGATGGGGGATGGTATATTCAAGATCCGTCATACACAATTAAAATATGGCAATACTCGGAAGCCAAAATGTTATTTGACGTATTAAGACGTAATACGGTTTCTAAAATAAGTATCTAAACTTTTTTTAGTTAAACTATTTTTGTTACCTTTGTTTTTATTAACTTTAAAAAACATAAGATGACAGATTTTAAAACCAATGAAAATCTTCAAGACAAAGATCCAAAAATGTCTAAAGAAGAAATGGCAGCACGTAGAGAAGAAATTACTGCATTCTACAAAGACAACATACCACATTTAGAAGTACAAGCAGATTATGAAACTCTTTTAGCTGCAATTGAAAAAGCTAGAGCAGAGCGTATGCAAGCACAAATGTATATGGCACAGCAATATGCTGCACAAAAAGGTGAGGGAGCTCCTGATCCTGAATCTCCAGAAGGAAAGGCATTTCAAGATGCAATGGCTAAAGCAATGACAAATGAAACAGCTTAAGAAAGGAGATAGAGGTTCTGACGTAAAAACTCTACAAACAAAATTAGGGCTGTCAGTTGATGGTGTGTTTGGTCCTATAACAGAAAAAGCTGTTGAGAGATTTCAATTAGACAAAGACATAATGGTTACTGGTGTAGTTGATTCAAACATGTGGGTTTTAGTACTTAACATGGAATATAGTATTGATGATTCAATAACTGAAGATACTGATGCATCATCTCAATACTTTACTACAAGATTTAATCAAATAATTCACAAACATTATTTACCTAAAGATGAATATGTAAAGGGACCAATACAAAACAGTTATATATTTTTGCATCATACAGCAGGAAATCCAAACCCATATAGGTGTATTGATCATTGGGGAAGAGATAGTAGAGGGCGTATAGCAACTGAATTTGTTTTAGGTGGCATTAATCATAGAAATGGAGATGATGAATTTGATGGTGTAATGGTACAAGCATTTCCAGAAGGTTGTCAAGCATATCATTTAGGAAAAACAGGATCAGGTTATATGAACCGTCATTCTGTAGGACTAGAGATTTGCAACATGGGATATTTAAATAGCAAAGACATGACTACATATGTTGGCTCAAAATGTATCAAGGAGCAAGTTTGTGAATTACCTGAACACTTTAAAGGTAAGTTACATTGGCATAACTATTCTGAAGCTCAAATTAAAGAAACTGAAAAGTGGATAAGATATGTTGCTGAGAGAGATGAAATAGATGTCAGGTTAGGATTGAAACAATACATCAAAAAATTTGGAGCAACAAAAGGCTTTGACTTTCAAGAGGATGCTTATTATGGAAAAGTCAAAGGATTATTAACACATACCAATGTAAGAAAAGGAAAAATGGATTGTTATCCTCATCCTGATTTTGTTGATATGATAATGAGTTTATAAAATGGCAATTGTAAATAAAGTAGATCTTAAACATCAAGTAGATATTAATGTTTCAATAAAGTATCAAATAGTTACATACTGTTTCTTTAATGATACATTAATAAGTAATTCTGATTTAAAGTTTTTAACTGAACTAGCAAAAGAAAAAGGTATTGAATTAACTAAGTTTTGTAACAAGACTGTTAATGAAGATATATTTAAAAGTGCACAATCAGCTAGAAATGCAATAACTAAAGCAGAAAAAAAAGGTCTACTTATTAAGACAGGAAATAATAAAAAGACTATTAAGTTAAATCCTGATATTAATGTACAATCTAATGGTTTAGTATTATTAGATTATAAAATATTAGGACGTGAATCCGAAAAGTCATAAAGATCTAAGGAAGGGTATTGCTGATGAAGTTGGTGTTCATCCTACTGTTGTAGATGATTTTATATCATTTTATTATGCAAAAGTTAGAAAGAAACTTTCAACTTTATCTTATCCTAGAATAAATATAGACGGGTTGGGTACATTTTATCTAAGAAAAAATAAACTTGATAAAGCAATTTTAAAAAATAAAAGTTTATTGGGGAATATTGCTAAAAGAACTTACAACGGCTTTGCACAAAGTGAAGATATACATAAGAATATAGTTGAGATGGAGTCAGCAATGAAACAGTTAGAAAAAGATATTAAAATTAAAAAAAAATTTAGAAATGAAAGGTAAGTGGAGTAAGTATCTTGATGTATTTAAAAATGCTGATAAAATTGCAGAAGGAATTAAGAATAGTATTTTTAAAAAGGAACACATTGAAGCAGTTGCTACTGATAGATTTCAAAAATGTATTGCTTGTTCTTTGTTTGATGCTGGAGGAGATAAATGTATTGCACCAGGCACACAGCCATGCTGTAGTGACTGTGGTTGTAGTTTAGCATTTAAGGTTAGGTCACTATCCTCAGAGTGCCCAAAGGGATACTGGGATGCCTATACAACAGAAGAAGAAGAAGAAATAATAACCAAACAAATTGAAAATGGAAAAATTAACTAAAGAACAAATAGTAGGAGAATTGTTAGCTGAAGAACAAATAACTGCAGAAGAAGCAGTTACTTTATTAACTGAAAAAACTAGTACAATAATAAATACTTTTTCAATTCCTGCGTTTGATTATACAACAACAACAACATAAAAACTAAATTATGGGACTGAAATTTGTAGAAGAAGGTCATGTGTATGAAAGTACAAATGATGAAAAAATAAACTGGCTAAGTGTTACTTCATTTATTGCTAAGTTTAAACCAAAGTTTGACAGAGATGGTCAAGCTAAGAAATCAGCTAAAAATAAAAGGTCTAAGTGGTATGGTATGACACCAAAGGAAATTCTGGCTGCATGGGATGGAGAGACAGCAAGAGCTATTAAGTTAGGTAACTTTTATCATGATCAAAGAGAAGCAGATATGATGGAGTTAAATACTATTGGCCGTCATGGTGTAGAAGTGCCTATTATTAAACCAATTATTGATGATAAAGGTATAAAGTTTGCACCTGTTCAAAAACTTGAAGATGGTGTATATCCTGAACACTTAGTATATTTAAAATCAATTGGTATATGTGGACAGGCGGATGTTGTTGAAGTAGTGAATGGATATATTAATATCAATGATTACAAAACAAATAAAGAAATAAAAGATAAGGGATTTACAAACTGGGAAGGTATTACCAATAAAATGTATAAGCCTGTTAATCATTTGGATGATTGTAATTTAAATCATTATAACTTACAGCTTAGTCTTTATGCGTATATTATTAAGAAGCATAACCCTAAACTTAAAATAGGTAAGTTGACTATACAACATGTAAAGTTTAAACAGGTTGGTGAAGATGCAAATGGTTATCCCATAAATGAACATGTAAATGGGGAACCCGTTTTAGAAAAAATTAAAATTTATGAATTACCATATTTAAAAGATGAAGTTAATTCAATTATTATGTGGTTAAAAGACAATCAATTATGAAAGAATATATAGCAGCAGTAGCAGTACAATCATTAAAATCTAAGGTTCCAACAGATTTTAGATTTGAGGAAACAAAAATAATGATTAACTTAGAAAGGGTATCATGGTTTAAACAATATTGGAATGTAGCTACAGAAAAGTTTAAACATACTTATACTGAAGTACTTATTCATGGTCAAGAAGTACCTATATTAATAGTAATACCATATGAAGAATTTAAACAAGATATTTCTAACTTTTTAAAACATATATAATGGTAATAAGATTATTTGACATACAGAATAGTAAAGTTGTTTTAACAGAACACTGTTATGCATTGCCATTTCTAAAGAGTATAATGGAGAAGTATCCAGACACACACATGCAAGTATATCAATACTTATTTTACATGACATGTCCTAACCCAGATTTAAATCCATTCTTTAATCTTCCAGAACATGAGAAAGAAGATATTATTATTGAAGAGATTGGCTTAGAAGAATCTCCAGAAGATGGTAAGATAAGATATGCAATAGATATGTGTAAGCAAATGTATGAAACACCTACCTATAGAGCCTATGTAGGTATTAAAGCTATGTTAGATAGATTAGCAAGGTATATGGAGGTAACCCCTATTGAACACGGTAGAGATGGTAATATGAATTCTATGATTAACGCAGCTGCTAAGTTTGAACAAATTAGACAATCATATAAAGGTGCGTTTACTGATATGCAACAAGAACAAGAAAGTTCAGTACGTGGTGGTGCTGGATTAGCTTATGATCAAATCTAAATGGATAAAAAAAAATCAGAATGGCTTTTTTGTTATTGGGATGAACCAGAATTTAATAATAAATCAACAAATAAAAAGAATGAAAAATCAAGTAGTAGTACCAGTAGGAATGAAATTACTAATAAAGGAGATAAAAGCAGAGACTAAAACTGCCTCTGGAATTATATTACCTGAGATGGCACGTAAAAAAACTTTTCAAGGTGAAGTAGTAGGACGGGGAGATGAGGTAAAAGAAATTCAAATAGGAGATGTGGTTCAATATGCTGATCATGCAATGCCAACACCAATGCAACATCATAATGAAGAACATTTATTATTGCAAGTGGGAGACGTATATGCTATCATAAGATATGAGTAGAGTTATACCTACATATGAGAAAGGTTTATGGACAACAACTGAATTTGATTCGGATATAGAATTTAGAGAATATCTTGAATCTATATTTAAGGAACCGGGTAAGTATGACTTTACAAAAATTGCTTTAGAATTTAATCAACAAGCAAGAACATTTAATAAGGATGGTTTTTATATCAATGCTCCTTTTAGATCTAAAGACTTTACAGCTTATTGGGAAGATCAAAAGAATAAATGTAGAGTTGGAGTAATATACAAAGATGAAGGGAAAGCCTGGTACCTAACTAGGGATTACTATATGTGGTTAAACTTCCTACCTATCTTTGATAAAGAAGAGAAACATTATGGTTTTGCTAAAGTAAGAGATGCACAATATCATATGGCATTGTATGAAGTAATATCAGAATTAAATAATCAGCATGTTGCTATACTAAAAAAACGTCAGATAGCATCTTCTTATTTTCATATGGGTAAAATCATAAATCAATATTGGTTTGAAGAAGGATCTATATGTAAAATTGGTGCTTCATTAAAAGATTATATTAATGATAAAGGATCTTGGAAGTTTTTAGAAGAATACAAAACATTTCTTAATGAACATACTGCATGGTATAGACCTAGTAATCCAGAAAAAGTATTATTATGGCAACAGCAAATAGAAGTCAAAGTAAACAACAGAAAAACATCAAGGGGTCTTAAATCAAAGATACAGGGTGCTTCATTTGAAAAGAATGCTACCACAGGGGTAGGGGGGCCTTGTACATATTTCTTTCATGAGGAAGCAGGAATTGCAAAAAACATGATGCAGACTTATGAGTACCTGCGTCCTGCAATGTCTTCAGGTATGATGACAACAGGTCAATTTATAGCTGCTGGTTCAGTTGGTGATTTAGAACAATGTGGTCCATTAAAAGATATGATTCTAAATCCAGGTGCAAATGATATATATGCAGTAGAGACCAACCTAATGGACGCTGATGGTACTATTGGTATGGCAGGGTTGTTTATTCCTGAACAGTGGTCTATGCCACCTTATATTGATGATTATGGTAACTCTCAAGTTGAAGAAGCTATTGAAGCTATAAATATAGAAAGAGATAGATGGAGAAATGAATTAAGCGGAGAACAATTTCAATTAAGAATATCTCAGAAACCTTTAAATATTGCTGAAGCATTTGCATATAGAAAAGAATCAGTATTTCCCCAAGGTGTATTATCTAGACAATTAAAAAGAATTGAGGAAAAAGAATATCCTTATGAGTTAATTGAACTAGATAGAGATAGTACAGGTATTGTTGCTAAGCGTACAAGTAAATTACCTATATCTTCATTTCCAGTAAATAAAAAAGAAGTTGATAAAACAGGTTCAATTGTTGTATGGGAAAGACCAGTAAAGAGCCCATCTTTTGGAGCATACTACGGTTCTATTGATCCTGTCTCAGAAGGTAAAACAACAACCTCTGATTCATTGTGTAGTATATTTATATATAAAAATGCAATTGAAGTAACAAGAACAACTGTATCAGGTGAAATAGAACAGTTTATAGAAAAAGATAAAATTGTAGCAGCATGGTGTGGGCGTTTTGATGATATAAACAAAACTCATGAAAGGTTAGAAATGATTATTGAATGGTACAATGCCTGGACAATAGTTGAAAATAATATATCATTATTTATTCAACATATGATTGCCAGAAAAAAACAAAGATACCTTGTACCTAAACAACAAATACTTTTTCTAAAAGATTTAGGATCAAACAGAACTGTATATCAAGAGTATGGTTGGAAAAATACAGGTACATTATTTAAAAGTCATTTAATATCTTATGCAATAGAATTTTTAAGAGAGGTTATTGATGAAGAGCTTGATGAAAATGGTAATGTAATGAAACAAACATTAGGTGTAGAAAGAATTCCTGATCCTATGTTACTAAAAGAAATGTTAGCTTACTATCCTGGATTAAACGTAGATAGACTTGTCACATTTGGTGCATTAATAGCATTTGTAAAAATACAACAATCAAATAGAGGTTACACAAAGAGACGTGAATCAGAAGGTAATTCTTTGGATAGTTCAGAAAAAATGAGTAAATTAAAGTATAGTGGTCCTTTTAGAAATATAGGGCGTAACAAGGCATTTGGAAGTTCTAAAAATAGAAGGTCCGGATTCAAGAATATAAAATAGAACAAAGGATATGAGAGTATTAAACGCAATGCAAATGAAGAATGGGGCTAAAGCTGAAGGCGGGCCTACATTTTCTAGCTTAACACAGCCTATCCAGTTTTTACCTTACAAAGAAAAAACGGATGATTGGGCTGCATGGAATTTAGATTGGCTAGAACTTCAAGGTATTGAGTTCTTACGTGTTAACTCTAGAAGACTACTTAAAAATTATAAACTTGCTAAAGGGATTATTGACAAGACTGATTACATTGTTGAACCAGACAATGAATATAAAGATCTTATGGATACCCTTACAGCAGAAAATGATTCTGCACTAGAGCTAAAGTTTTATCCAATTGTACCAAATGTAATTAATGTATTAACTGGTGAATTTGCAAAGAGATATTCTAAAGTTCAATTTAGAGCTGTAGATGATGCATCATATAATGAAATGCTTGATGCTAAAAAAGTTCAGATAGAAGAAGCATTGTTATCTGAAGCAGAAGCTAATCTAGTAAGTAAGATGGTTGAGATGGGTATGGACCCTAGCTCAGAAGAAGCACAAAAACAATTGTCACCAGAAGGTTTAAAATCATTACCAGAAATAGAAGATTTTTTTAGTAAGTCTTATAGAAGTATGGTGGAAGAATGGGCATCCCATCAACTTGCAGTAGATGAAGAAAGATTCAAAATGCAAGAACTTGAGGAAAGAGGATTTCAAGATATGCTTATTGCAGATAGAGAATTTTGGCATTTTAGAATGTTAGAAGATGACTATGACGTAGAGTTATGGAATCCAGTATTAACTTTCTATCAAAAATCACCAGACCAAAGATATATAGCAGATTCTAACTATGCAGGTAAAGTAGATTTAATGACTGTATCAGATGTAGTAGATAGATATGGATATCTGATGGATGAAAAACAATTAAAATCTTTACAAAGAGTATATCCTGCTAGATCTGCACAGTATCAAGTAAGTGGATATCAAAATGATGGTGCATACTATGACGCAACAAGATCACATGAATGGAATACTAATGCACCAGGATTAGCATACAGACAGTTTACATCTAATTATTGGAATGACCCGGCAGCAGGTGGAGATATACTTAGTGAGATCTTAAATGAAAATGAAGATGTTTCAATGTGGGGTGAAGGTAACTTGATGAGGGTTGCTACAATATATTGGAAAACACAAAGAAGAATAGGTCATCTTACAAAAATAGAAGATGATGGAGAAGTAACACAAGAGATTATAGATGAGACTTTTAAGAAAACAAAAAAGGCCATATATGACACTTCTATATTTAAACAAAAAACAAAAGAAACATTACTAGAGGGTGAACATATAGACTGGATATGGATTAATGAAGTTTGGGGTGGTGTAAAAATTGGACCAAACTTACCTGCTATGTGGCAGTCTAGTATGGGTGATAATGTAAATCCAATATACTTAGGTATTAATAGAACTAAACCAGGTAGACTACCTTTTCAATTTAAAGGAGATAATTCATTATATGGCTGTAAACTGCCTGTTGAGGGTAGAGTATTTTCAGATAGAAATACTAGATCAACATCTTTAGTAGATTTAATGAAGGCATATCAAGTTGGATATAATATGGTTAACAACCAAATTGCTGACATTCTAATAGATGAATTAGGAACAGTAATAATGTTTGATCAGAATGCTTTACCACGTCACTCAATGGGAGAAGACTGGGGTAAGAATAATTATGCTAAAGCATATGTAGCAATGAAAGATTTTCAGATGCTACCTCTTGATACATCTATTACTAATACTGAGAATGCAACTAACTTTAATCACTATCAAACTCTAAACATGGAGCAGACTAGTAGATTAATGTCTAGAATTCAACTTGCAAATTATTTTAAACAACAATGTTTTGATGC
>Ga0233412_10001583_pt1 | contig 11635 bp, 17 predicted proteins | sample Na_anoxic_4_MG_FD_180667 | JGI IMG/M metagenome (GOLD analysis project Ga0233412, IMG submission 180667) | Seawater microbial communities from Saanich Inlet, British Columbia, Canada - Na_anoxic_4_MG | ecosystem: Environmental > Aquatic > Marine > Inlet | place: Canada: British Columbia... | reverse complement strand
AAACGTAAGAAATGCCTTTAATATTAGTAAAGATGATGGTGAAAATTTATATGACAGTTGTTATAATTCTAATGATGAAGAGATAGGTGATGGATTTAGTACTTACGAAGAAGCAGAATTTGCTTGTCTTAGAAAACTAATTGAAATAGTAAACCAAAAAAAGATGATGAGTGAAGAAGATATAATAAAATCTCTTAAAGATATATTGGATGAAATAAATGAGACACCTAAAGATTCTTTTGTTGATATAACATATATTAAAGAGACATTAGAAGATATATTAAACCAAAACAAAGATAAAGATGAAACAGATTAAAATTTTATTGCTTGCTACCCTGCTGTTGGGATGCAAGAAGGAAGAGCCAATTGAAACCCCACCACCACAATGCAACTGTGGTATCATTGCTAACGATGGAATAACAGGCAGTTGCTATTGGTTAGAGATAACAAGTGATTGCTCAGGCAATAAAAAGCAGTTCTGCTTTGACCAAAGTGTATGGATGGATGCACATCCTGGTGAGCATTTTTGTGTAACCAATGAAAGTGGATGGTAAATGGGATTTTGGATAATGTTAGCAGTAATTGTAATCATATTGGATATATCATATGAGGTGCAAAAAGACAAAAAAAATAAGGAGGACTAATTATGGCACTAGATAAAAACGTAGCAAAAGGAATCAAGACAAGACAGGAAAATGAATTGCTTGAGAACAATAAACTAATAGCAGAATTTATGGGTGACATATCATCAATGAACGCAAAGGTATCATTTAGTAAAAATTGTGGAGTCAATGACCTACAATACCACAGATCATGGGATTGGTTGATGCCTGTAGTAGAAAGTATTTTTGAAAGGTTAGACTCAAGAGATGATTCAGCAAATGAAATAAAAAAAGGTATGCTAGTATGCTCTGGTAACAACACCTACAAAGCAGTAGTAGAATTTATTAACGAATATAACATAAAGAAGGAGGACTAATTATGAGTGAAAAGACTTGTTATAAGTGTAAGGAAAAACTACCTGTATCTGAAATGCATTGCATAGGTGTTTGGGTATGTGATGGGTGTGTAGAAAAAACTAAAGATAAAAAGAAGAAATCATGATATGTGTACTATGTAATGAAGAAATAAAAGGAGATGTGGTTAATGGAGAGGCTAAAGTCTATGGTCATAACCCAGCTCCTTTATCTAATGAAGGAAGATGTTGTGATGAATGCAACATGTTTAAAGTTGTACCAGCAAGAATAGAAAGGTCTTATGTAGATCCTGTTAAATGTATAGAAAAGAAATCATGAGCGAAAATACAGCAAAAGATGTAGTAGAAGTTATAGAACCATCTAAATTAGCGCAAGATTTATATTTTTATATTGAAAATAATATAGATAAATCAAAAGTAAATGCAATAGTAAATATTACTAAAATGCTTATAAATTGGGAAAAAGAAATCAGATTAGATCAAATTGATATAGATGGTGAAGCTATGAAAAAATTAATACGTGGTGCGGTTAAACCTGCAAAAAATAATGACAATAGAAGAACCAAAGACTGATATAATTACTATAAATTTCTTAAATTAGAGAGTAATGAATGAAACAGAAATAGATGAACTTATTGACAAACTTTTAGTTGAAACTAGTAGTAAAAAACTAATACTTTACAACGATGATGACAATACTTTTCAAAAAGTAATTATATGTCTAAAACATTATTGTAGTCATTCAGATCTTCAGGCAGAACAATGTGCTTTAATTACGCATCATAAAGGCAAATGTTGTGTGAAAGAAGGTGTCTTTGATGATTTGCTTCCAATATGTACAGCCTTATTAGATAAAGGCTTAAACGCTACAATAGAATAATATGGATCAAAAAAATAAGGCCTGGGTAGGTCAAAAAGATGCTTTTAACGAAGCCTTAAAATACATGCTTAAAAGGCAACGTGGAGAAGAAAAATCCATATATACACCTTGGCCTAAATTTAATGATGCAACAACTGACGGACTAGAGTGGAACACTTTAACTGTAATAGGCGGTAGGCCTGGTTCAGGTAAGACTCTTATTAAGGATCAGATTATCAGAGAAGCTTTTGATTTAAATCCTAAAGATAACTTTAGAGTCTTAGAATTTCAATTTGAAATGGTAGGCAGAACATCTGCTTTACGGCAGTTTAGTTCTTTAACCGGCAAAACATATAAGGAATTATGTAGTGCAGGTGGTAAAATATCCACTGACATAATTAATATTTGCCATCAATATGCAAAAGAAAGAGTCAAGCATCCAGTTGATATAGTTTCAACACCTATGACTGTAAATCAATTGCGTGAGCAAGTTGATGCTTATATGAACACACATAAAGGAACAAAAACCATAATTACATTAGACCATACAATACTTGTAAAAAGAGCACCTTATCAAAATAACAGATTAGATATGTTATTTGAATTAGGCGAGTTTTTTACACAATGTAAGCGTGATTATCCTTGTTTATTTATTGCTCTTTCTCAACTGAACCGTAACATTGATAACCCGGAAAGAGCTGTAGATGGAAAGTATGGTAATTATGTATTAGAATCAGATATATTTGGTTCGGATGCAATGCTTCAGCATGCTGATACTTTAGTAGGTATAAATAGACCTGCTAAACAAAAAATAAAATATTATGGGCCAGACAGATATATAATTGATAATGATCGAACTCTTGTATTACACTTTCTTAAAGCAAGAAATGGTGACACAAGGATGAGCTTTTTTAGAGGTGAATTTGAAAAAATGCAAATAGCTGAAATGAATACACCTCAACAACAAGAAAGAAGATGATAAGTACTAAAAATTTAAAGATGACCCCAACAGAAAGAAAAGAAAAGGTTGCAAAACTTAGAGAGGAGCATGAAGACTATTTCCAAACAATAGGAAAAATAAATGCTCTATATATTCCAAAAATGGCTTATAGGCCAACAGGGAAAGATGACCTACATATATCATTTTTTCCTAGTGAGATAGAAAATGAATGCGATATTTATACTGAATTTGTAAGTATTGATTATGATATAGAAGATCCAAAGAGAACATTATATAAGCATTTTTATAATCCTCATTGGAAAGAAGAGTATGAACTTATAACATCAAAATCAGGATATGAAAGACATATAATACCAGTATCAGAGTTAAATATTATAAGTGATATAAATACAAGAAAGATTAAGCCTTCTTTGGATCCAGCATGGCCAGACCCTGATGAAGAAACAAACCCTAGTAAAGACTGGCTTAAAAGAATAGCCATTGCATTAGAAAAAATAACAGTAACACTAGAAAATATAGATAAAATAAAATAAATATGGCACAAAGTACATTAATTATAGCTGATTCAGGCAAAGGTAAGTCCTCCTCTATGAGAAATCTTGATCCAGCTGAAACATTCGTTATTAATATTGCAGGTAAAGCTTTACCTTTTAAAGGCTCTAAAAGCAAGTATACTTTAATTACAAAAGATAATCCAAAAGGTAACTTAAGTAATACATCAACTGCAAGCGGAATAATGAAGGCATTAAAGCATATAAATGAAAATATGGCTCATATTAAAACAATCATTTTAGATGATTTTCAATACATGGCCGCTTTTGAATATTTTGATAGAGCTAATGAGAAAGGATATGATAAATTTACAGATATAGCAACTAACATTGCATCTGTTGCTAAGATGCCTAAAGACATGAGACAAGATTTAAAACTTTATTTCTTAACTCATCCTGAAGAGGTAAATAGAAATGGCAACATTATAATTAAAGCAAAAACTGTTGGTAAAATGATAGATAATGCTTTAACTTTAGAAGGCTTATTTACAATTGTACTTTTCGGAAATGTTATTAAACAAGATGATGGTACAATGAAATATGGTTTTGAAACACAAACCAATGGTGAAACTACTGCAAAATCCCCAATGGGTATGTTTGAAGATACATTTATAGACAATGATCTTAAATATGTAAATGATTGTATAAATAAATATGAACAAGAGTAAAAAATAAACTATGTTAAGTACGAAAGACATGTCAGATGGTTCTGGCAAAATTAAACCGGTTATCAGCGTAGGTAATCAGAAATTAAAAATTAATAGTATAACATTTGATCAAACACCTTATGATGAGGAGGCCTATAACATGGTTTTGCATGTTGAATCTGAGCCAATGAAAGGCAGTTTTCAAGGATTTTTAGTAAATAAAGATGATGAAAAAGGCTCAAGATATAAGGGTCAAGTTGGCAGAGTAAGAGTAAGCCCTTATCCTTTTAAGGATACAACTCTTCCAAGCGGTATTGAAATTAAAAGAGATACAGAAGCTTTAAAGAACTTGGTTTTTGTTGCTAAAACTTTAGGTTTAAGAAATGAGCTTGATGTTATAAACGCTGAAGATATATTTGAGTTTGTTGAAAGTGCAAATGGTATATTATCAGGAAATGACATATACATTAATACTTGTATAGCAGGTAGAGAGTGGGAAAACAAAGAAGGTTATATTAATTATGATCTTTTTCTACCAAGAATGTCAAAAGATGGGATTCCTTTAGAGAGCTTAGATGTAAGTTCTGAAGAATCTAGACTTTATACATTTGATGCAAACAAGCATGTACAAAAATTAAAGAAAAAAGTAATAGAATCATTTGAGCCAAGCAAAAGCAATTCAGGTGATGATTTTGATATTTAACTCTTCCTGCTAACACAGGTTTTTTAGGTTAAACAGAGAATAGCGGGGGGATTGCATAGTTAGTCCCCCTCTATTTTTTTTAAAACAATGATTAACACCAAAAATTTAGCAATCCAAATAACAGATATACCCAGCTATTGGGTGTTTCAATATTATTTGGATTTAAATCAAGTATTAACAGGGCAGGATATAAAGATAAAATCTATATGGAATAATGAAGATACTGATCCTAGTATGTGCATTTATGTAGATAGAATAAAACAAGTGTATATGTTTAAAGATTTTTCTTCTGGAAAAGGGGGCAATAAAATAAATTTAGTTCAATATTTATTTAATGTAAACTATCCGGTAGCTGTAGAAAAAATTATAAAAGATTATAACGAAAATCCATCTGCAAAAGTCAACTTAAAAGTTGAAGCTAAATGGAAGCTAGATTTTTACAAAGAAAGACCTTGGAATAAAGATGATGCTAATTACTGGTTACAATTTAGAATAGGTACAACTATTTTAAAAAAATTCAATGTAAAAGCAATAGATTATTATACACTTATAAAAGAAGATGATCAGCTTAGTCAAATTAAAATTCGAGATAGCCGTGTATATGGTTTTTGTGATACTCAAAACAGCCTATATAAAGTATATCAACCCTTTTCTAAAAAAGGCAGAAGATTCTTTAATATATTTAGTAGAATGCAAGGCTTAGATCAATTGAAATATGACCAACCATATTTGGTTATATGTTCTTCATTAAAAGATGCTATGTGTTTATCCGGGTTTGGATACAATATTGAAGTTGTAGCGCCCAATAGTGAGAATACATTGATAAAGCCATATGTTATTGAAAACCTAAAGAATAAGTATAAAAAAATAATAACGTTATTTGACAATGACAAAGCTGGCAAAAATGCTATAACTAAATATAAATGCGTCTATAATATAAATGGAATATATTTAGATATGAGTAAGGATTTATCTGATTCAGTTAGAGATTATGGATTTGAAAAAGTTCATCAACAATTAAAGCCCTTACTTAAAAAAGCAATTCATGGAAAATAAAAAATGGTTTATACCTGGGAATGTTCCATCAAGTAAAAATGGAAGAAGGTGGACAGGAAAATATTTTATAGCAAGCAAAACTGTTATGAACTATAGGAAAGATACAAACGCCTATTATGAGAAATATGCTGATGAATTTAAAAAAGAATTGACAAAGCATAATCTACCTGTTATGATTTCATTTACTTTCATTAGAGGCACGCGGCATAAATTTGATTATATCAATCCTGCACAAACAGTGCAAGATGATATGGTTAAACACGGATGGATTGAAGATGATAATATGACCTTTATAATACCGGTTTTTAAAGAATATAAATATGACAAAGAATCACCAGGAGTAATAATAGAAATAAATAAAGATTGGAATATGAAAAAATAGAAATTGATATAGATAGCTTTAAAAACATATTGAATATGATTTCATCAGCAAATAAAGATGACACAAATTTAGCTATATCAATATTAAATAATGCAAATACAAAGGTCATTCATTTGAAATTACTTTATAAAAATTTAAATCCCTATAACAGAGGGATTTTTTTGTTAATAATAGAGCATGGTAAGTTTAGTAGTATACTGAAAGATCATCATCCCAACTTTGTTATAGAATGGTGTAAAGACTGTTTATTAGAAACAATAAAAAAAGAAATAAATATTCAACAAGATATGTTTGAATTATTTGAGTTTACAAAAAAAAATTATAAATATGAAAATAGCTGATTTAGTCTCCAAAACTTCAAAAAGTCTAATATTTAAAGAGCCTTTTTATGGTCTCTTTCTAATTAGTATGAATAAAATTTATGGGGATCATGTGCAAACTGCTGGTGTATCTAAAAACGGAATGAATGTACAATTATACATTAACTCTGAGTTTTTTAGTAATCTTTCAGATAAACATAAAATAGGATTATTAAAACATGAAATACTCCATATATCTTTTGGTCATATGCTATCTAGAACTGGATATGCAGATAAAAAACTATTTAACATAGCTGCAGATCTTGAAATCAACCAATATATTGATCCAGATTATTTACCAGAAGGCGGAATAACAATGGAAAGTTTCCCCGAAATACATCTGCCTGCCAAAATGGGTACAGACTGGTATTATAAAAAATTGCAAGAAGAGCATGAAAATAGAACATGTCCAAATTTAAATTCCATGTTAGATGAAGTGGGTGATGATATGCATGGAACATGGGATGAATTTGAAGATATTGCTGAGACAGATCAAAAATTAATTAAAAAACAAATAGAACACCAAATAAAAGATGTTGCTGAACATGTAGAAAAAACATGCGGAAATATACCTGGTGAACTTGCAGATCTTATTGAAAGATTAAAACATGTTGAACCTGCCAAATTTGATTGGAAAGGATATCTAAGAAGATTTGTTGGAAACTCTTCTATTGTTTTTACAAAGAAGCTCAGAAGAAAATATAACAAAAGGTATTCTGAGAATCCCGGACTTAAAATTAAATTTAAAAATCATATATGCGTTGGTGTAGATACATCAGGATCTGTAAGTAAAAATGAACTTAAAGAATTTTTTAGTGAATTGACTCACATGCATAAAACTGGACATAAAATTACAATTGTTCAATGTGATACCGAAATAAACTCAATTAAGGATTTTAATCCTAAAGAAGATTGGGAAATACATGGTAGAGGTGGAACAATATTTCAACCCGTTATAGATCATTATAATCAATTTGGCAAGTATACAGCCCTTATATATTTTACAGATGGAGAAGCTGGTATTCCACATAACTGTCCAAAAAATGCATTATGGGTTCATAGCTCTATATGTTCTGTAAATGAAGCTTTACCTGGACAAAAAATTCAATTAAATTAAAATTAAAACAATTATGGCACAAGTAGATTTAAACATCGACGAATTAAAAGGTTTTGTAAACCATATAATTAAAAATAACAACTTCTTACAGGAGAATGAAAAAAATTCTGTATCTGTAGAGGTTGTAGGTGAATCAGGGATTGGTAAAACATCCACTATAGTTGAGTTGGCAAAAGAAAACAACCTTGCATTTGTAAAATTAAACTTAGCGCAAATTGAGGAATTGGGAGATCTTGTAGGTTTTCCAGTAAGACAATTTCAAATGTATAAGGAGAAGATTATGAATCCACTACATTCAGGATTAGATAATCTAAATTATACTGCTACACAAAAAGAACAGATTGCAAAAACGCCCGTTAAGAAAAAAATTGGTCAATGGGTTGATGAACTAGCTGTTCAAGACTTTTTAAAACAAGGCTGGAAAGTTACAGGTAAAAACAGAATGTCTTATTGTGCTCCTGAATGGATTGCAGACAAAAAAGAAGGAGGCATTCTACTGCTTGATGACTGGAACCGTGCTGATGTTAGATTTATTCAAGCAGTAATGGAGCTCATTGATAGACAGGAGTATATTTCATGGAAATTGCCTAAAAATTGGCATATTATTTTAACAGCAAATCCTGATAATGGTGACTATATGGTTAATTCTGTAGATTCTGCACAAAAAACAAGATATGTTACGGCTAATCTAAAATTTGACATTGATGTATGGGCTAAGTGGGCAGAAGAAGCAAGTATTGATACTAGATGTATTAACTTTTTGCTTTTACATCCTGAGCTAATAACCCAAGAAACAAATGCAAGATCTATTACTACATTTTTTAATGCAATTAGTTCATTTGAAAATTTTGATAAGTCTTTGCCTATGGTTCAAATGATTGGCGAAGGTTCTGTTGGAGAAGAGTTTGCATCTATGTTTACCATTTTTATTAACAACAAGTTGGATAAACTAGTTACACCAAAAGACTTATTAACTCATGAAAATGAACAACATATTCTTGGTGAATTAAACAGTTGTATTGGTAAAGATGATAATTATCGTGCAGACATTGCATCAATCCTTGCAACTAGACTTGCAAACTTTGCTGTTGTCTACTCTTTAAAAAATACAATTAGTGCAAAGATTACGGATAGATTAGAAACTCTTTGTACAGGCGAGTATTTTACTAATGATCTTAAGTATTTGATTGTTAGAACCATTTATAATGGAAACAAACAAAAATTTAGCAAATTAATGATGAAACCTGAAATAATTAAAATGACCGTAAAATAATGAGTAATAAATCAATTTTTCAAGAGTTTAATCAAGATGCTCTTGAACACTTTTCGTTGGAGGATGAACCCGTAATTGGGTTCATATCTTCACCGACTAGTCTAGAGATACATAAAGTAATAATGACTCAAATTGAGGATAAGTTTGAAAGAGTTGAGCATTGCTTACACGATGATGAATATAAAAAAAGAGTGAAAACTCCAAAAGGGCATAAAAAAGCTTTTATTATTCCGGGATGCAGCGCATCTACAGAAAGAATTAAAGCTGTTGCCGCAGATAACAATATAAAAATTACAAGTAATTATAAGATAGCTGATTTATTTATTGGAGATGAAAGTCCTCGCAGGGTATATAAAAGTGGAGAAAAAATAAAAGCAACAAGTTTTTTATTTGAATTATGGAATTATGATGTTGTAGAAAGTACTTCAGGAGTTGTTCCTTTTATAGATGCTTATCCATTTAACGTCCTCTGCGAAAGTGACATAACTGATAAATTATGTAATTTATATTCATATAGACCAACAAGTATAGATACAACTGTTGAAATGTGTATGACAGAATACATAATAACAGGGATGGCATTAAATATTGCTTATTTAATAGAAACAGATCCTAATATAGAAATAATAAATGCTGAGGATTTTATATTATCTGGAAATCACAAATTAATTTTAGATAGTAAATTAAGTGAAGAGATAACCGGGTGGCTGAATTCAGAAGACAGATCAGATTTGCTGGTTTTGTCTACTATTATACCAACCATTGACTATAATAAAAATCCTCATTTAATATGGGAATTAGCAAAAGAAATTCGTGACAGTTTCTATAGGTTAGATGTAAACAAAGATTTTAAATTTTGGCTAAACTGTATTAATTACGATGAGGTGAAATACTATACTCCTGAAGACATGATTTTACATCTTCATGAGAAAGAAAAATTATGTTCTGAGAGTTTTTGTTATTTAGAAAAAAAAGCAAGAACGGAAATAGATATATCAAATAGAAATCTTTATGTTTTTAAAGTTAAAGTTAAACCAGAATACGAAAAATATAAAACATGTTCAAAGAAATAATAAAAATAAGTTTTAAAGAAAATACGCCAGTTAATAATATTAATTATGCGTTACAATCTTCAGATTTTAAATTTGAATTTAAAATTGAAAAACAATATTTGGGGTTTGAAGCAAAAGATTATAGTTTAAAAAATAAAATAAATAAAGCAGATTTAAAGAATAAAAGCATTTATAGATATTCTAAAATAAAGCTGCCAAGAGATAAAGTAGATTTGCTAAAAAATTCTTGCAATTTAAAAGTTACAAGAGATAAAAAAAATGCAGATTATCACATTATAAGTTCAGATATGATGCGTCATATGTGTACGACTAAACTGTATAGAAAAACCTCAATGTCTCAACTAAAAAAAAATATTGAAATCATAGATAAGCGTATAGAAACGACATCTGCAGAAAACAAATTTTTTTTAGAAGCTCTTAATCTTAAGATTTCGGAGTTTTGTATTGAAAATCCGGATATTACATTAGATGATAGATCAGTTTATTTAAATCTTAATTTTACTTGGTATCGTCCTAATGTACAAGTAACAAATGGTGTAAGCATAAAAATATATAGAGATGTGTGGGAAAATCTTTTTCCTTCTAAAAATAAACAATGGTTTCATATAGCAAAGAACAACTATGATGCGTCAACTTTAGATACAGAAAAGCATGTTCTTGATTCTACATTAATTGATATCGCATCTGAATCTTTAGCTGTTTTAAAATCATCAGATTATGAGTCTATAAAAACAATGATAAATAGTCATGACCGACAAGATATAGATATGGCTGTACAAATAATGGCTAATTGTAATTATGAAAAATCTAAAGATGTAGTAGGTCTAGTATATGCATTTAATCATGAGAAATTAAGATATGCCTCTAATTGGAATCATATTAATGTGAAAGCCATGAGAAATGCTTTTAAAGCATATGAGCTTTATTTCCAACGTGGAAATTCTGGTGCTCATAGCAGACTTATTAAGGAGCTTATGAATAGTGATTCATTAACAGAGTTTTCTGTAAAAACTATATGTGAACATATGTTTGAAACTGTTTTAGAACATAATTTTGGACAAAACCATAACTTATTTGATATTAGCCTAAAAGATGTAAAACTTAAAGCACATGTTATAGAGAAAATAAAAAAGGATGATTTAGAAATTCAATATCTACCATATTAACTGGGGTATGCCATAATTGATTTTTGGATGTGTACAGAAATGTGCACATCCATACCCCTTTAATAAAAATATATGATGTATTCAAAAAAAATTTATAAAAAAGATAGTAAAGGAAAAGTACGTGTATTACACGTTTATACTAAAGGCTCTGATGTAGTTCAAAATTCTGGAGTACACGGTAGTGAAAATATGGTTAGTCATATTCACACTTGTGAAGGAAAAAATATTGGTAAATCTAATGAAACAACGCCTGAACAACAGGCTGTATTAGAAGCTAAATCAAAAATTGAAACTAAAATGACTACAGGTTATTTTGAAACAGTTGATGAAGCAAAAAATTCAGAAGTGATTCTACCTATGCTTGCAAAACCCTACGCAGATAAATCAATAAATTGGAGTGAAGGAGAAGTTCATATACAACCTAAATTAGATGGGATGCGATGTCTTGCATTTGTTTCTAAAGGAAAAGTCCAATTATTATCCAGAAAAGGAAAAGAGATAATAACTATGGA
>Ga0233412_10001582_pt1 | contig 11653 bp, 11 predicted proteins | sample Na_anoxic_4_MG_FD_180667 | JGI IMG/M metagenome (GOLD analysis project Ga0233412, IMG submission 180667) | Seawater microbial communities from Saanich Inlet, British Columbia, Canada - Na_anoxic_4_MG | ecosystem: Environmental > Aquatic > Marine > Inlet | place: Canada: British Columbia... | reverse complement strand
CTTTCAATTCTGGACAATTTGGTGCCGCACACAAGAAAGATTCAAATCCGAGAATAAAATCTATAGCCTCAAAAACACTCCCAACAATTTTTCCAACTCCTCCAAGAATATCATTAACTTGATCTAAAATTGGTCCAAGTGTTTTATCAATAATTGCTGCCAAATTATTAATTAATGCATTTACAAATTGTTGTGTGGCACAAAATGGAACATTAATAATTTTACCTATTAATTCATTTAAGAAATCAATAACTAAATTTAATAAATTAGAAATTATATCTTTAAAACTGCAAAATATTTGATCTATTATTAGTTGAATTGTGGTATTTTTATATTGTTTTGCAACTGTTGGTAATATACTATCTAAAACTGAATCAAGTGCTTTTCTAATTTTATCGATTAAAAAATCTCTAAGTCTACTTATTAAACTTTTTAAAACACCAGCAATAATTTTAGAGGTACTCTTGATGAGATTAGTTATATTAGAAATTTTATTGATTGAACCATTGATGTAAAGTTCTCCATATTCTTTTATTCCTTTCAATGCAGTGAAAAACTTTTTAAGTGCTATATTAATTTTAGATAATTCACCTTTACCACAAGGGTCGGGAAGATCTCTTTCTTTATTATAAATTTGTGAAATTCGGGCAAAATCTGAAGACTTTATATATTTTTCCCAAGCAGGAGTATCAAGAAAAGTATACCCTTTCGATAGTTGTCTAGTAGTTGGAAAATATGAAGAAAATGAAGAGTCTGACATATTATAGTTACCTCCCGTTCTTGCTATTTAGTCTTGGCATTATTGAAAAATTTGGGTTTTAAAGACTTAAATCTAGATCTAGCACTATTTTGACTTGCAATTTGAGTTGCATTTGCTGGATTAGACTGATTAAATCGATTTACGGGTTTGCCTAAAGTTGTTCCGTTACTGGATTTTTTTATTTTAGGATTATTTTCATCATTAATATTATTTCCTAATACGTGAGTTATTATGGGAATTTGGCAGTCATCATCCATAAAAAATCCAATTACCCATTCACCCCCACATATTCCAGAAGATTGAAAATTTCTATTTCCGTATGTTGTTGGCATGGCAACAATTGCCCAAGGTAAATCATCATCAACAACTTCTGTCGCATCATCAGAACTAGCCATTGGATGAAGACCTGGTATTCTAACTTTTACTCTATCTCCATGAACATCTTTCCATTTAATATCTTTGAAATGCTGGTCTTTACCTGGAGGAACCTGACCCAAAAACCACTTTTTACTCCCCCAATCATATGCTGCTGCTGACATGCTTAAACTCCTGTATATAAACCATAAGTATCACGAACAAGAGTCATTGCGGTAAATGATCTTTCGGGGTCATAGTGATGGCATAGATCTAAAATCATATAATTACCACTCTCTACAGGATCAACTGAACCTTGTTCTTTTTCTCCCGGAGTAATAATTTCTAAATTGCATTTAATAATATCACCTGCCTTAAGATTGGGATTGCAGGGAACTTGTATTTTTGCCACCTGTGTAAATAACAAATTATATCTCATTTGAACCTCACCTTGATAACTACTCACGTCACCTTCATTACTTTCTTCAACTTTTGGAGAAAGACAACCAACATCTTTTACGTCAAATAATATTCTAGTATGCTTTTTATCTTGTGGTGTTGGTACTTCTTTTTTACCTAATGATTTTTTTAAATTCCCTATATTAAATTGTTTTTCTTCTAATTTAAAAGTTTTAGGGTTAAAAACAATTTTGCGACTCGAATAAACACCCGATTTTAGTGCATTAATTAAATTTTGATTTTTATTAATACTGAAAGATAATATTTTGAAATCATTTGAATTATCACTCACACTACTTTTATTGACATCATTACGAAAATAAGTTTGAACAGGTTCTTCATCAATCAAATTATCAATTGATTTGAAATAGTGTCCGTCACGAGTTTCATAAAAGAAAAATCCAGGATTCCCGTTTTCTGGTATTGATTTTGATGCCAACATACAAATCACATCAAATGGCGATTTATTATTGCCTATAAACGGATATTTATTAGAAGTTTCATCTGCATAAAATTTTTCAATGGCCAATAAATCACGTACAATTAATCTAACTGATTGTGTATTATTTGTTGACTTCGAATAATTTTTCTTCACAAAGGTTTCTTGATTTGTAATCGCAGATTTAGAAACAAGACTTAGAATGACAGACTCACGAGTCGAACTTTGATCTGGATTGATGGAACCATTTACATATAATGGTGTTTTTGAAAAATCTAATGTTCCAAGTGCAGATGATATTTTAAATCTAATTTCTTCGGATCCATCACCAACAATTGGAAGTGCATTATATAATGTTCCTGGTCTCTCTTGTTTATCATATTCTTTATCATATTTTACTAGTTCATCACCTTTCTCAACTAAACCACTATCTACAAATGTCATAATGGCAGTAATATTTGGAGACAATAAACTTTCATAATAATCAAAACTCGTAACCTTAGACTGGAGAGGAAATGTTTTATTATTCTTAGTTATTGTGAATAGTTGATACTTTGCTTTAGATGATGGGTTTGCCATTTATTTTATGCTTATATTCCTCAGAAAAATTATACAGGTATTGGTTTATAATTATATACTGTTCTCGTAGTATTTATTGGTTGTATATAAACATTTACCATTTCTTCTTCATCATCCAAATCCTCATACATTGGTTGATTAATTGCTGCCATTTTTCGTTCATCTTTCCTATTTTGCGGAAAAATGACTTGTGTAAACATATTAAGAGATCCTCCCTCACCTGTTGTCGAACCACCATTATTCAGACTTTTGTTATATACCTGTCTCAATAAATCAAAACTTTTGACAGGTTGATTGTATCTACTTCTACCATTCATCATTGGTAATGAAGCCCAAACTGGTGCCATTTTTGCAATTTGTCTTCTATTGATAGGAGCATCAATTTCTGCTTGGGACATTCTTGCTTGCCCTTTCATATAACCAGCAATTGCCATTGAGTCCTGAACTTCAGGACTAAACAGAGTTGTTTCTGGATTAAAACCTGCAGTTCTGGCAAAAACCTCAGGTGTCATCATCTGATATGCACCTACCGCAGCAGATGTGTATTTTCCATAAGTTGCTTCACCATTACGAAGTCTTCTCTTCTGTTCATTCACAACCTCATTAATTGTCATGGATGTTAAATCCATATCACTTCTACCACCAAACCAAGTATTGTAACCTTGATCGTGTGATGTTCCTTCGGCAAACCTAATAGTATTCAGTAGTGCTTTTGCATTTGATCCTGCTGGTGGAATTTGTCCAGTATATTGACCATCACTATTTGATGGTTTATCTCTAGAAGATTCTGATTCAGGATCTCTAGTATATTGTTCTCTCTCTGCAGAAGTAAATTGCTTTTCGGTAAATATTCCAGTTTCTCTATTTAATACTCCTTCCTTACCATCTTTTTTCGCAAGAACTATTTTTTCACCACTAATTGCACTACTAACAGAATTGATGGCAGGTTTTAACATTTTAATGAGTCCACCAAAAGGACCCATTTTTTCTGCAATTTTATCAACTAATCCACCCTTTCCACTTATATTTTTTAAACCATCATCAAATCTTTTTTTATCAGGATCAAGTTTACTATCATTCATTTCTCCAGTAAAAAATGCCATTATCAAATTAAATCCACTTTGAATTGGAGTTAAGAAGTTTACAATATTATCAATAATTTCTTTTACTTTCTCTATAATAGCAGGAAGTGCATTGACTATTATGCCGGTTAAGAGCAATCCACCAAATTTCAATATTTTATCAAAAATACTACCACCAGATGAACCAGATGAAGATCCTGTTGATTTTTTGACTTTATTCAATGAAGATTTTATTGGAGATTCTAATTTTTGTTCTTCATTTTTTAACTTTTTCTTACTTCTTTGTCTAACAGATAATTGTTCTTTTCTTAAAATTATTTTTTTCTGATTCTTATTATCTGTTACAAGAATACTATGAATATTAGTGAGATTAAGTTTTACTTTTTTAATTTGATCTAAATTTTTATCCATTTACTTCATCCATATTGTATTTAATTCATATTGTTCAGTAAAAGTATTTGAAGTTTTCTTCATTGGTACTGGGAATGGAACAACTTGATATTGAACAGTATCAACCGGTTGAATATAATAATATGTAGAAGTATTTTCTGACATTCCCGAATCAATTTTTGTATCAACTACTTTCCCAACAATTTGATTTGATGGTATATTTCCTCTAATTTGTGGAATTATGTTGGCACCTTTACCACTAGATGAAGATGAAGAAGACCCTAGAATTACATGTTTTGCCATATCATACAATAGATCTTTATTTTTAGATCCTCCATATGTTGTTCCATTTTTTTGAGTATCAATTTCATAATGTAAGTGAGGTCCGGTTGAACTACCTCTTCCAGGATCTCCAGCACCACCACCAGTTTTACCTAAAATTTCATTTTCTTTAAAATCATCTCCAGTTTTTTTAAATAACTTTACTAAATGAGCAAATCTAAATTGAACATTGAGATGAGGAACCCATGCATCAATCATATTTCCATACCCACCATTCAATCCTGCATACATAATTTTTCCTGCGTGAGCAAGAGCTAATGGTGTTCCGGTAGGTGTTCCAACATCAATACCTCCATGCAATTTACCCCATCTCTGACCAAAATGACTACTGATTGGAAATCCCGAAACTTCATTCTGAGTTGTTCCTCCACGAGAAGTGACAGTATCTCCATCTTCATCACGACCTGAACTACCACTATAATCACCTGTAAGTGAATCTTCTCCATCCATCCTCTTCCTTTCTTTAGAAGTAAATTGTCTTTCGGTAAATATATTTGTTTCTGTATCTAATACCCCTTCCTTACCATCTTTTTTCGCAAGAACCATTTTTTTGCCCCCAATTGCTTTACGCATGGAACTAATAGCTGGTTTTAGAAGTTTAACAAGACCACCGAAAGGACCTACTTTCTTTGCAATTGTATCAATTATTCCATCCTTACGATTCATATTTTCTAAACTATCATCAAGTCTTTTTTTATCGGCATTAAATTTATTTTCATCAATTTCTCCAGTAAAAAATGCCATTATCAAATTAAATCCACTTTGAATTGGAGTTAAGAAGTTTACAATATTATCAATAATTTCTTTTACTTTGGTTATAATCGCAGGAAGTGCATTAACTATAATTCCTGCAACTATAAGACCAATAAATTCAAAAAGTTTATCAAAAATACTACCAGTAGAGGTAATAACATTTTTTATATTTTTTATACTCTTACCAATAGGAGAAGTTCTTTTTTCTAATGTTTTTTCTTCTTTACTAAGTTTTCTTTTACTTTCTTGCCTTTTTCTTAGTTTTTTATTCTCAGATTCGGTTTTTATATATTGATTATTAGATTCTACAAGAAACTTATGAATATTAGTTACATTAATTTTAAGTTGTTCAGATTGAGATTTTGAAGATGGAGATTCTTTAATTGTAAGTTTTTTTGAAGTTCCACTTGAACTTGATATTGTTTCACCTCTTCCTTTAGATATTGAAGAACGTTGCCCAATTTTATTTTCTTCCGAAGAAATAAGTTCTGATTTTTTTGATAATTTATCAGTTTTTTTATTAGATGCTTTATCTTTATCCTTAATAAGAGATTTTGCTTTTTTTACGGCAATTTTTTTAACTCCCTTTTTTGCAACTTGGGATCCTGTCGTCCTTACTAATCCTGCTATTAGAGATGCTGCCATGATACTAAACGGTTATTCCATATAGCATTGGAGTTAATTGGCGATAAGGATTTGACATATTGACACTAGAGATTTCAGGAACTTCAGTTGCCCCTTCTCCAACACCCATATTTGGCATTTCTGGTGGTGGTAATTGATTTGCAATTGTTGGAAGAGTTGTTATATTTACTCCCCCACGACCTCGTTTTCTGGAAGTTATCATTTGATATATTTTTTCAGTTCTCATATTATTTACAATAGATCCATCAATATTTGGAGAAAAAAGTTCTGGCCCACCTTCTCCGACTAGATATGGAGTCCCCGCAGATACTGGACCACCCATTGCTCTTGCTTCAACTTTAGTTGTATTAGTCTCAAAATCTATTGGAACAATTTCTGAAATTTTTCCTGAATATTTCGTTCTAATTTCTTTTTCTGCTTCTGATTTAGTTTGATTATGTTTGCTAACATCCTCATTACTAGAAGTTCCACTCAATTTAGAACTATCGTCCATACTACGATGTTTATTACGGATTTCTCCTCTCATATCATCTCTCATATCATTGAGTTGTTTTCTCTTTGCTAAAACATCTTGAGAAATTGCTTTCTCCTCCGTTGTCATTGTTTCTTCTTTTCTTGTTCCTGCCCACCCTAAGAAATCCCAAGAAGCACCTTTACTTCTTTTCTTTCCGTCTTTGTCGAGTCCGGCATCTTTTAATTTTTTGTCAAGAATATCATGTGCGGCACTAAATTGTGTGCCACCAGTCAATTGATTTCTTGCTGCTTTAAATCCTGCTTCTAATCCTTTCCATGCAAGAACTGCCGCACCGGCAATCAATAATGCTTTTGCAAGGAATGGAACTGCCACAGCAAATAGTGGCATCATTAATCCCAATGATCCTATCAATCCACCGATAGCTCCAATCAAAGGCATTAATGCAATTGCTCCGACTGCGGCTGCTGCCCAACTCCAATTTTCTTTAATCCAATTAAACCATCCCTTCACCTTCTCAATATTTTCCGGATTCTTCAACCATTCAAATATTGCATTTCCGGCAATTCCGAGTGCAAGAGTTCCAATAAAGTCCATAATACGACCAAAGATTCCCTTGACCGGTGCTAAAGCTTCATTTGACTTTTCACCTACCGATTTTTGTATTCTCTTAGAAGATTTTTCTAATTGACTTTCTTCCCTATCAAGTTTTGCTTTAGATGCACTTCTTTTTTCTCTATCAGTTTCATCTCTTCCACCTTGCGATCTCAATGCAGAACTTCTCATAAGTTCTTTTTGAATTTGAACAAGAATTTTATTTGTTTCTATAAGACTTTTAGTTAAATCGTCTTTATTACTACCAGGAAGTTTTTCACCTATATTACTTTTCTGTGTTTTTATTATATTTTTAATTTTTGTAATTTTTTTGGCATTAACTATTACTTTCTTTTCTACTTCTTCAACTTTGGGAGTTATTTTTGATAAATTAAACTCTAATGCCTTAATACGAATTAAAGACTTTCTTACATGACCAGATAATTTACTTAATGTCTTATGAATATTTTTGAGAGATTCTCCAGAACCACCTCCAGCACTATCTTCTTTCCCAAAGACTGCTGATGAGACAGTCTCCACATTCAACTTTGGAGTATTTGTTGTCTTTATACTTAAGTTAGATTCCACTTTGCTGTTGTGCCTTTAGGTTTTCTTCTTCAATATATTGTTGAAGTAGAGCAAGATAAACTTCTCTCTCCCACGGAATCATATTTTCTAGTTCTGTTAATGAATATTTATGATGCTGCATCAAGGCAAAATTTATCTTGTAGTATGACTCAAGATTTGTATGAGCCATACCTAACTGAAAAAACTTGCTAGTCCTTCCAAAACAACTTCAGATTCCACACCAGTTTCTGGATTTTTTACTACAATTATATGAGAAAGTTTTGGCATTGTAGTAAAGAACTTCTCAATTTGTTTAAATTGTTTTGTGTTCATTTGTTCAAGGAACTCATCAAGTTCTTTTCTCGAATATTCGGATGCTTCCCAACTTTCTTCTTGATTGTAAATCATCTCAATACAAGATGAAATCATTGCAAGTGATTGTCCAACTTCACTTACAACTTCTCCGGTCTCAAAATTATTCTCAACAAATTGATCCAATGAAGGATAACGAAGTTTCATTGAGAGTTCATCATCTAGTTTAATAATATTCTTATGACCTCTAGTCTTCTGAATCTTAATCGAATCAATATCAATCGACATTTCTACCTGTGTCTCACCATCATCAGGACAAGTAATACTCACATCAACAGTTTCTCCAACAGATCTTGCTCTTACATTTAGAAACAAATATTCAATATCAAAAGTAGCAAGAGATTCGATTTTTACATTTTCAGTAAGAATACAATCAGAAAGAATTTGTATAATGGAATTGGTAATATCTTTCATATTTTCAGATTCCATTGCCAGAATTAAAATCTTTTCTTCTCTCACAAGAAAAGGTCTATATTTAATCTTCTTTCCTGTTGAAGGCAACGTCATCTCATACGTTGGTGTACTAATTTTAGGTAAAGGCATAGTATGTGTAATACAAGTCAGTTATTTTTATTTAGAGAGGTATTTTATCTCTTCCTTTTACCCACCCCAAAGGAAACGCAAAGGATTTTTTCTTTTAGTTGGGGTTGGGTCTGATGGTCTTCCTTGACCAGAAGTTCCTGCTCCAAATGTACCATCTCTACCAGTTCCAGAATTTTGTTGTGCTGCTACATCTGATGGTCTTCCTTGACCAGAAGTTCCTGCTCCAAATGTACCATCTCTACCAGTTCCAGAATTTTGTTGTGCTGCTACATCTGCTGCCGGTGCTCCTGTTGCTGCTGGAGGAGTTAAAGATTCAAATGTACTACGTTTTACTTGTTGCAATTCCGAAGATTGTTGTTTAGGATCAGCAAAAGAACCTTGAAATCCTTTAGAAAATCCATTATTACCTATAACATATCGATCATAATTAAAACTTACACTCACTTTTAATACGTCGGCACCACCATAAGAAACAGGAACTGCACTGATTAATTTTGGAAATGCATTCATGAATGAGTATGTCATTCTAGGTCCAAAATTCTTTTCAAATTTAGTAATTGATATTGTCTGACACTTATAACTATCGGGATATCTCATTCTACGATAATAATTAGATTGTGAGGGTTGTGCTCCATCACCAATTTCGCTGCCACTTGAAATAAAATCAATCCATCCCTCAAAAAATCTCAAATTATTATAATCACTATCGACATAAAAAGTAAAATCAAAGTCAGTGTATAATCTCGTATGGGCAAATTCTTGAGATATTCCCATAAAGTTGTCTTTTACTTCTGCCGTCGCAAGACTAGTTCCTGGTAGTGATGCCTCAGAACAAAGAAGACCAGAATCACGAGAAATAAAGTCTAAATTAACCCCAAACTTATCCTCTATATACCCCAAGAGTCCTTGACCGCCAAAAGTTGTAAGAGATGAAAAGTCTACTTGATAGTGATTAGTTTGTGCTAAATTTCCAAATAAACGTTGAGGATCTACATCACCATCTCCACCTCTAGAGTTTCTAATAAATTTTACTATAGGTTTTACTGCCACTCTAAATACCTTATATGGTCCTTTATTATTAGTTATTTAGATGTCATATAAGGGATTTTATAAATAATATAGAATAGCAAGTTCTTCGGTATGAGAAAAGAATATACTTGGAATACAAAAAATCTTAATACGATACTTGGAATAGATTCTAATATTGAGATAATTTCAGAATCATATGAAATTGAATCTAATAGTGGTTGTGATGGAGCAAATAATGGTTTTTATGGAAAAAAGCACACAGAAGAAACTAAAAAAATATTAAGAGAAAAAACATTAGAACTATGTAAAGATGAAAAATTCAAAATGACAAGGGCAAATTTTGGAGAAAAAAATGGAATGTATCAAAGTGCCCGATTTGGTGAATTAAATCCTATGTGGAAGAAAAAACATTCAGAAGAAACAAAATTAAAACAAAGCAACAAAAGAAAAGAATGGTTTAAAAATAATGAAAATCCTATGAAAGGAAAAAAACTTTCCAAAAAACAAAAAGAGAAAATATCGGAAAGAAACAGTAAAGAATACACATTAATAAATTCTAATGGTGAAATAGTAAAAATAAAAAATCTTACCAAATTTGCCAGAGATAATAATTTGAGTATTGGGTGCTTACAACAACTCGTTGCTGGAAGAAATAAGACGCATAAGGGATGGAAAAATGCCTAAAAAAGAATATCTACAAGGTAAATATAAACCATCAAATCCAGAGAAGTATAAAGGAGATGTTTGCAATATCATTTATAGAAGTAGTTGGGAAAGAAAATTTCTCTACTATTGTGATATGAATAAAAATATTATAGAATATTCTAGTGAGGAGGTTGTTATTCCCTACAGATCACCAGTAGATAATAGATACCACAGATACTTTCCAGACTTTTATATTAAGGTCAAAGAATCTAACGGAACAATCAAAAAGAAAATTATTGAAATCAAACCATTTAAACAGTGTATCGAACCTAAAGTTAAAAAAATAACATCGAAAGGTTATATATTTGAAGTCGTTCAGTATGCTAAAAATCAGGCAAAGTGGAGAGCCGCCAAAGAATGGTGTTTAGATCATGGTTATGAGTTTCAGGTGCTCACGGAACATGATTTAGGAATTAAGTAATGCCAAGAAAGACACTCCAACAAAGAAGAAATCCAACAGAAGATAATGATAATCGTGTGCGTGGTGTTGTTGATAATTTAATTGGTATCGAAACTGCTGATGATATTATGACTGAATTAATCAGCGTTTTATCCGAAGGTGGTAAAGTTCCTTCTAGTGGAAAATATTATACCTTCTTTTATAATGCCAAGACACCAGGAATGCGATATGACCAACACCCTCTTGTAGGTGTTACAGAAGTATTCTCTTGGGGGTTTCGTGGAATTAATTTCCATTGGGACTCTCAGAATAGTAGAAGGCAATATGATTACAATCAAATCATTGGTGGACTCTACGAAATCTATCCAGAAGAGATGTCTGATGTGATAGAACTCGGTTTTGCTAAAGTTCGTTCTAAATAACTAAAAAGAGAGAAATATAGATGGCGGCAACACCAGGAACTGTACCATTATCCTCAGATTACAAACCCTCTAGTGATAAAAAAGTATTACGTTATCCATATACAATGATTGCAGAAACTACAGATTATCTGCAGATAGATGTTATTAAGTATAAACCTATTGGAAAGGGCATAGTAAACGCACCAGGTTCTAGAAGAAATCAGGGGGCCCCGCAGGGAAAGAGTAAAATAAAAACCATACTACTTCCAATTCCATCAAATATTAGTGATAGTAACAGTACAAAATATGGCGACTCCAGTTTGAATAGTATTGGTGCTGCAGCAGTTGGGGGTATATTGGATGTAATGGGAAGTGGAAAAGAGTTCACTAAAGGTATGAAAGAAGGAAGTCAAGATGTTATTAAAAAGAGTGTTCAAACTCTAAAAGATATTGCAGATTCATCAGGAGGAATTGGAGGAGTTCAAGGATTTTTTACTAGATCTTTAGCATCTCAGGCAGCAGGATTAGTAGGTGTCAATATTACTGCAGATCAACTTTTGGCAAGAACAACGGGTGAAATCTTAAATCCTAATATGGAACTTCTCTTTAATGGACCATCTTTGAGATCTTTTAGATTTTCATTCAAAATGACTCCAAGAAATAGAGACGAAGCAATAGAAATTAAAAATATTATTAGATGCTTTAAAACACATATGGCACCCAAAGTATCATCGGGTGAAGGTCCTACTACAACTAACACAACATTT
>Ga0233412_10001579_pt1 | contig 11677 bp, 7 predicted proteins | sample Na_anoxic_4_MG_FD_180667 | JGI IMG/M metagenome (GOLD analysis project Ga0233412, IMG submission 180667) | Seawater microbial communities from Saanich Inlet, British Columbia, Canada - Na_anoxic_4_MG | ecosystem: Environmental > Aquatic > Marine > Inlet | place: Canada: British Columbia... | reverse complement strand
CAGGCAGAACAATCCCCTGAAATTTTCCCCAACGACCGCTGACGCATTGAAATACCTGCTGGGCGGTCAGACTGAATCATACCTGCCACCAATTGATGCCGTACGAACCTCATTCCAGGAAATTCAGCAGCACGAGCAAGCTGTACCCAAGGCAATGCTGCTTGCACTCAAGGAATTTCTGGAGCGATTTGACCCAGATGAACTGAGCTCACAGTTTGATCAGGGACTAAAGCGCAGTTCTCTACTGTCAGGCAAGAATAAACTCAAATACTGGGAACTCTATCAAGAGTGTTTTTATGTGCTGACCCAGGCCGAGCAAGGCAAGGCGCCCGAGGTCTTCAGTAACGAGTTTGCGCGCGCCTATGCTGAAGAAGTCGAGACACTAAAAGCCTCTTCACGCACAACCTGACTCCCACGATTATCTGTTCAAGGCCTCGGGCTGCGGAAAACCCTTATCACTTAAGCTATAAACAGCAATGATTCTCATTTAGAATCTACTGTTGAAAGTATGTCAGGCTAAGGGTTCCCATGACACTCGACAAGTTATCAGCTGGCCAGATGGCCAGGATCACCGAAATCTGTGGCGAAGGACCGTTCGTACAGCGTTTGATGGCCCTGGGCCTGCTCGAAGGCGCCGAACTTTCACTGACCCGCAAGGCCATTGGCGGCGATCCGATTGAGATTGAAGTCATGGGCTATCGACTGTCATTACGTCGCAACGAAGCCCGCCAAATCAAGGTCACACCAGCCAGTGAATAACCCCGACCATCTTACCGACACTGCATTACCGGATAATTGCACCGATATACAGAAACCAAATCAGACTGTCATCGCGCTGATTGGCAATCCAAATACAGGCAAAAGCACAATTTTCAACCGCCTTACCGGGCTCAGGCAAAAAACTGCAAATTATCCTGGTGTTACGGTTGAGCGCCACACCGGTGTGATTGAAATTGGTGACCGCAACATAACACTTGTCGATTTGCCCGGCACTTACTCTCTGGCAGCCCAGTCGCCGGATGAAATGATCGCAATCGATGTATTACTTGGGCAGGTCGAATCACTGACAACACCCAAAGCCATTCTCGCCGTTGCCGATGCATCTAACCTGCGCCGTAATCTGTTTCTTGTCACACAATTAGCCGAACTCAATATCCCGATTGTGCTGGCAGTTAATATGATCGATCTTGCCGAGAAAAAAGGCATTGAGGTTGATTGTGAACAACTGGCCACCGCACTGGGCATCTATGTGGTGCCGGTTATCGCAAGCGGCAAGGCCGGGCTCGACCAACTGGAACAGGCACTGGCTACCGCTATCAACCAGAGCCCACCCGAACGACCCATGCTGTTGCCTGCTGTGCATGCGGCAGCAGTCGATCTATGGCACAAACTGGACGATGCAGGGAGACACTTAACACCCTACGAAGTCGAACGGGCTCTGATTGACACACATGGAATTGCCGAACGACGTTTCGAACTTATCGCCGGCGAACAACTGCTCGCCGAACTCGAAAAATTGCGTATAAGCCTGAAAACCGGCAGTTCTCTGGCTGCGATGGAGGCAAAAGAACGCTACAGCCTCATCGACACAGCCCTTGAAAATGTCGAGACCCGTTCAGAGACCGCTGTCACTTTAGGTGATCGCCTTGATCAGCTAACTAACCGGCCGGTTATCAGCGTTGTCCTGTTCGTGCTGGTCATGGCCACAGTATTTCAGGCCGTCTTTTCGTGGGCTACACCGTTGATGGAATTGATCGATAGTGCCGCAACCGCTTTAAGCAATTTGCTTATGACGAAATTACCGGAAGGTGCGTTCGCAAGCTTGCTCATTGACGGCGTTATTGCCGGTGTAGGCAGCGTCGTGATCTTCCTGCCCCAGATCATGATCCTGTTTGCTTTTATAATTTTTCTTGAAGACTCCGGGTACATGCCACGAGTTGCATTCATGGCAGATCGGATAATGCGCAGCGTTGGCCTGTCCGGGCAGTCATTTATACCAATGCTGTCCAGCTATGCCTGCGCCGTACCCGGCATCCTGGCGACACGCGTTATCCCGGAACGACGTGATCGGATTGCGACAATGCTGGCTGCACCGATGATGACTTGTTCAGCACGCCTGCCTGTTTACGCTTTACTAATTAGCGCCTTTGTACCGCAAAAGCATTTTCTTGCCGGACTGATTAACCTGCAGGGACTTATTCTCCTTGCCCTTTATATGCTCGGCATCATCGGCGGCATCGTAACAGCGCTACTGCTGAAAAAAACTGCCTTGAGAGGCCCTACACCAACTTTCCTGATCGAACTACCGCCGTATCGACTACCAAACATTCACTCAATGTCGATCAAGCTATTAGCAAGAGGAAAAACTTTTCTGATCAGGGCCGGCACGGTAATTTTCACTGTTGCTGTCCTGATATGGGCTCTTGCCTATTTTCCGCGACCACAAACAATTATTGATGATTACGATAATCGTCGCGCTGTCATCGAAACAACGTTTCGAGGCCCTGAACTGGACCAGCAACTAAATGAGCTCAAGCAACTTGAAGCCGCTACGTTGCTCGAATACAGTCTGCTCGGCCGTGCCGGCAGGTTTGTTGCACCAGTTTTTGCCCCACTTGGATGGGACTGGAAAGTTTCTTCCGCTGTTATAGCCGGGTTTCCGGCACGCGAAGTTGTGATTGCGGTACTCGGCACAATCTACGCCGTTGGTGATTCAGAGAACAATGAAAATGCTCTTGTCAGTCGTCTGCGTGGCGCCAGACACAACGATGGTACCTATGTTTTCACCTTACCCGTCGTCATGGGCCTGCTGGTTTTCTATGCCTTCAGTTTGCAATGCGTGGCAACAATTGCAGTCATGTACCGGGAAACAAATGGATGGCGCTGGCCGCTATTCGCGTGGGCGTATATGATGTTCCTCGGCTACACAGGCGCAATGCTCACCTATCAGTTAGGTTCATTATTTCTGCAATGATGATCGGCACACAAGAAGTTATCACCATCATTCTTGTTATTGGCATAGTTGGCTTTGCACTTTTTCGTCGTCTGCGTAATAATTCTAATTCAACGGATGCATGTTCAGGCTGTGAACATACCACCGCGAATAAAAACGACGAAAAGCCCATCCACTTCTTCAAAAAGCAGGATTAAAAAAGCCCGAGATCACCGTTGTCTCGCAAACTTTGACCAGGTCTTGAGTATTTGTATTGCATAACTCAGCAACTGGTATCGAAAATTGTGTGACGTGGCTCACGCTATCCAGCCAACCATCTCGATGAAGCCGCTAATCTGGTGCAAAACCGGATAACACACCGGAAATTGCCTCCCTCGCAGTTTTTACTAAATCCTCAGATGTGAGGCCAATCACAGCTTTGTGGGCCTAAATTGTATGAACTAGACGTCTTGACTGTCCAGCTGACACGGACAGTCCTTCTGCTCGCACTGTTGCAATGAGGTTAAGGACAATGAACGTGCATGAAGTTTCGTACCATATACGGCAATTTTTGATTGCAATTATTATTACTGGGTTAACAGTCAGTTCTGCACAGGCAAAAAATACAGTTGACTCTGAAACTGTAATTTTAACCAGCCTGAGTCTGGCAGAACTGCTCCAGGTTACGGTTACATCAGTGTCACGAAAACCGCAGTCACTATCGACATCTCCAGCTGCAATTTTTGTTGTTTCGCAAAATGATATTCGGCGCTCAGGCGCACGCACCTTACCCGATGTACTACGGATGGTTCCAGGCATACAGGTCGCGCAGGCCGACGCAAGCACCTGGGCTGTGACAGCCCGCGGATCAAATGGTATTTTTGCTAACAAACTCCTTGTCCTCATGGATGGCAGGACCCTTTATGACCCATTGTTTTCCGGCGTCTACTGGGATATTCAAGAAACCACGCTGGCTTCAATTGAACGAATTGAAATTATTCGGGGGCCCGGTGCAGCATTATGGGGCGCCAACGCCGTCAACGGCGTCATCAACATCATTACCAAAAACACTAAAGACACACACGGTTTCAGTGCAGCGGTTGCAACAGGCACCTCGACGAAGCTCGAAACAAACGTGCAATGGGGTGGCGGTAACGGCAGCAACATCAATTATCGTGTTTTTGGCAAGTATTTTAAACGTGATGGTTATGCCGATGGTGATGCCTACGATGACTGGAATATGGGCCGGATTGGTGGCCGAGTAGATTGGTCAGCAAGTTCAGCCGATACGCTTATGGTTACAAGTGAGTACTACGATGGTGATGTCGGCCAGAATGTACTGCGAAATTCATTAAACCCACCTTCTTCTATAAGCACTGATATCGATCGCAAACCAAAAGGTGGTTTTGTCAATCTGGACTGGAAACACATATTCTCTGATACATCAAATCTTCAAATCAGAACAATCTATGACTACAGAGAGCACCGTGGCCTTGCACCCGAAACAGAACAAGACACCTATGATCTGGACCTGCAGCACCGCTTCAAGTTTTGGTCACGCCATGACGTTGTTTGGGGATTTAATCTGCGTAATACCATGGACAAGACTCGTGGCGACGAAACAGTATCCTTGGATCCGGAAAATCGTACTCAACGCCGATACAGTGGTTTTATCCAGGATGAGATTAGCATCATCGGCAATGAGGTTTTCCTGACACTCGGCACGAAGGTTGAGAAAAACAATTTCAGCCCGGCAAATGATTATGAATGGTCGCCAAATCTTCGCCTGAGCTGGTTAATCAGCGACACCAGCACTTTATGGGGCTCAGTTGCACGAGCAATCAGAACCCCAAGTCGTATCGAGCAAAATGCCAATATCCTCGGGTTTGTTGATCCGGCAGGCTCACCAACAAACCCAGATCCCATTCCATTCGCGATCACCATCATGGGTAACCCGGAATTTGACAATGAAAAAGTCACGACTTACGAACTGGGTTATCGCGCACAACCATTACAGTCCATGACTTTCGACATCGCACTGTTCTACAACGACTACAAAGATTTACGCCAGTCCGAAGTACCACCGATGCCCATATGCCAACCGGCCGGTCTGCCGGTCAGCGACCCAAATTGTTTTGCCTTTGGCCTGCCTGACTATCTGGAATTGCCAATTACGTTTATCAATCAGGCTCATCAGGACACGAAAGGGATCGAGATCGCGGCCACATATAATGCCACTGAATGGTGGCGAATTTATGGCGCCTATTCGTACCTGCATATCAGTGGTGACGGTCCCTCTTCAGCTGATACGGAATCTATAGGCGAGGACAGCCCCGACCATCAGCTTTCACTTCGATCGAATATGAATATCGGTGACACGATGCACCTTGATATCTGGGCACGATACATCGATGAACTTAAAATTCAGCAGGTCGACAGCTATATCGGGCTGGACATCCGGCTTGCCTGGAAAGTGCTTCCTTCTCTGGAACTAAGCCTCACCGGACGCAATCTGATCGAATCCAGTCACCTCGAATTTCGCGAAGAATCGGGATCCAATCTCGCCGTGGAAATTGACCGTGAACTAATTGCCGAACTGCTCTGGCAATTTTAACAATCTGATATCAAAGCGAACCAGCCAGATAATGATACTGCCTAATCACAACCAGACTCTTACCCGCCGGACCGGCAGGCTCGCAGCGTCATGGTGTGCAGCGCTACTAATTGCATCATTGCCTGCGCATACATTTGCAGCAGGTGCCAGCGCATCCGAATACGCGATCAAGGCAGCCATTATTTTTAAGATTGCAAAATTTGTTTCGTGGCCTGAACAGGCATTTTCCGGTCAAAGCGAACCATTAACTGTTTGCGTACAAAATAATGATCCAATTGCCGCAGCTATGTCTGAGCTAAATGGCAAGTTAATTCACGGCCGAGTGTTTTCTGTTCACTATATTGATGAGAACACCACCAAACACAATAGCTGCCAGATTCTATTTTTAAGCAATACCCACAGAGAGAAACAACAGGCGTTACTCAATGAAGCTGTCGGTCAGCCAGTGTTAACCATTGGAGACAGCGATAAATTTATCAGTCAAGGTGGCATTATCGAATTAAACATTGCCAAAAACCACGTGCATTTCTCCATCAATGTTGCAGCCAGCGAAACTTCAGGACTCAATATCAGCGCACAACTTTTACAACTTGCAGTTATCACGGAAAAATACCAGGGAACGTAATGAGGAAGTTTGCCGATTTACCTATTGCCAAGAAATTGGTCCGCATTATGCTCGCGACAACAGTTGCCGCATTACTGCTCGCATCAATTATGCAGGCCACATTAGAGGGCATGACATACCGTGAAAATATTGTCCATAATTTATTTACGATGGCCAATATCATCGGTGCAAATAGTGCCGCAGCCATCACATTTGAAGATCGTGAACTCGCCAACCAGGTACTGATATCTCTACAGGCCGAACAAAGCATCATAGCCGGACATATCTTTGATAAAAACGGCAACCTGATTTCAAACTATATTTCAAAAGATGCCTATTCAGATGAGCCCTTAGCCAGCCTGGCCGACCGCCGTAAGATGATGGCACGCTGGTTATCAGAGAAAAAACCAATTCAAATTATTACCGGCCTGAGTTCAGTTGATATTTTTCAGCCTATTTGGTTTGATCGCGAGAAAATTGGCTTTGTACATTTACGCGCCACTTTGGACCCGCTTATCCATACCTTGCATCGGCTTGCATTGATGGCAGTGGTTACTATTTTCATAGCAATTGTTGTTGCTTATCTCATGTCATTTCGGCTACAGGCTCTCATTTCCAGTCCTATCACGGCATTAGCCAACGTGATGCACCGCGTAACCCAGAATAATGATTATTCATTGCGAGCTGAAAAAACAGGAAATGATGAAGTTGGCAGCCTGATTGATGGGTTCAACTTAATGTTGCAACAAATCTCTGAACGAGATCATAGCCTGAACAAGGGACGCCAAGAGCAAACTAAACAAGCAAAACGTCTCGCTGTTTCCAACAGCGAACTTAAAATTGCAATGGGCATATCAACTGCTGCAAAGGAAGCTGCTGAAAATGCCAGTCTTGCAAAAAGTGAATTCCTTGCTCGCATGAGTCACGAGATCAGAACCCCAATGAATGGCGTACTTGGCATGACTGAGTTGATATTGAACTCAGACCTGTCAGACAAACAACGTCATTTTGCCAAGACGATTCAGGGTTCTGCAGATTCTCTGCTTGATATTATCAACGATATTCTGGATTTCTCAAAAATTGAAGCAGGAAAATTACAGCTCGAGCAGTCTGAATTTGATCTGCGCAATGTCGTTGAAAGTACTTCAGAGCTGTTATCGATTCGCGCACAGAGCAAGAACCTAGAATTTCTTTGCGACATAGCACCGGAAATGGATACCTTCGTCCGTGGCGACCAAATGCGGTTAAGACAAATTTTGACCAACCTGATCGGGAATGCCATTAAGTTTACTGAACAAGGAGAGATCATCGTACGAGTACGTTCTGATGGATATGTCGGCAAGAATCCACAATACAGATTCGAAGTCAGCGATACCGGTATCGGCATTCACCCGGACAATCAAGAGATGATCTTTGAGTTGTTCTCGCAGGAGGATGGCGGCACAACCAGAAAATATGGCGGCACCGGCCTGGGGCTGGCAATTTGCCGTCAACTCAGCGAATTGATGGGCGGTGAAACCGGAGTTACAAGTAAACCCGACCATGGCACAACATTCTGGTTTACGGCAGTTTTTGAATCCGGGTCAAACGCATGGCATGAACAAACTCTTTCCGGTCTGGACGACCCGGCATCGTTACGCATACTGATCGTCGATGATAATGCAACAAATCTGGAGATTCTCGAACACCAACTAACAAGCTGGGGCATCAGTGCCGATGCCGTCGAAGACGGGCCGTCTGCACTTCGCCAACTGGCCGATGCTGTCGACTCCGACTCCCCCTACCAACTTGCAATTCTTGATTGGCATATGCCAAACATGGACGGACTGATGCTGGCCGGCAAAATTAGTTCAGACCCAAAGATAAGCGCTACAAAAATAATAATGTTGACATCAGCTACGGCTACGGATGGTGGGCAAAGTATGGAGAAAGCCGGAGTTGCAGCACAACTGAACAAGCCGGCACGTCCGGCACAACTGCGCCAGAGTATCGCACAGGTCCTTAATATCGAACAAACAGGCCATAGAAAACTGATAACAAGCAGCAACATTAATTTCCAACGACTATCTGAACAATTCTGTGGCGGTCAGGTGCTACTGGTTGAAGATAACCCGGTAAACAAGGAAGTAGCTTCTTACATGCTTAATGCAATGCAATGCCATGTACATGAAGTTAATAACGGCCAGGAAGCCGTCGAAATAATTCGACACCAAAAATTTGATCTTGTTCTAATGGACTGTGAAATGCCGATTCTTGACGGTTATGCGGCTACAAAAATGATACGGCAATGGGAAGCTGATATCCCTGACCACGAACGTTTGCCTATTGTAGCGCTAACCGCCCATGTACTACCTGAGGATCGGAATCGATGCCTGGATTGCGGCATGGATGACTACCTTAGCAAGCCATTCAGCATGGATGAATTACGAACAATGCTTTCTCACTGGTTACCCATGACCGATATAACCACCCCAAACGATGAACCCCAAGGCGAAATTGAAGCTCGTCATAATATCCCAAATGATGCAGTCAGACTGAATGCACTTGAGTCAATAGGTGACCTGGACCCTACTAACAGCAATGAACTGGCTAACCGAATCATCGATGTCTACCGGGATAACTCAGCAGAGTTGATCGCAGTCATCTCCGAAGCAGTAAACGAAGGTGACAGAGAAATAATTCGCACAACCGCACATGCACTGAAATCAAGTAGCGGTAATGTCGGTGCCGACCGTCTCGTAGAAATGTGCCGCCATATGGAAGTTACGGCTCATAAGGATGAGCTTAAAGATATGCTCGAACAACTGACAGCTGTCAAACAAGAGCATCTACAAGTTCTTGATGCCTTGACGGCATGGAGTCAAGGTTAAGCATGGAACAATTACACAACATCAGTGAAGACCTGATTCTTGTCGTAGATGATGATCCGACACTAAGAATGCTAGCTCGAGCAACGCTTGAAAAATCGGGTTTTCGTGTCGAGGAAGCCGAAGATGGTGAACAGGCTCTCAAGAAGTTTATTCAGCACCATCCAGCCGTAATCATGTTGGATGTCGAAATGCCGAAACTCAATGGCTACGAAGCCTGTAAGCGCATCAGGGAAGATGCAATTGGCGCACATATACCCATACTGATGACGACCGGCCTGGAAGACATCGATTCAGTTAACCGTGCTTTTTCCGCGGGTGCGACTGACTTTCTACCCAAACCAATCAACTGGTCACTTATCTCCCACCGAGTACTATATATATTACGTGCCAGCCGTATGTATCATGAATTACGAACCAGTGAAGCAAAAAATAATGCTTTGCTGAATGCCATGCCGGACACACTATTTGTTATTCGACGCAATGGCGATATCGTTAACTTTATGCCTGGAAATGAAGCCGCCACAATGCCTGAACCACGTGGTGACCAGCTCAATATAAAGGACTACCTGCCAAACAAAATTACACAATCGTGGTTCGAATCCATCCGCAAGGTCATGCATGATGGCCAGGCTCAGCAATCTGAATTTTCCCTCTCCCACGATAAAAATGAAAACCACTATGAACTACAAATGGTGCCATATCTAAATGATCTGACATTAGCAATTGTACGTGAAATAACCGACCGCAAGCACACCGAAGCAAAAGTACACCGACTCGCCTATTACGACACGTTGACCGGACTGCCAAACCGACAGCTGTTTCACCAACAATTATCCGGTGCAATTGAACACGCCAAAAAGAACAACACGAAAGTTGCAGCGCTTTATGTTGATCTTGATAATTTCAAGCGAATCAACGATACCCTCGGACATAGCTTTGGCGATGTCCTGCTTAAAACAATTGCAACTCGTCTGGATAATTGTATTCGGGCCGATGATTGCATCACCCGCTCCGATGACACAGAGGAAACGCATCAGCATCTGGCTCGACTTGGTGGGGATGAGTTTGTTGCAATTGTTCAGGACCTGGAAACAGAGGAAGATGCAGCAATCGTGGCCGACCGAATTCGCAACGAACTTACCAAGCCCGTCGAACACCTCGGTCATGAATTTGTTGTCACCTCCAGTATCGGCGTATCACTCTACCCACGTGATGGCGACGATATGGACACATTACTAAAAAATGCAGATGTCGCGATGTACCAGGCCAAGAATGCCGGACGAAACAGTGTACGATTCTATTCGGGGACCATGAGCCTGCGATCCCTGGAACGCCTCGAACTCGAAAATGGGCTTCGTTATGCGATTCAGCGAGATGAACTCGATTTATACTATCAACCCAAAATACATCTCGAAACCGGAGAACTTATTGGAGTCGAGGCATTACTGCGCTGGCATCACCCCGAGCGAGGCAGCATTTCTCCAGACCATTTCATACCACTGGCTGAAGAATGCGGGCTGATATCAGTGCTTGGTGAGTGGGTGCTAAGGAAAGCCTGCCATCAGGCCAAATACTGGCAAGATCACTTTCAACGCAATATCAATATTGCCGTTAACGTATCCAGTCAACAGTTATTCAATACTGATTTTGCCGATATCGTACTCAAGGAAGTGTTTGACGCCGGAATCAGTCCGAGCAGCCTGCAACTTGAATTAACCGAAACACTCCTGATGAATGACACCACAGAAACCATTGCAATCTTGAATAAACTCAAGAAAGCAGGTGTTTCGTTGGCTATGGATGATTTTGGTACCGGTTACTCATCACTCAGTTACCTGAATCGATTGCCAGTAGATATGCTCAAAATTGATCGATCATTCGTCATGGATCTCGAAGTCAATCAAGAGAATGCCGCCATCTGTTCAGCAATCATCGCTATGGCACATGCGCTCAATCTGGTAGTTATCGCCGAAGGCGTCGAGACCGAGGTACAGAAAGAATTCCTGTACCAGCAGAAATGCGACCAGATCCAAGGCTACCTGATCAGCAAACCAATACCGGCCGAAACCTTTGAAAATGCCTTCCTGGTAGAAACACGCAACACAACACCGGTGCCATACACCTGACACATCACCCTGTAAATCGGTCCTTACAAAACCAATAAACTTGAAAACTGGTTAGTTTACGATTTCGATCAATTCAACTTCGAAAGTCAGCGCAGCGCCACCAGGAACCCCACCAGGGCTACCACGGGTACCGTACGCCAGCTCTGCCGGACAGGTAATCTTGCTCTTGCCGCCTTCTTTCATCATTGGCAGCGCCTCACGCCAGCACGGGATCACACTGTTTAGCGAAAAGTCGACCGGTGCACCGCGTTCAATTGAGCTGTCAAACACCGTTCCATCCCGCAATGTTCCATGGTAATGCGCCTTGACCGTAGATTCGGCTGTCGGTGAGGCCCCTGTTCCGGGGGTAGTCTCAAGAATCACCAAACCTGAATCTGTTGTAATGGCACCCTCTTCTGTTGCCATACGAACAACATATTCACCGGAGGCTGACGCTTCCTGTTCAGCACTGGCCAGCATTCTCTGCTGCCCGAGTTCGTTAAGCATCTGCCCGTAGACAGCAGCATCGAGCTCCACCGGCTCCCCAAGCAA
>Ga0233412_10001578_pt1 | contig 11679 bp, 7 predicted proteins | sample Na_anoxic_4_MG_FD_180667 | JGI IMG/M metagenome (GOLD analysis project Ga0233412, IMG submission 180667) | Seawater microbial communities from Saanich Inlet, British Columbia, Canada - Na_anoxic_4_MG | ecosystem: Environmental > Aquatic > Marine > Inlet | place: Canada: British Columbia... | reverse complement strand
ACGGTTCGTAAGGAACAGGCATTCTCATTAATAAATCTGCCATTTTTTCTTTTTTTTAATTTTTTATTATAGTTATTCTTTGTATACTATATAAATATCCAAATTTCAAAAAAAATTATTTTTTTATTATAATTTTATATGTTTTAATATTCTACTAACAGTATTACTTAGTTCGTCCATCCCACTACTTAACCAATCAACTTGTTCTTGTAATGATTTATCGGTAAATTTTTCACCATCCATATCACCATGTACTTCTTTTTCTAATAGTGATAATCTTTTATCTATAGACGAAATATTCGATTCATCTTTTTCTAATCTTTCTTCACTAAAATCCCATTCCATAGACTCTTCTTTAAGTAAACTATTTTTTACTATTCTTTTTAAATCCGACTCCGTTAGATTTATAACTTCCCCATTCTTTTTAATTTTCATAGTTATATATTTTTATATAAATATTTAGTTTTTTATTAAAAATTACTTTTTAATTATTATTCTTTTCTTTTTTGTATCTTTTGGATCTGAAGTATCGTAAACTGTAAAAGTAATTTCGGGGTATAGTCGTTTTAATTCATCTCTAATTAAATCTTCTATAACTTCTACATTACCTTCATCGTCATCACTAAACCCAACACTAATACCTTCAAAATCTTCGTCATCTTTAATTTTAGATATTTGACTAACTATTCTATCTACAAAACTTTTAAACGCAATTTTCTTTCCTTCTTCGGGACTTGTCCCCACACTCTCTAAACCAAACCTTTGTGCAAATTCCTCTGAAGACACTGGATGGTAATCTTGTAAATTTAAATATTCGTCTATTGTTAACCCATTAAGATTCTTTTCCATTTCTTTTTCTTCCACCCAACTCATATCTCTAATTATCACCTTTATACCTTCTTTTAACGCCTTTGGTGGGTTAGACCTAGCGGTAATAATAGAAAAGTCACTACCACTTATTAATGCCTCTTTAAACTTATCAAAACTAGGACCATAACTACGATTAGTTAATGCCCTTTTAGTGTCCTCAATAAAAGCGTCATAGTCTCTAAAATCTTTAAACGCACTTAAAATATCATCATTTGGATATCTAAACTCTTTTCCTAATTTATGTCTAACACTTCTAAACTGTTCTGTAGATACTGAAACAGGTACCCAAATAGTATTACCTTCACTACCTAAATCCGAAATATCATTACTATTAACATTATACTCTAAATGTATTCTTGTGGGCATAACCAATATATTATCATCCCAATCAAATGAATACGCTTTTTTCTTAAACTCTTTTAGTAATTTATATTGTGATTCTGTAATTATTAGTTTATTAAAATTTTTAATTGATTCATTTTTAGTTTTTGGTTCATTTAACATAGTAAACGTTGCAGGTATTAAAGGTAATAGAGCTGGATATTTATTTTTAATTAAGTTATAAAGTTGTTTATATGTGTCATTATATAATTTTTTACCTAAATCAGGAAAAATTTTTACCCATTCACCCGTCATTTTTGTTAAAACATTGATAGAGCTATTACTCAGATTTTTTAAGGGTGTTTTATTTTTATTTAATAGATCATCAATCTTACCTAACCTATCCTTTCTTAACCAATCTACTAAAAATGTAGTCAACCCTTTATTATCCACATCAATACCTTTCCTTAATAAATCTTTAATTAAGGCAGTAAATTCCGCTTCAATTTCTATAATATTACTAAAATAAGTTAACTGATTAGAACTATTTATTAAAACATTTTCTAAAGACTTAACGTGATCCTTAAAAATATCGCCCACTTTACCTGTAGACTTATCACTATAATATTTTTTATTGTTTTCTACAACATCTACCAACTCTGAATCAGACTTTTCTAAAAGTTTATCTAACATTGCTTTATCACCACTATTTTTACCCACTTTTTGAAGATTAATATAATACCTATACGACTTTGCTTTATCTTTTTTATTAAATAATGGTTTCTTTTTTCTTTTTTGACTACCAATAAACAACATTTTTTTTGAGTCTACTACAGTTTTACCGTTTTCTATTTTTGTTGCATGTTTTTTATTGAAGTCAGATTCATTAAAGTATTTCATAAAATTTTCAGTAAAGTTTCCCGTATCTGCTCTGTAAATATCTTTACCAGTTTCTTTAAAATATTTTCTTTTAATTTTTGCAAACTCTTCACCTAACCCCGTTTCTCTTAATTTTATTTTAAACTCATCCATACTCCCAAACATTTCATATCCTTTAGAAACCATTGGACTAAATTTATCCATTTGTAGTCTTTTTAGGGCATCTTTTTCGTTTTTAACAAAATTAGAATTGTATTTATTACGATTATTTATATCACTCTTTTGTTTAACATGAACTAATTCATGCTCAATAGTATATATAATTTCATCTACCACATTCCCACCATAATAACTTTTGAGTTTTTTTGGGTTAACAAAAATATAATTATTACCAAAATAATCGGTACCTTGAACACCCAAATCAACTGTATAATTTAAGAAAAAATCCTTAAATTTATATTTCGTATTATTATTTTTATTATATAAGGCTAATTCTTTTTCGAAACCTTCAATATAGTAAGGTATCCACTCAGGTGGAATATCACCAAAGGGTTCAACACCTAATTGCATTGATTCTCTAGCTTTAATACTAAAATGGGGAAACAAATCCGTACCATCAGAATGTTTGGGGTTATCCCTCCTTTTTATTAAAAAACCATTTTCATTTAATGAAAAATATGTTTCTTCTCCATTTACTAAAATTTTTTCAGTTGCAGGTAAATTATCCGTACCATCAACCATACCCCAATTTTTAACACCTCTTTTTTTAATTGAAGAATTAATTTTTTCTAAATCTGAGTTACTAATATCTACTTTAACACCAGCAACTTGTTTTACATTCTTTGGGGTATCAATTTCTTTTTTTAATATTTTAACTAAATCGTCTCTACCTATCGATTCATAAAACTCAATTCTTATTCTTATCTCACCATCTGTTAAATTTGGTATCTCATCTAATAAGTTATCTGTCGTTATATCTATTTCTGATTTTGTTGGTACAATATTAAACTCCACTTTTTTATTAAACCACTCTTTTGGATTTTTTAAAAAGAACCAATATTGTTTATTATCGATAGTATTACTTTTTCTTAAATTTGATAGTTGTTTAAAATTTTCTTTATCACTATTTTTTATAAAATTTTCTGTAACATCTTTAAATTTATTTCGTATATTGTTTTTTATTATATTAAAATGTTCATTTTTCAAACTATTAATTACACTATAATTAAATAAAAAGTTTTGTTCTTCTAAAGTTAATTTATTTATAAAAGATGAATCACCATCATTAATTTTTTGTAAAAATGTATTATAGTCTAAATTAGTTTCACTATTTTTAAAATATTCTAAAAAATGATTTTCTAAAACTTTACTGTATTCGACATATGTGTCATTAAAATTTTTTAAAATTATATCTAAATCTTTACCTACCTCAATATCACTCAAAATTGTTAATTGTTTTTTATTTAGTGGGGATAATTTTTTACTTAAACTACTAATTTTTTTTATGGGAACTTTTAAATCTACCCTAAGTGTTGGGATTGTATCAAGTTGTTTCGCAGCTTTAATTATAGACTTTATTTTATTTTGTTCTGTTAATAAAATATATTGTGACTCTGTAAGTTTAATATTCATATAATATAAATATTGTTTATAAATAAAAAAACCCATCAATAGATGGGTTTTAAAATATATTCTTTTTTCTTAGTTATTGCATTGGTTTTGGTTTACCCATTTTACTCATAACACATTTCCCAATAGGTTCAATTTTAGAAATAATCATCTTAGCATCGCTTTCATCCATCTCCATTCCACATTCTAACGCTTTAGTATAATCTTTTTCCGTTATCATTTTTATACACGCTTCAGGTAAATTAGTAATATCTTTTAGTGAAGTATTTTCCATAATACAATCAATGACAATCTGTTTAGGATCTTCATTTTCATTCAAAAATCTTTTTGCAATTCTACGTAAGTCAGATTCTGATAATCTAATTACTTTTCCGTTTTTTTTAATTTTCATCTTTTTTTTTATTAATGGGGAGAAATTAATCTCCCCATATTAGTATTATTTTTAGATATCATCGAAAGATGCTCCAGTGTTGGTGATGTTGAACTCAATCGAAATGAATTCTAACGATCTTGTTGGTTTAATAAATATTCTACCATTAAGTTCGTTTCTATCAATAGACTCTGGTGTGTCATCCAATGTAACTCTAAAGTCAGTTAAACCTCTCTCTTTTCTAATGTTATCCAAAATTGGGTTAACCAAACTTAAGAACTGATTTCTTACAACATCATCATTTTGTTCGAATAACAATCTGATTGACACCGCTGAAATAAGTTTTCTAGCTTGTAACAACAATCTTCTAACATTGATTCTGTTAAGTGCAGTTTCTTTAACTTGTAGTGTTTTATTACCGAAGATTACAACTCCTACATCTGAGAATGTCGCCATTGGGTTAATTCTTCCTTCGTATAAGTCATCTCTATCATCTAATTTTAGTTTAACTCTCGCTTTAATTGCGTTTGTCGTACCTCTATTTAAACCAGCTGCTGCGAACCAAGGGAACGCTACATTATCGGTAAGTGCGATGTTTCTCATAACTTCTACCGTTGGTGGTAACCATACGTATCTGTTATTTTCCGTATCATTCATCTGTAACCATGGCCAGTAAGTGGCGGAGTAGTTAGAATCGATAGCCGAATCCTCTACGATGTCTACCGCTTCGGATGGTGTAATCGCCACACCATCTGCGTCAGTATCAGGAGTAGTCATCACATAAAGTGAATCTGCTCTATCAATCTCTATCATATCCACTGCGTTATCTACTAATCCGATATTATCTCTTAAATCAATACCTGGTGTTGCGAATACATTAATGTTAACCGCTTCAGGATTGTTATAAGTGTAAATACCATTTAAGTATGAGTAGTAATCAGAAGTAATTCCTTGATCTCCCTCAGTTGTTGTAAATGTTGAGAATGTTCCGTTTGTTAATCCAATAGAACCTTTAGAACCTGTTTTTGTATAATTATCAGTATTGGTTCTTTGTAGTCTATATTCATCCCATCCGTCCCATCCACCGAATGATGTGAATGTGAATTTTCTAGCTGATAACCTTTCATAAGGTCCACCTACTAAACTAGCGTCATTTGTAAACGCTGACACACCAACTTGTAGTGTAGGAACATAACTATCATCTCCTAAATTAACTTCCGCACCATTTGCGTTTACGTCTAAGTGGAAACCATCTGTTTGTCCTGTATATACACCGTTGTTAACTGCGTTTTTACCTTTATAATCAAAGAAGTCTTGATCTACACCAATAACAGAATTTAAACCTAAATAAGTTCTTCTTAATTGTGCGGTAGTCAAAGACGTTGGGTATTGTGTTTTATATTCAATTTTTGGTGGTAGAGAAGTTCTACTTCCAATGTATGTTCTATTTAACACACCTTCGAATCCTGCTGGTACTCTACTTGCCAAACTAGGATCGTTTTCGTCATACAACTCAACCATAATATATTTACTTCTTAATGGATATTCACCATTCGCAGTACCAATCTTTCTACCGATAAATCCTGTTGCGTTTACATCTAAAGTAATGTTTGAGAATTTTTCAACAACCGATGGGTTAGAGTCAGTATCATTAAATCTTCTAATTAATAAGTCAAATGTTCTATTGTCAGGTCTGATATTTACTATTGAGAATTTAACATCTTCATTCGCTGCGTTACCATCAGATATAGTAATAAATCTAAATAGTCTTTGTAACGTTGCACCTGTTCCTGTACCCATTAATTCTGAAAGAATCCAAGGTGAAGAAGCAGATTTCCATTGTTCTTGATAATCATCTAAATTCTCTGTATCTGTAGTTTCTATAGTGTTGAAAGTAACGTCCAAACCTCTAACCTGATCTTTAGCGATTAAGTCCACTAATACATTTTCATATATTTCCTCAACCCATAGTTCAGTTTCTTTATCTTGTGTAGAAGAACCGAATACTCTAGGTAAGTAATTCTTTTTAGTTCTGTCCATAGATACGTCATAACTAAATGTGTTACCATTTGTAGCGGTACCACCTATAGTAAATGATGCCAATGCATTATTTGGGATATTTGTAGTATTACTCATCGTCGCTGAATTACCAGTAACCTCAAACACTAATTCCTCATCTGCGTTGTAAGTACCTCTCGATCTCAATGTTGCAATAACACTACCATCAATGTCTGTTAAACAAGTTGCAGTATAACTTACAACCGTACCACTTGTAGTACCAGTAACAAAACTTCCACTTGTACCTGTTGCAGTTACTTCCATATCGAAAGTTGCCCCACTAAAGTCACAACCAGTTTTAACATATATTGGATCGGTTACTGATATAGTTGCCCCAGTATCTAATAACCCTAATGTTGTTAATGTGAATTGCCCATCATTATATAACGCTTCTAAATTTGCGTCTACCCAATCCAACGCAACTGGGTTACCTGTTGTTTCTGCAGTATAAGTTAGAAGTGGTCCAGGATTATAAGTTGTCGTTCCCGCACTTCCTACAGTATCTGGATCTTCTGCGGAATCCAGTGTGATTGACCACGCATCACCCGCTTTATACCCCGAATAACCCAAAACTCTACTTACATATAGTTGATTGGTTTGAGTTAAAAATGATTTGGCGATATAGTTTAATTCGTACTTTTGATAACCTGTTCCCTTAAATTTTTCAGGGTTTAGTCCACCAAAATAACTAATAAACTCATCGTAGTTTGAGATAAATACTGGTTCAAACGCTGGACCTTTAGGAGTTTCACCTAATAACCCTAACGTTGTAACACCGACTTGTCTCGTAACGAATGTTAAGTCCTTCTCTGATGTGAATACACCTGGACTTACAAAAATTCTGTCTGTTGATGCCATTTAATTTTATTTTTTAAACTTTTATTATTAATTTCTTTTTATTATAAATATGCGGTTATTTTTGAAAAATTTTATTTTGTTGTTATACAACAAAAAATAGTATGATTTTTGTCTTACTTTTGTCATACTCACATATTTATACTATATGAAAAGAGATAAAAACCTAAAAATCACACCACAAACACATAAACTTTTAAAAGAATATTGTGAAAAGAATGGACTTAAAATGTTTGCGTTTGTAGAAAAACTAATCAGAGAAAGGTGTAAACCTAAAACTGATATCTATGGTGATGAGGTTAATTAAAAGTAAATAAGTCTGTATTAACTATCACTCTGTTAATTTCATAATTTAAAAATAATTCTTCGTCTTTTTCTATATCTCTAAAAGAATAAAAAACTAATAACTTATTTTCGTTATCCCATTTAAAAACTACATTTGGATCAATTGATGAATTAAATAACGCTCCATAACCAAAAGGAATGACATATGGTAACTTACCATCGTCTTCTACTCTAATAGTATTTCTTTTAATAGGTTTTAAATGGTGAGTATATGAAGCTTCATCATCTGTCATATATAGACAATGACATTCTTCTATGATTTCTCCTTTAGATATTTTTTCTTTTGTGAATACCCCCCAACCATGAACGTCACTTTTTCTAGGTTCAATAGATGTGTTCTTATATAAAACAGTTTTCATTTTACTATAATACTACAAAAAAAAATATTGTAAATTATATACCTTTACCGTCTTGATGTGATACTCCTTCTACAATTAAGGAATAAATGGCAACTTCACCTGTAGAATCTAATGTACTAACGTTAATATTTACTAATATAATATCACCTTCATAAATTGTTTGAATATTAACTTGACCCAAATCAATTTCAAATATTTTATCATCTAAATCTTGCCAAGTTGTTGTAGAAGGTACATAACCTTCAGGTAAGACGGTTACTACATTTGAGAATGGGTTTTGAGATATAATAGTACTAGTTTGTGATATAGTTCTTTTTATTGGTTTTGTACCACCACTAGAATCTGAGATTAATGTACCTATTAATGGTTGTGGTAAAACACTTGTAGTAAGTTGTATTGTGTTACCACCCGCATCTATTGCGGTATTGTTACCATTAGGAGCTTCCATAACTAATTTTAAAGATAATGGAAAAGCGGTACAAGTACCTATAGGTAGTGGAAATTGAATACTGACACTATCTGCTGCAGATTCAATCAATGAGTCGTTAAAATAATGTGTGTAGGCATTTCCACCAGTACCCACTGTTCTATTATAACTAGCCAATGCAGTACCCATACCCGCGGCATTACCTGACCATATATTACCATTTAAGTTTATTGTTTTTCTGAATTGTGCTAATCCTTTTGCGGAAGGAACTCCATTTTTAGAAAATGAATAAATACTATCTAAAATTTTAAATCTTTCAAAATTAGGTAATGTCGAAGTTACATCAGCACTAATTCTAATCCTTAACCAATATGCATCTACACTATTAATAGTTTTATTCGACCAAGTTTGTTGTGAAACTTCAAAATTTGTTCTAGGACTTTCTATAAAATCATCTAACCCCACCCTAATAAACTCATCAGTATTAGGTCTAATAAAATAATCAATACCATACGAATACCCTTCGTCTACATTGGTACACATACCCAAAACCTCAACCCATCGTGAACCTGTCCACGATTCAAAGACATACGTACCACCAGAAGATGCCTGTGAACTAACAAAAGTTTCTAAACCATAGAATTTTAAAGGTCTACTATTTAAAGATTGTCTTTGGACACCAACTAATATTGTGTGGTTAGCACCTGAACCTTGAAAAGTAAACGTACTACCTGTTTTACTTGTCGCTTCATCTGTTACATCAGTTAAATTACCACCATCTGAAGTGTCAGAAGCAGTACTATCTGTAGTTAAAACAACCATACCTGTAGTATAAGGTGCCCCCCTACCCAATGAAACGGAAGTGCCTCTTTCTGCGAATCCCACAGACATTTGATCCGCACCAAAAATATTAAAACTTGAATCAAATACCTCTGTTGATTGTTGTGTAAATGCTAACGAAAACTCTGCTAATGCAGCCGCCTCTTTATTATAAAGATATAATGGTTGGTGATTTGAGGTTATTCTATATGTCGCTTCTTGAGCTGATCCTGCTAAATCTAAGTTAACTGATAAAGTTACATTCTCAAACCTACCAGCTAACATATTTAAAGTCTCAAACTCACCATCACCTGTGTATGCATTTGTTGCGTTAAATATATTAGGTGTAAATATTAAAGCGGTCGGTATAACACCTGTACTACCACCAGTTGTTTTCACAACATTGGTTACGTTATTGTTACCTGAATTAAAACTTAACATTTGTGCTCTACCCGCTAATGTCCCACCAGAAGTTGTAACCAATAACACATTTTCTATAGAACCTGAAGATTGTGGTACGTGAATACCTTCTAACGCTAACACACCCGAATCTACTTTTAAACAATCTTGTATACCACCACCTTCTACTCTGATACCAGTACCAATAAGCTTTCCACCACCACTTTTAAACATACCTACACCTGTACTACCTGTGGTTCCATTACCATAAAAAGTAACATTATACGCACTATTAGTGCCAGCCGCATTACTAGCGAATATGCCATTAAAACTACCTTCAGGAACATTAACACTAACACCTTCTATATAAGCGTTTTGTTTTAATTCAATAATATCAGAAGTGGCTGAAGAGGGGGTAGGACCAATGGTAGTAACTTGCCAACCACCTTCACCTATTAAAGATACGTTTCCGTTTACTACTAAACCTTCTTCTTCGTAAACACCAGGTCTAACTAATACTGTTGACCCTGAAGTGGGTGCTGCGTTTAATGCCGCAGCTATTGTTAAGTAAGGATATTCTTGTCTATCGGGTTGTGCGGTAGTATCATTACCATGTATACTATCAACCCATAAAACATTTCCTATAAAATCTGGTACAAATGACATAATAATTCTCTTTTTAAATAAATATCAATGTTTCTTAATTTGTTATTTTTATTGTGGTACGTCTGTTGTTCTATTAGCTTCCACCATATTAGCTGATGTTAAACCACTGTCACCAACGATTCTTCCATTATATGAAATAAATTTTCGATTCATATTCTAATTTTACATTTGCCACCATTCTCTTGTTGCGGTATTAATTAATACAACCGCACCACCGTCTGCGGACAATGTAAAAGAAGAAACTAATGACGTTGTTCTTATACTATCAGAACCTACCGCCTGTATTGTTATTGGGTTTTTCCTAGAATTAAAACCAATGTCTTTTATTTCGTATCTTAAAGTACCTGAAGATAAAGAATCGGGTAAAGTAATTGTTACTGCGTTTGAACTAGTGTCGACACCAATAATTTCATCACTTGTGGTTGCAGTATATGTTGTAGTAGAAACTGTGACAATGTTTAATTCTGGTGTTACATCTATTTTAATTTGATTCGATGATGGATTAGATAAGGATATTTTAGTACCTCCAGTTAACAACAATACATCTGTACCATCGTTTCTAGTAACTGTCGCCTGATTAGAACTAAATGTTGTTCCTGTAACAAATGTATCATTTAAATCTAAACTACTTAAGTCTACATCATAAGTAGTACCATCATTTTTATCAAATGTAATTAATGCAGTACCATTGTTATAAGTCCCACCAGTTGTAAATGTATCTGTTACGTTGGTGATGTTATATGGTGTGAACCCACCATTACCTACAATTTGTATTGTTTGATTGTTTTCATTAATAGATGATGTTTGCGTTACAGTACCACCAGTACTAAATGTATCATTAACATCTATTGTTGATAAATCTAATGTGTAATTTGTCCCATCATTCCTATCAAAAGTAGCTAACGCAGTTCCATTATCATATGTAGAACCCGTAGTATAGGTATCTTCAAAAGGGAGTGTTCTAGGGGTACCATCTGAATTTTTATAAAATAAACCAATAGAACCACTATTTGTATTATTAGTTGCGGGTACTGAAACAGTACCTCCAGTTACATATGTATCTAAACTTTCAATTACTGTTGTTAGATTAGTACCACCACTAAGTATTGTAGTTGCGTTTAAACTTCCATTAACTGTTAATCCTGTAACAGTATTAAATGAAGAATTTAAATCAACACCATCGTTTCTACTAATTGTAAACGTATTAGCGTTATTGTAAGTAAAACCTGTTACAAAAGTGTCATTAACATCTATTGTTGATAAATCTAATGTATATGTATTACCGTCATTTCTTGTAAATGTTGCTAACGCAGTTCCATTATCATATGTAGAACCTGTAGTGAATGTGTCTGTAATTCCTGTTATGTTAACAAAATCACCATCATTCCTTAATAAAGATAATGTATCTGTAGAATCTACATAAGTTCCCCCAACAACAAAAGTATCCCCACTAACCGAACTAACCAAATCAGTTAAATCTACATCAAAAGTAGTTTCTGTGGAATTACCACTAAAGTTAATATTATTTGTTGTATCATTATACGTACCACCACTAACAAATGTATTTGTATCTAAACTTTCAATTATTGTGATTAAGTTAGTACCGCCACTTAATATTGTATTTCCGTCTGTAGTAGTCGCAGATAAAGTACCATTTATTGTTAACCCACTCATTTGATTAA
>Ga0233412_10001574_pt1 | contig 11708 bp, 11 predicted proteins | sample Na_anoxic_4_MG_FD_180667 | JGI IMG/M metagenome (GOLD analysis project Ga0233412, IMG submission 180667) | Seawater microbial communities from Saanich Inlet, British Columbia, Canada - Na_anoxic_4_MG | ecosystem: Environmental > Aquatic > Marine > Inlet | place: Canada: British Columbia... | reverse complement strand
TTTAGAGCAAGAATATACTTTATTTGAGATAGATGGTATTACACCACTTGGATGGCCAAAAAATGGTTTTCCAGAACCCCAGGGTAAATATTATTGTGGTGCTGGCGCGGATCGTATGTTCGGTCGTCCAGTTGTAGAAGCGCATTATTCTGCGTGTCTCCATGCTGGAATTAAGGTATCGGGAATTAATGCAGAAGTGATGCCAGGTCAATGGGAATATCAAGTAGGACCATGTGAAGGTATTGAGGGAGCGGATCATCTTTGGATGTCTCGTTATATCATGCACAGAGTTTGTGAGATCCATAATGTTATTTGTAATTTCGAGCCAAAACCAATGAAAGGTGATTGGAATGGTGCGGGTTGTCATGCAAATTATAGTACTGAAAGAATGAGAGCCGAAGGTGGTTATGAAGAAATATTGAGAGCAATTGATCGTTTATCAGCTGCACATGATGAACATATTGCAGCATATGGCGAGGGTAATAAAGATCGTTTAACTGGAGCGCATGAGACTGCATCATGGAGGGAATTTACATGGGGTGTTGCTAATCGTGGGGCATCAGTCCGTGTAGGTCGTGAAACCGAAAGAGATGGTTGCGGATATATGGAAGATCGACGTCCTTCATCTAACTGTGATCCATATGTGGTAACTTCTTTAATTTTTAAGACAACTGTGTTGTAAATACGTTAAATAGTTAATAAATTAATTATTTAAAGAGTATGCGATAATATATATATATGTCAGAAAGTTTAACAGAGTATGAAGATTACGATTGTGTCTCGAAATATTATGACAATTTTCGAGTCCCAGTTGGTACAGATTATATTTTAAACATTGTAAAAGACAAGTTTCCTAATAAAAATTTAAAAGAATTGTCTCTTTTAGATTGCGGTTGTGGTACAGGGAATTATTTAAATATTTTATCAGATCATTTTGGTGTTTGTGTAGGCTTTGAAATGAATAAAGGAATGTATAATACTTCCTCAAAAAAATTAGAGAAAAAAGAAAATGTCAAAATTATTAACCAATCAGTATTAGAATTAGAAAATAATGATAATCTTAAGTTTGATGTAGCAATAATTACACAAGTATTACATCACCTAGATGATGATACTACAAATTTTAAAAATCTTAATACATTTTTAAGTCAAGTATCGTCTTTGTTAAAAAATGATGGATTATTAATATAAATACATGTAATCCTGAGATACTTAAATATGGATACTGGTTTTTTGATTTATTACCAGATCATGTTGTAAAACAATATTGTGACAAATATGCACCAATTTATTTATTGACAAAATACTCAGCACAAAATAATTTAGAATTATTTTCCACTCAAAATATTTATGAATCAACTGTTAAATCACAGATTTATTTAGATGAGTTTGGGGTATTAAATGATAATTGGAGAAAATGTGATTCAATATGGAGTTTAATTTCTAATGATGATTTGTCTATTGTTAAAGATAATGTACAAAAAATGATAGAAAAAGGTTCAATGAAAGAATATATTAATAACTGTGACAAAAATAGATATAAATATGGACAAACTTTATTTTTAACATTTAATAAAATATAATGTATCTATAAGCTGTGCATGAAGAGTTATAAATATTATTGGGATGACTAAACTTCTTTAGTGAATTTTGACACAATTTTTTTCATATTTATATCGGTCTATTATAATATTTTGTAATTCTGATCGATGATCACCTGTTAACCAAATAAAACCATCATCATCAATAGAGCCACTACATGAAAATTTTTTTCGTAACATTTTTACAAAAACTTTTTTATCTACTTCGCAGAAATTTTTTACAATAGTCCAACATTTACGCCCATTTCTTTGTTGTGCATAAATATCTATCACTTTTTTTTCAAGAACATTGTTTGTATCATTTGATGTGTTATTAACAATATCATTAATTTCCATATGTTTATTTTTAGATATAAATTTTTAAACTATAAATTTATTAAATATTTCAATTAGTTTTGGTGGTTCATAGCCACTAACACATTGATAATCCCTAAAATCATTCACTCCTTTGGTCATCAAATACTCTTCATCGATTAATTGATTTCCGCTGAACGTTTTAGGATCTTCATTGACAATATGCGCGATAGTATCGGCAATAATCGCTGGTTTTCTCCACATTTTTGGATTTCCTAAAGCAGTATTTTCTACTGCAGCGCTCTGAATCGGTGTCGCTGGCCAGACACTATTTGCTGCAATGCCAGTATCGCGAAATTCGGCTGCAATCCCCATTGCGGCCATTGTCATACCATATTTGCTTATTAAGTATGCTGTTTTCTTGCTGTAATGCATAAATTCTTTGGGATCAGGAAGAGGGGGCGAATGCATTACAATATGTCCCCAGTTATTTTCGATCATGTTAGGAAGACACTCCTTTGCAAGTAGAAAACTCGCTCTGCTATTTATGTTATTTATTAAATTATATTTTTTTATATCCGTCTCGATAATAGATTTCCACCATAATGCGCCTGCATTATTTATTAAAATATCAACGCCGCCCATTTCCTTCTTGACATAATCTACTGCATTTTTAATATTTTCTGCGTCTCTGACATCTAATTGAACCGGGAATGCCTTAACATTGTATTTTTTTAACTCATCGGCGACAGAATATATTGTCCCCGGGAGTTTAGAATTCTCTTCAATACTTTTAGCTGCAACTACTATATGACAACCCTCTCGCGCCAGTCTATGAGCTATTGCTCTGCCAATCCCTCTACTTGCTCCAGTAATAAATGCAACTTTATTCATATCTTAAGTTATAATATAATTTAAGATAAAATATTTACAAACCAACCGCTAGAATTTTGGACAAATACCAATATGATAACAAATATCTCTTGGCTTCTCTCCGTCTACCGATCGAATAAGGATTTGCGGAGAATAAGTTTCTAAAATACGATAACACATTTCCCTATCGTTTATAGAAAACTTATCACAAATTTCCTTAAAATGTGAAATGAATTGTTTAATAGTATGCGTAGAATTAATATATTTCTGAACATTTATCACTGTTTCATCACAAATAAAACATGTACTGTTTTGGGACTTCAAATAATCTTGACTACAAACACCCACTTGGGTACACGCTTTTTCCGGAGATTCATATTGTAAAATAAACTGGATAATTTGTGGAAAATGATTTATGAACTCCGTACAATCGGGATCATACTTTTCTGGAAGACGTTGACAAGAATATTGCAGAAAATGTTCAATCTCTGTTTCCGTGCTATTTTTTTGGACAAATGATTCACCCAAATTTATCACAAACTCACATAACGAGCAATATTGATTGTCATCAAATCTTGCATAACTTGCGTCAATCGCTGATCCAATAAGGAACATCGCAAAAAGTGGAAATAAAACTTTTCCTGAGGTCATATACTATTTAATTAAGACCATTTTAAACTAATTTTTATAATAAAATTTTATTTTTTATTTATTTATCTTCGATTTCTGATAATTTTTGGTAAATATATACTGGTTAATGTTAAAATAATAATAATAATGATTATATTAATGGAATAGCGAATAACATACGATCTTATTTTTGTTTCTATACGTTTTGATGTATTATTCTGAGAAATGTTATTAATATTTTCCATAGCATTTTTTACATTTTCTGGATTTTTATCATTCAATCTATATACATGATGATTCCATGATCCATACATTAATTTGTTCCAAAATTTATTATCTTTGAAAAAATATTTTGAAGTATTCGGATATGCCCCAATTAATTTTGCAATCTGATTACAATAATCATATGGATCAACTAAAAATGGCATTCTTTTACTGTTACATGGAAATTCCTTTAGCTGTTTTTTAATATCACTGTTCGTTATTTTAACTAATTTATTCATATCTGGAAGTTTTAATTTATTTGCACATAATTTTGCAACATATCTTGATTGCATTTCAACTAACATTGGTATTGATGTTAAATATGGTCTTATAAATCCTACAAAAAATATAGTGGGATCATTTGGATATACTATTAATTTATAACGCGGAGTTCTTACAATATTTTCATCTAGAAATTTAAAGCATCCCAGTGCTTTATAACCAGTACAAAAGAGCATTGTATCAAAATAATACCACTTTTCAGATTCATTAAATTGTACATATTTATCTTTTACTTTATTAACTCTTCCATGTGGATAAATTTTACCTTTATTTATATCATCTATAACATCACGACTCTTATTATAATAACTATTTAAATAATTACATTTTGGCTTCCACTCTTTTAAACCAGACCCACCTTCACCCCATGCAAATGATATAAAATCTTTTCCAAAACGCTTATCAATGTATTTTTTTCCAACAATTTTTTTTACGAATTTATCTAACACTCTACTATAAAATATATCGGCTGGTTCATTTGCACCTAAATATCTATGCTGAAACCATTGGCCATTTCTAATGCTCATATGCACTGGCTGATGTTGTGCCAAATTAACTGCAGTATCGCCTGCACTATCACTACCTCCAATTATGAGTACTTTTTTATCTTTTATATTTTCTTTAATTTTTTTGTAATTATTACAATGATACTTTTCTCCAGTAAAATTTTTAAATTTTTCATCATCAGGATAATTTAGACATTCATTATTTGATCCACTCGCTATAACGACATGATAGCAATCTATTGTATAGATCGAACCCATATTATTTTGGACAGTAATTTTCCATTTATCTCCAATCTTCTTAACTCTGTTTACTTTTTGGTTTGTAAATATGTATTTATTTAAATTAAAATGGGAGATATACGATAGATAGTATTTATAAATAAGACTCCAGTGAGGAAATTCAGGATAATCTTTTGGTAATGGGAAATCGGAAATTGTCATATATAATTTTGATGAGACAGTATAAGTATCCTCAAAAACACTTGGATCATTTTTAATGTTCCAGACACCCAGTGTCTCATTACTTTTTTCTAAAACAATTGCTTCAATATTTTCTTGTTTTAAATGTTTTAATGTCATAATTCCAGATATACCTCCACCAACTATAACAGTATTTATAAACATATAACTACTATTATTAAATATTAATTTTTTTTAAGAAAAAAAAATTAATTTATTATAAGATTTAATATTATAGTATATTATGACACATCGTTTTCCTTATCCCAGAAGTAATATGAAAATTGTTGTTTATGGTATGGACGACTGCCCCTTTTGCAAAGGAATAAAAGAAATTTTAGATAACAATAATTTGAAATATACATATTATAACATTAATACATTGATTGATTTAAAGAATATTAAATCTGCCGCAGAATTTAAAGAAAAATTACGATCAAGAATTGGAGAGTATCCATTTGTACCAGTTATATTTTTAAATGGTAAATTTATTGGTGGATTAAGAGAATTTAAAAGACACCTTCCAAAACTAAGAAGAGAACAAAAAATGAATGAAAAGAACTAAAATGGAATATTTGTTTCAGTCTCTAGTACAATCCTTTTTTGCTTATTTTTTATATCTTCAATATTTCTCATCTTAAACTTGTATTTATTCAACAAATTATTTGGATAATATTCTTCTATTCCATTTTTATCTAATTTTTCTTGCTCGTATAATAAATCCGATAATTGTAAAAACTGATCTTTATTACTTTTAATAATTTTTTTCGCCTCATTATAAATTACATTAATTAAATCATTTGTTATATCATCAATATTTGATTTTGTTTTGTCTCCATGAATATATAATTCTTCATTATCAATTACCAATGTCGAAGAATTACGTAACATTGCATAACTTGATACCATACTTCGTGCAACGTTGTGTGCTTTTTCAAAATCATTCATTGCTCCAGTAGTAATATCATTGGTAAATATTTCTTCAGCGATTCTCCCCCCACACATTACCGCAATAGATGCGATCAACTCATTCTTTGTTTTTAATTTTTTTTCAGGATTATTACTCAAAGTATATCCAAGTGCAGCTTTTCCCCGAGGTATGGTGCTAATTTGGACTGGCATTTCAGCATCTGCTAAAACATATCCTAAAAATGCATGTCCAGTTTCGTGAATAGCAATACATTTCTTTTCTATGTCAGTCAAAAAATAATTTTTTTTCTCTGTCCCTATTGTAATATATTCATACGCCTCTATTAAATCATCCTCGTTTACGGATGTTTTATCTTTACGTACTGCAATAATACTAGCCTCATTACAGAGATTACTAATATCTGCACCCGAAAAACCATAAGTTATATCGGTGATTTTTTTGGTTTCTTCTTCTTTATTTAAACTGTCTGATAATTTGATTTTATCAAAATAATAATTAAATATTTCCGTTCTATCATTGCGCTCTGGAATAGAAAAATGGATTTTTCTATCAAATCTCCCTGGACGTAATATAGCTGGATCCAACATATCACCTCTATTTGTTGCACCGAAAATAATAACTCCATCTTCAGATGAAAATCCATCCATTTCTACCAACAACGAGTTTAATGTATTTTCTCTGTCATCATGGTGTCCCGAATGTGTGCTTCTTTTATGAGCTAACGCATCAATCTCATCTATAAATACTATACACGGTTTATGTTTTAGAGCTTTGCGAAACAATTTTTTAACTCGTGCCGCCCCCAGTCCAACAAAAATTTCATTAAAATCAGATCCCGATGCAGTAATAAATGGTAATTTACATTCTCCCGCAATTGCCTTGGCCAACAAAGTTTTCCCTGTTCCGGGTGGACCAACAAATAATGCACCATGTGGCATCTTTGTACCAACATTTTTATACTTTTCATAATTTTTTATTAAATCGACAAACTCCATTGCTTCCTCTTTTATTTCACGAAATCCGGCAATATCATTTAAAGTAATTTTTATATTTTTTTCTACCATTGATCCGACTTTGGTGTCTCCAATTATTGACTTAGAGAGTGATGACATTACACTTTGTAATATATTAAATAAAGTTATATAGAAAATTATATCCCAAAAACTCATACTTATACTAGTTTTAAAATATACTGGAATATCTTTGATATTTGGTATATTTTTATTTAAATATTCAAGAAACATATTAGGATCATAAATTCCTATATTTAGGATTTCTTTATTTATCCAAAGATATGCATTTTTTCCATTATAAATAATAATTTCAGCAATATTATCATATTTATATTTCCATAATTGATTAATTCCTACATTTGTAGACATTGACGGTAAATAAATATTCTCATAAACCTGATTCCCAGTAATATATAATATTACTCCGTAAAAACATATGTTTATAATATTTTTTAAATACATTGATTATACTAATATTATTTTTTTTAAATATTAATGTATATAATATTTTAATATATTATATACATTAGTTAATATATTAATATTTTAATATATTATATACATTATGGATTTTTCCAAAAATAAATATCATTTTATATTTGCTTCTATCATTATTTTAGAAATTTTTGTATTAATCATGATTTATATGAAAAAATATAAACCAAAAAAAATTAGATGAATAATTAAACATGTTTTTCTAAAAATGCTAGTAGTTCTGATGAATGTTCTTGGACAATTATTTGATCTGAACCTTCGACTAAGATTCTAATTATTGGTTCGGTACCCGATGGTCGAATTACAGTACGATTTTGTTTATATTTGCTATTAATATGATTCAGCTCTGTTGAAATATTTGGAGGACTAATAATTTCAGTTTCTAGATCATTTGCTTTTAATTGTAGTTTCATATTATTCCGATGGACACTAGTATTTAATTGCACAGTATTTGGAATTAAATCCCATAAATCATTCCATGACATATTCAAATAATGGAGAGCATAAATTACTAGTATAAAAATTGCAGCACTATCACCTGCCTTAGAATATAACATTTTGTGTAAATATTTGAATCGTTGATTTTCCAATAATTTATCTGAAAAATGCATATTTCCATGCCCATTTTTCTCAAAATAAATAGAAATGTCATACTTGACTGCTTCAGCATGTAAATTTTTTACTCCTGGCGCGGTTGCGACAAAGTTCCATTTTTTATTTTCGACTATTGTTTTAATATTAAAATTGCTATACGGAGTAACGATAATCGCCTTACTGATTTCATCTTTATCTTCTTCAAGTATACTGTCTACTAATGTAAGCAATAAAATACTTATATAATCACCATCATATATTTTATCATTGTTATAAAAGACAATTCGATCACAATCACCATCAAATGAGACTCCGATATAATTTTCGTTGTTATTATCTAGTATCTCAGTCATAAATTTAGGTATCCCATTTCCGCTAGTAATATAATCTGAACCGCAATTATCGTTAATTTTACCATCCGGAGTAGATATCGTGATTGTACAATTAAATTTCTTTTCAAATTTTTTTATAAATTTTTCGCTAAATATTACTTTCGCTGATCCATTTGCATGATCAACATATATTTTCCAATTATTTTTTTCTATTTGTTTGGCAATATTTTGTAGTGGAATGCGCATTGTTTTTAATAGTTCAAGGGAGTACGGTTTTAAAAAATCTACACTACCATTATTTAATTCTAAAACTGCTCGAAAAAGTTGTGGAGTTGTACACACACCTAAATCTATGATGATAGTATTAAATAGTTGCGCAAAGGAGTGTAAATGATTAACAATAACACTGGAAGAACTTCGTGGATCATACCCAATGATAACTGAACTAGTGTGGATGGGTAGTGCATATTTTAAACAACAACTTAGCGTTTTTTTATCAAGATTGACAAATTGTTCCAATTGTTCTTCAATATTTTTTTCTAAAAGTTCACCGTTATGATTTGCTATTTTGAGACCATTATATTTTTCCGAATTATGAGATGCTGTAATCATTATACCAAATGTTGACTTTGTATTAGAAGATAGTTTGCACACATATAGAAATGCTAGCTCACATATATATAAGAAATTTTTGTTATAAATTGTACGAAATCCAGCAGTACCGTATTTAATCGGTTTTGTAATTGGATTATTTTTAGAATTAAAATAATTTAGGATGTGATTTTTATTCATTCTTTATATAAAAATAGACAAAAAATTGATTGATATAAAAACTGTAATGATAAGATATTACAAATTGATTTAAAAGAGAAATACAATATTATATAAGATATGAACAGTACAAAAAGATATAATAATAATAAACCGTATTTACTTATCGACAGTAGTTATGTTTCATATTATCGTTTTTTCTCAACACTTATTTGGTATACAAACACGTATTTTAAGCAATCCATAGATTCCGATAATTTACCTGATTCGGAAGAATTCACCGAGGATTATGATTGGACCAGTAATAAAATTTTTATGGAAAGATATGATAAATTCTATATGGGTAGCATTGAAAAGATACGATCAAGATATAACATACCATACGAAAATATTGTTATTGTCAGGGATTGCCCTCGCGAAACAATTTGGAGAATGAAAATTTACCCTGAATATAAGGAGACGCGGAAAAATACTTGCAAATTTAAGAACAAAAAATACAATATTGGAAACGTATTTAAACATATATATTCAACACTATATCCTGATATAATGAAAAAATATAATTTAAAAATTGTTAAATTTGACAATGCCGAAGCTGATGATGTTATTGCAGTATTATGTAACAAATTACGTGAGATAGATAGTAATCGTTTGATAGTTATTATTACGAACGATAATGATTATTTACAGTTGGTAGACAATAAAACTTTAATATGGAGTTTGCAGAATAAATTATTAAATACAAAGGTTGAAAAATCGTCGAAACAAATTTTACTTAAAAAAATTATATCCGGAGATCCCTCGGATAATATACCACCATGTATAACAGATATTTCGGATGAATATTTAACTTGTTTAATAAGTGATCCTATTAAATTGCAAAATTTAATTAATACAAATCCGAGTTTTAAGAAAAAATTTGAATTGAATACGACGCTCATTGATTTTACCGAAATCCCTATGGAAATTAAACAAGCAATATTTCTAGAATTTGCAGAGTTTTTTCCAAAACTTGACGATTCAGTTATGAATATATCAAATTCTCAATATAACCATTTTAATGGAAAGTATAATAGATATACTTATAGAAATAATTACAGATATAGATCATATAATAGGGATACATATGATTCACAACGATCTAAAATGGGAAAACCCAATGGGATATTTTGATAGATAATGAGAAAGATATTATAATATTTATGTTCAGAATTTAATCTTTGCAAACAGGTTGGAAAATGCAGACATTGTTTCTTGATCTGTCGAACAGAATTTTGCAATTATTCTTTGAATAATTGCAGCAACATGTTTACAATTGTGCCTAGGTTCTAGACCAAACTGCACTCCGCAGTTACAAACAAACCCTTCATGATCATCATCCAGTTTTACTTCGTAAAACGTTCCAGGAGTAGATTCTGACTCAACCTTGAAGAATTTTTTTGATTTCTTTACTCGGTCCAGAATCTTTTTCCCACGTTTGAAGCGGTTTCTAACTAAAAATCGCTCATGCTTATTTTTCACTATACCTTTTGTTGGAAGCATTATAGTAGTTATAATAATATTGTATATATTAAATCAATTTTTTGAGAATGTATCTTTTCTCTTATTTCCCCTCACTCCCTCCCTCTTTCCCATCCTTCACAAAAAAATGTGAATTTAAATGGTTTAAAGGATTGGAATGTAAATATAAATATAAGTAAAGATGGTAGATTTTAAGGATGAAATAATGCAGTATAAAAGTGTCTCCGGTAAGTTGGATTCTCTTTTTACCATTATGGCATACAATATTACTCGGGATCAACTAATTGAAAATTTAAATCATCAGTTGAAAAAAGTAAAAAATATGGCAGGCAGTTCTCTCAAAAAGAAGACTGTGAATAATCGTCTATTTGATACCATTAAATCATTAGAAGAATTTAAAGAAGAAAATATGAAACATCTAATCTTTGTCGGTGAAGAAGTGTCTTTTTTAGAGATTCCTAAAAAACTGGTCGCGATGTTGGCTGAGTATCATGTTGAAAAATATTTTTTCAACTATGGCAATGAGTATGATATTGAAGCACTAGTTGATATTTTTTTTAATATGGATCTTTTCCCTCTTATTCGGATTCAAAAGCACCATATTGATTATTTTCATCTGAATCGATATAAGCAAAAATTGGTGGAGGCAGCATCTGTTAAAACCTATGATGAATTATGTAATTTTATCAAGGGAACTAACAAAGATAATGGTCTAGTCCATGGGTTAACAAATATTATTTCAGACAAAGACAAGAGCAATATGGAAAGTAAATGGGTGTATCAGAAGAAGAATATGTTGAAGGATGAGATTATAGAATATTTTGAGAATGCGGTTGTATATCGTGCGCACAAGGAAGTCCAAGAAGTATTAGCAGAATTAAGCAATCCAGCGAAGGAACACTTATTTGTTTTTGGAAAACACGAAGATATAATAGCTGCAATTGAGTCTTATCAATTGAAAGAATTATACTGTCATCCAAAAATATTGGAAGAAATTAAATCGAGGGTCGATGATTCTTGTCTTAATTTTAATATAATACAAGTTCCAAGCTTAAGTAAGGGTGATATGGGAGATACATTGCTAAATAGTTACAATGGTGCTTTTGGTATATCCTACTACTAGGGGGAACGAAGAGTTCCCC
>Ga0233412_10001573_pt1 | contig 11727 bp, 9 predicted proteins | sample Na_anoxic_4_MG_FD_180667 | JGI IMG/M metagenome (GOLD analysis project Ga0233412, IMG submission 180667) | Seawater microbial communities from Saanich Inlet, British Columbia, Canada - Na_anoxic_4_MG | ecosystem: Environmental > Aquatic > Marine > Inlet | place: Canada: British Columbia... | reverse complement strand
CAAAAGATATGTTTGAAGGAGAGAAAGGTTCTACGAAGACGTGTTCGATGTGTCGTGAACGCAATAAACTTCAAGATAAAAAACGCGATAAGGAACATCGCAATTCACTTGCTCGTATCGCAGAACAAAAACCAGAACGCAAAGAAAAGAAACAAGAATGGAAAGAAAATAATTATGAAAAAGTGGCATTGACTACTATGAATTATCGGCAAAGACAAATCGAAAATGATGTGGATGGTTATTTGAAGAAAAATGCTGAAAATGCGAAGCAATGGCGGGAGAATAACCCCGAGAAAGTAGTAGACAATAACGAAAACAAGAAAAATTCAAAACAACTTCAATACACAGTATATTCAAGAACAGCGCGCGACAAACGGTTAGACTTTGATTTATCTTTTAGCGATTTTAATAATATAGTTTCGGAACCTTGCTATTATTGTGATATTATTCAGGACAAAGGCTTTAACGGCATTGACCGTAAAGATTCTAATATTGGTTATACATTGGATAATTGCGTAAGTAGTTGCACTATGTGTAATTTTATGAAAGGGAGTTATGGCGTGGATTATTTCTATCACAAAATAGAACATATATTAACTTATAATGGAATTATTAAAGGCAATTATTGTTATGAATTGATGTGTGATATTTCAGGAACACCATATTATCACTATAAACATAGAGCAAACAAAAAAAGGATAGCATTTGATATAACAAACGAAATGTATAATAAAATGAGACAAAGCCCTTGTTACATCTGTGGTAAAGAAGGGAATCATCTTCATAATAACGGCATAGATAGAATAAACAATCAAGAAGGATATACAATTACAAACATACAACCTTGTTGTTCCGAATGTAACTATATGAAACGCGATTATGATATGAATGATTGGATTGATAAGATGAGTAAAATATATTACAATAACATTCAATACAAAAAAGAAGTTATAAATGATAATGAAATAAATTCAAATAAGAGGATTGTACAAAATAAACAGAAAAAAACAAAAGAAGATATACGTGATGCTGCAAGAATTAAAAAGCAGAAACAAAGACAAGCGTTGCGTGAAAAATACGGCGATGAAGAATATAAGAAAATGAAAGCGAAAGAACTCGCGGAATATCGTGCGAAAAAGAAAGCATCATCTAGTTAAATTAAAAATAAGTAGCGTTTAATATTATTTTTAATTTGTTGGTCCCCTATTTATTAGATACATATTATTATGTAGGTCCCGATTGATATTATTTATGTGGTATTAAAAATAATTAAGTGTATGATTTTAATTATTTTTAGGGGTTTTTGATAAGATATTTAATGAATTTTTTAATTTGTAGGTCCCACTAATTTGAGTACGCTATACCAGCCATACCGGACATCACGCGGAGCACATTGTAGTTAACAGCGTACACTCTGACCTTGGCGGTGTTGGTGCCAGAGACGGTGTTGGAGGAAAGGACAAGCTGGAGGACAGCGTTGTCAATGCGGGAGAAGTTGCAACTTCCGGAAGGCTGGTGCTCCTCAGGGCGAAGGGCGAAGGAGTACACGTTGATACCAGCGTCAGGGGCGCGGGTGTGGTGCTGGAAGGGCTGGACGGTATCGAAGTAAGATCCCTCACGCTCGGAGAAGCGGTCCTGGCCGTTAAGCTGAAGCTTGGCGGTCACAACGGGATTCTCACCCCAGCAGTGCATGTCAAGGGCGGTCTCGGCAAGCACGAAGGTACCGGCATCGGAGAGAGCAGAGCCAAGGGTGGCGGCATCAACACCGGACACATCGGCGGCCTCGTTCATCTGGAACACACCACCAGAGATGACACCGTTATCACCAGAGGTGGCGTTGTCACCACCGAAGGCGTGGATGGCGTTGGGAAGAGCATCAATGGCATCAGTGTAGTTGAAGGGCTGGGCACCGAGGGTCTTGTAAAGAGTGGAACCACCCTCAAGAGAGGAGCAGTAATCCACGTTGGCATCAGGCTGCACAACCCACACAAGCTCCTTACAGGGGTGGTTGAAGTTCAGCTTGATCTTGTTGGAAGAGGAACCGACAGACTCGTCACCAGTGAACTGCACCTGCTCGATGAGGTACTCGTGGGGGTTCTGGGCCATCTTGCGACGCTCATCGGTATCAAGGAAGATGTAGTCCACGTACAGAGAAGCGGCAACCAGAGACTGCTGGTAGGCGGCGGCAACGGACTTGGAAGCACCGGAGGCATCAGCCAGGGTGTTCACGGCCCAGAGGCACTCACCGATGGGGCGGAAATCGATGTTGATCTTCACCTCGTGGTATTGCAGAGCAATGAGGGGAAGAGCAAGTCCGGGGTTGCGGCAGTACCAGAACTGAAGGGGCACGTAAAGGGTGGTCTCGGGGAGGGCGTTGCGGGGAGCGCACACCTGAGAAGGGGCAGAAGTGGAGGCACAGGGGCCAGACACAGCGGCGAAGGTGGGGTCGGTGATGTAGGTAAGCTGGGTGGTGTTACCGATCATCTTGTAGTAGCCGGACTGCTGCTCCTTGGAAAGGGTCAGCTGGTTCCAGATGTGCATCCAGTCGCCATACTGGCGGTCGATGCGCTGGCCTCCAACCTCAATCTCCACCTGGGCGATGAGCTGCTCACCAACGAAGTCCAACCAACGGGCATAGACGTCACCACTGGCGACGTCCTGGTTGATCTCAGGAAGAGTCACCTGAAGGTAGGTGCGGTAGGCAAGATCACCATTACGGGAGATAGTGCAGGTCACGCGACGGCCGAAGTCAGCCTGTCCGGAGAAGGTCTGCTCGATGGACTCCATCGCGAAGTTGGTGTGGCGTCTGTAAGACACCTTCCAGAAAGTGATTTCAGGGGTTCCAGTTAGGAACACGTCTTGGGCGCCATAGGCGACAAGTTGCATAAGTCCTCCAGCCATTTTGGATTATATATACTATTACAAAAGAAAATAATTTTGGAAAAAACACATTAATTTCATTTTTTTATTGTCGTTTCATTTTTCCTAAATTATATCTTGTATACACACCACAATTGTAGTTTACTTGGAAAAATTACAATTCGCACTGCTTACGGTAAGTATTTGTAATTTTGTATTTTACAATTGTAACCACATTACATCACAATTGTAAAATAGTTTTTTTTGAACTAAATATATACATATCAATTGTCTAGAAAGCAATGTTCAGTAGAATTGCTTATTATGAAGTGTTCTAAATAGTTTTCTTCAAATATTTCGCGTTTGTTTTCATGTTTTTTCGTAAAAATGTATTTGTCGTTTTGTTTTTTGATAGACCATCCTTTTTCTAATGCATTCATCAGAAACATCATTTTTTGAAATTGACTCTTGCTTAATTTTATTTCGTTATGTTGGTCAATTATAACATTTTTGGGATTATCAGACATATACATTTCATATATGGTTTTTATATAGGATTTTGACGAATTTACAAGAAGTTTGTTTATTGTTAACGATAAAATTAACATAAAAACACTCTCGTAGATATATCCAAAAATATCAAATATGTCTTCATCGAAAGTGACCAAAACATCAGTTCACACGATTGATGAAAAACATACGGAAATAATTAATGAAATTAATCATAACCACGAAACGGTTATACCTGAATTGTTAAAAGAAAAGAGTCGACTCAAAGATTATATACGCTCATTGAAAAAATCTCAAATAGATGACTATATGGAAACACGTGACCGGATTTATGCGATACAAGACGAAATTGCTGTTATGAAACAACAAAAAAAGGATTATTATCTCAACAATTCAAAATATATTTTTGACTATTTTGAACAAAAAAAACAAATCTCGGCAAATGAAACACCGAATCCACATTCAGAAGTAATTAATACATTCTTTAAAATCAAATCAAACACCTCCGATGCTGCTAATCCGCAAAGTGCCAAATACGTTAAATCTAAAAAATATTATCAAAATTATTGGAAAAATGTCTGTAATGATAATTATAACATGCAAGATTGTATAATTGCTTCAGATGTATGTCAAGTATGTAATAAAGGTGAAATGATCCCCCAAGACGAGGAAGGCATCCTAATTTGTAATAATCCTGAATGTGCGAAGTTCATCACGTATATTATCGATGGCGCCAAACCAAACAACAAGGACCCACCTAACGAAGTATCCTATACCGCTTATATTCGATTGAATCATTTCAAGGAAATTTTATCGCAATTCCAAGCAAAAGAAACAACACAAATACCAGAAATAGTCATAGATGCGATTAAAGCGCGTATTAAAAAAGAGCGCATTGAAGATACGTCTACATTGAATTACAACAAAATGCGGGACATATTGCGTAAATTAGGTCTGAATAAGTATTTTGAACATATTCAATACATTAATTCTTTGTTTGGGATTAAACCACCTGTAATGAATGAGGAACTACACGAAACATTATGTGTGTTATTTATCGAAATTCAAAAACCTTGGGCTGTACATTGTCCAGCAAACCGAACTAACTTTTTCAATTATACATATACGTTGTACCAATTATGCAATTTGTTAGACCAGACTCAATATTTACCATATATTCCGATGATGAAAGACCGCGAAAAACAATTGGAACAAGATATGATTTGGAAAAAAGTATGTGATGATTTAGACTGGGTCTTTTGTCCAACTGTGTAATTTTATACATATGTAAAATCTATTTAGAATTATAATTATATTTTACACTACGATTATGCTATCTTGTGAAGAAAAAGAGTTTGTCAATCTTTCTTACAATAATACGAATGAATATCGCAAAGAAATAAGACGTATATTTTGTATGGACTCTTCTAATTATCCAGACATAGATGATTCTATTGATATTGAGAGCAAAGATGAGTTAGAATATGACGAAAAAACAATGTCTGTAGCATTAGACCGAATTTATGCAAACACCAAGGACCATCCAACATTCAAAGAAATATTTGAAAAATCGGCAGGATGTATGTTTTCTATCGACCCCGAAATTGGATTAGCGGTTTTGTGCAGTTATGACTATTTAGATGTCTTCATTCCGTGTTATAGAGAATATATGCTTACTGGTGTATTTGATACAACAAGCATATATTATGTAAATTTGTTTAACAAACTATATGAATAAATGATGATGAAATTTACTCTTCTTTATTAGCCTCTGCCTCTGCGTCAGCCTTCTTCTTGGCCTCTGCATCAGCCTTCTTCTTAGCCTCTGCCTCTGCCTTCTTCTTGGCCTCTGCATCAGCCTTCTTCTTGGCCTCTGCATCAGCCTTCTTCTTGGCCTCTGCGTCAGCCTTCTTCTTGGCCTCTGCATCAGCCTTCTTCTTGGCCTCTGCATCAGCCTTCTTCTTGGCCTCTGCCTCTTCGTCAGCCTTCTTCTTGGCCTCTGCCTCTTCGTCAGCCTTCTTCTTCGCCTCTTCGTCAGCCTTCTTCTTAGCCTCTGCCTCAGCATCAGCCTTCTTCTTAGCCTCTGCCTCTTCGTCAGCCTTCTTCTTAGCCTCTGCCTCTTCGTCAGCCTTCTTCTTAGCCTCTGCCTCTGCGGCAGCCTTCTTCTTGGCTTCAGCCTCAGCGGCTTGTTTAGTGACGGCAACTTGACGAGCCGCGGCTTGTGCCTTCAAGTTTGTTCTGGGACGCATTAAAAAATTCATGATTATACATAATTAATATATAATATTCCTTACTAAATAGAATCTTGATTTAGTATTTATATAAACACAATTTTTATGTAAATAAAATGTATACTCTATATAAATAATGTCATCAACGAGAAATAAGAATTCTATTGGCGATTATCAGCATGAAATTCGTAGTTACACGAACGCATCTAATTACACGACATATGAGCAATCTGGAAAAGCGCCTACTAACCATTTCGCGGGAGACGGTTTACTAATGGGACGCATGGCTTCAGAAAATCTGTCAAGTAATGCATGCGACATTGAATCGCAATTGATGGGAATCGGGTCTACGAATTTAGTGAACCCCAAAAAACATGTTCAACCCAAAGTACACGATATAAAGTCGCTGAATATGATTGACCGACTTTCAATGGTGATCCCAGAACCGCTGGTCGTTGAGAAAAACCAACGCCCTTATCCTAAGAATTAAATCGCATTTTGGAAGTAACATTATGCATATTTTTAGGATGTTTTTTAAATGTTGAGTGTTTATGGTGAATCGCTTTCTTTTTATTCGATAATTCTTCTAAAGTTATATACTGAGAAGTATTATCAATCTGGTCTTCTTGAAATATGGTAGATTCTTGCTCGGAATTTGCATGTATATTTTGAACAATTTCCTCGGATTGGTCTTCTTGCTGAATCGGCGATGATTCGTCAAACTGGTTTTGCTCATGTAGATATTCTTGTATTTTATCTGATAAAGCGGTTTGTAAGTCACAGTCAGTTCGTTCAGGTAAACTATCGCACTGCGTAAATGATATATGTAAATATTCTTGCATGGGCTCGATCATGTTATCAATAATTTTTACAGGCAAGTCAATATGGGCCATAATTAATTGTACGGATTCCATGACTATTTTTGGTTATTTGATAGTTTTCATAAAAAGTATTTAATTGTTTTTATGAAAAAATGTTATTTGTAATAAGTGTAATTCATTATTGTTGTACTGGTCTAATGAAAGGTTCTTGTGATTGACTTTGTCCCATAGGCATTTGGGGTGGGTATCCAGTAGACATCCCCGATGTCAATGATTGTTTGATTTGGTCTATTTTTGCTTGATAAGATGGGTCGTCTTTCGCAATGGCGCGACCGATTATTTCTGGGTTTTTTCCTAAGATAGCAATTGCTCCGTGAGGATATTTGGATGGGTCAAAACCAAGCTGTCTCTCCATTTCCTTATCCACTGCTAGAATATCATCCAATTCCATTTCAGTGTGAAAAACATTGTCCTTGAAGTTGAAATATAGATGAGCAACTTGTTTGAATGGTTGGTCTCCAATCTCCATATCCATAGAAAACTTACCTAGATATTTGTAGTCCGCAATTTGGTCTTTGTCTAGATGAGTTAGTTTTTCAGGAGGACGATGAACTGTGAATTCCTCGTTATAAGGTTCAAACCAATCTTGATAGGTACTGCTTAAATATGTAGATAACCCGGACAACGCTCTTGACGCTGATCCAGTTACGTCGGTATCACACATATTCGGCATCTTTGGCATAGAAGGAATCATTCCTCGTGCATTGCTGAACATATTCTTCAAATCTTCTCCCATTCTTGCCATAGTCATTTGGGGATTCAATTCATCATATAGTTTTTGTCTTTCTGCTAGTAGTGGTAAAATGGGGAGAAGTTTTTGTAGGATTTCGTGTTGTTGGGTATTTTGTTCGATTTCAGCGATTTCTTTTTTAAGTTTATCGCGTTGAGATTCTTGTTCCTTCTCTTTCGCATCAGTTTCTTTACTTACCTTGGTTAATTCCTTGTCTTGTTTTTCGATCTCTGTATCTAACTTGTGTTTTTGTAACAATATTGGAAGTATCTCCAACAATTTTTGAATATTTTCTTGTTTCTGTATGTCAGAATCGATATCATCTTCTTCTTTTTTGGTTTTGTCTATGAGTGTTTGTAATGCTGCTGCTGCTTTGCTTGCGTCAGGTTTGATTTTTTCAGGTAGTTTTGCTGATTTATCTAGTTTAGGTCCTAACTCTGCTTCTGGTTCTACCTCAGATTCTAACTCAGGTTCTGGTTTTTCTTCAGATTCTAACTCAGGTTCTGGTTTTTCTTCAGATTCTAACTCTGGTTCTGGTTTTTCTTCAGATTCTAACTCTGGTTCTGGTTTTTCTTCTGGTTCTGGTTTTTCTTCAGATTCTGGTTTTTCTTCAGATTCTGGTTTTTCTTCTGGTTCTGGTTTTTCTTCAGATTCTGGTTTTTCTTCTGGTTCTGGTGGTGGTGTATATTCCCCGCAAGCATTGGTTAAATCTTGAAATTTTTTGGTAGCTAGGTCTACGCAATCAGGATTTTTATCAGGATGGAATGTCATCCGTCCTTCATTTGTGGGTTTACGTTCACCATTCTTTTCTTGACAGTGTTTGTTTAGGTCTATTTCATGTTCCTGAGCTTTACATGGTGGTGCTGGTGGGAAATTTTCTAGTGGTGTAGATGCTTTATTTTCGATAACGTCCTCACTTGCTTGAGAAACTGGTGGAGGTAATTGTTCGTTTTCAACAATGGGAATTATAGTGGTTTGACCACTCGGTTTACTACTTGCACTTATTTCTGTGTAATTTTTTTTCTCTTCTTCAATTGCTTCGTCAATACGGTCTAATACTGAACTCTTAGATGGCTGTTTATTTTCGGTACCTTTGTTGTCTTTTTCTTGTTTTTGCTTTTTTAAATCATTATATTTACTTTGAATCGGGTCTAATATTTGCTCAGCAATTGCTTTTTCTAAATTAGATTTCGTTTCTTTATCCATTGTATTACTCATTGTTTATGAATCAAGTATAACATATACAAACAAATTACTTTATGTAGGTAATTTGTTTTCCAATAATTCTAGTTATACAAATTTTAACTCAAGCGCGTCTTTTCGTTTTTCTTTGTTTGGTCTTGCGACGATTTTTACGAGTTTTCTTTCCGCCTTGTGTTTTAGATTTTTCAGATACATAGTTATCTATAAATTTTTTTAATAATTCTATGTTTTGTTTAATAAATATCGGTTGTATATCATCGGTTGCATGCTTACTGCTAAGATTGGTTTTTATTTTAGCTAGATTTGTAGTGAGACCTTTGTTATTTATATGTTGTATAAATGATTGTAATTTACCGTCTATTCGAACAAAGTCTTTTGAAAATGATTTTTTTTCATTATAATGATTGGTTGTTAATCTCTTGCCGATGTTCTCGAAATCTGCTATTATAGTGGTTGCTTCCTTCGTATTTTCATCTGCGTTTTTGCATTTTAATGTATCTACTGGACATTTGCCCTTCACTAACTCACTAGTATGACATCCTTCTATGTAATTAAAACCGTCTTTCTTTTTGAAGTCATTTATAAATGTAGAAACGTCGTTTATAAAATTAGTTTCTATATCCCCCGGTAGTTTATCATTTATCAGTGTCCCCAGATAATAGTTTATTCCTTCAATCGCATCTACGGTATGACTATGTTTCGCATTGTAACTTCCTTCACCGTACCCAAAGATACCTTCACTTAAAGGTGCTTCATATTTACCAAAAGTGAATGGATATAAACGACATAAAACATTCTCAAAAATATTTTGTAAATTTGTATTGTTCTCTTCGCCAATTGTCTTGATTATTGTATCTTTTATAAATCCAGTGTTCCACGACTTGATGATATCTGATTTTAACTTATGAATTGTATCTGCAATGTCTGGATTTCGAACCGTAGCATCTTTTACTTTGGCTTGTAAAGCGGCAATATTCGCAATAAATTCTACTTTGGTTTCATCGTCTTCTTCTATCCTTTCAGTAATTGCTGTCACATCTAAATCATCTTCTAGTTCGTCTTCTTCAGCTTGTAGTCTTGCCTCTTCTTCAACTTTTCTTTTTGCCTCTTCTTCAACTTTTCTTTTTGCCTCTTCTTCAACTTTTCTTTTTGCCTCTTCTTCCACCTTTTTCTTAGCCTCTTCTTCCACCTTTTTCTTAGCATCTTCTTCCGCTTTTCGTGCCTCTTCTTCCACCTTTTTCTTATCATCTTCTTCCGCCTTTTTCTTAGCATCTTCTTCCGCCTTTTTCTTAGCATCTTCTTCCGCACGTAAACGTGCTTCATGTGCTAACCTGTCTATCTTTGTTTCTAATTCTTTACTTAGGTCATCTGAAGGAGCAGTTACACTACTATCTATATAACTATCACTCACATCTTCTAAGTCTTCAACTACCAAATCGTCCATATTTATTTGCGCTTTTTCATGCATAAAATCTGGCGAAGTAATTTCTTCATCATATGACATAGGACCACGAGACGCGTCATCTAAATCCACTTCGCCCGACTGTTGTTCGTCAGATATACTGGGAGCGAGTGTTGTAGAACTCAACAAATCTTTATCGTCAAGTGTTGTAATTTCGGGAATGTGATAAATCACAGGTAAATTCTCGTCAATACAAAATTTGTTATCAGATTCATTTTTTTCCTTTACAGTAGTTGCATACTGAATAACATCTTTATCTACCTTTATAATAATCTCAAGTAATTTACCTTGTTCAAAATCGTTGGAAATGGTTAACTTATTCTTGTATGGTGTATATACTCCTTCTGATGCCATTGAACTATCATCAAGTAATTTCATTGTATTCACAACAAAGCTATTATCACTGCAGAAATCAATCAAAATAGAATATTTCCTGTCTGGGTAGTCAATTAGTTTTTGAACCAATTCATCTGTAAGTTTTTCACTCAACGCATCTTCTAGTGATTTTCTACCCCCGACTTGCGATGTGTTTTTAAAAGTAGTATTTTTTTGTTTTCTTCCGGTACGCTTTTTCTGTTTTTGGGTATATCTTTTCTTTCTTTTTGGTGGCATTACTCCTTATAATATACACATACATAAGTTATCGTCTATATCATAACTTATTTATGAACTATTGCTAAATTTACTTTTTGGAAGTCTTTCTCTTGTTCTTGTTATTGCGTCTGGTTCTACGCTTCTTTTGGGTCTTGCGTTTCTTTTTGCCTCCAGCCATAACAGCACCACGGGATTTCAGTAGGTCCATCATAGTCTGGTTTTCATTTTCTTTAGCCAATGTGAAAGCTGTATCCCCGCTAACAGTCTTGGCTTCCAGGTCGGCCCCCTTGTTCAATAGAAGGGTCGCCACGTCCTCGTGACCGTTTATGCTAGCTATATGAAGAGCAGTCCTGTCATGTTTATCCTTGGCTTCCACGTCGGCCCCCTTGTCCAGAGCATCCTGTGCGCGGGCAAGGTCTCCGTTCTTAATGGCATCGAGGAGCTCCTTGTTTATCGCCTTTTTTTGTGCTTCTTTTTGTTCTGTCGATGGTTCGTTCGTTGGTTGTTTACTCACTTGTTGTTGTGATTCATTTTCGATTGCTAACGGGGTTTGTTGCTGTTCTGGTGGTGATCCATTTTCGATTGCTAACGGGGTTTGTTGTTCTGGTGGTGATCCATTTTCGATTGCTAACGGGGTTTGTTGACTCACTTGTTGTTCTGTGATTGCTAACTGTGCTTCCGTTGCTACTACCCCTTTATCTCCTGCTCCTTCTCCTTCTCCTTCTTGTTCTCCTTCTCCTGCTTGTTCTCCTGCTTGTTCTCCTGCTTGTTCTCCTGCTTGTTCTCCTTCTCCTGCTTGTTCTCCTGCTTGTTCTCCTTCTCCTTCTTGTTCTCCTTCTCCTTCTCCTTCTTGTTCTCCTTCTCCTGCTTGTTCTCCTGCTTGTTCTCCTGCTTGTTCTCCTGCTTGTTCTCCTGCTCCTGCTGCTGGTACTGCTACTGGTACTGCTCCTGCTGCTGGTACTGCTTGTTCTCCTTCTTCTTCTTGTTCTCCTTCTCCTGCTGGTGGTGATGATGTGTCTCCGTCTCCTGCTGCTGGTGTTTTTTCTTTCTCAGGTTTCTTTGCGTCCGCTAATTCTGTATCTTTTTCGTCTTTCTTCTTTTTTAACTTGTCAACTTCGCCTTGAATATATCCTTTTATAGCATCTAGACCTTCAGGGGAAGTAATATCATTATTAATGCCCGCGTTTTCAATCTTCATCACGTCTCCTTTGGGTGGTTTGACTTGTAATAACTTTGTGTGTTCTTTATCTAAAATAA
>Ga0233412_10001570_pt1 | contig 11740 bp, 17 predicted proteins | sample Na_anoxic_4_MG_FD_180667 | JGI IMG/M metagenome (GOLD analysis project Ga0233412, IMG submission 180667) | Seawater microbial communities from Saanich Inlet, British Columbia, Canada - Na_anoxic_4_MG | ecosystem: Environmental > Aquatic > Marine > Inlet | place: Canada: British Columbia... | reverse complement strand
TCCGTTGAACAGTATGACACTCTATATATTCCCACAGCCTTACAGTGCGATCATATCTATAATATAATTATATAATGATTTATCAAATGTGTAGTATATGTAAGGAAGAACCAGGTAGTCATTCATTTGATTTTTATGGAAAAACATCAGATGATGTATATATGTACTATACTTGTCCTGCAGACGCAACAAAATATTGGGATACACAAGGCATACTATACCATTATGAAGAAGTTTTAGAACAAAATAATAATAAAAAATGGAGTTGGATATTTGATTGCAGGGATTTCGGTATAAAACATTCTTTGGAAATAACAACAGCAATCGGAATTATAAAAATATTGAAAAAATATGAAGAATCACTATGTCAAATTCAAATAATAAATGCAAATGTCATAATAAAAGGATTCTATTCATTTATATATCCTTTTCTCTCAACACAAATAGTAGATAAGATATTATGGAGTTAAATATAAATGTATAATTTATATTTTTATGTAGGGGTTGTGTAGTAAATGAATATAAAATAGATATATTAATTTAGTATATTTGTATATATAATGGGATATAAATATGGCGTATGGCTTACATATCCAAAAAATATGTTAAAATGTGAACATATAGGTCATGTAACAGTAGCATGTTATATGAGCAAACAAGATGCAATAGATTTATATTTACATATAGAGAGAATACTTGGTAGAAATATTGAAATAAATATAGATTGTAAAAATCCAGTGTGCTTTAATAAAAATATGTATGATGATGATGACAATAATATGTGCTCATGGGGATATAATGGATATTGTTTAATGTGGGTATTATTAAAAGGAATTGCCGAGAATTATAGATGTAATTTCTCTCATCAAGTACATACCACTATGGAATATGGATACAATAACAAAGATTTCACTTTATTAAATAGTAATAATAGAAAGGTAAAATGTGAATTAAATGTTGCTGATATAAGAGATGATGATCCGTTAAAATGGAAACTAGTAGATATAACTCAATTAACACAACTATAATCCATATTTTTAAACCAAAAAACAAATATTATAGTAGTGAATATAATACATAAATTTCGTTTATTTTTAGATTTGATAAGTTTTAAAAATAAGTAGAGTAATGAGAAATATAATGTTAATATAATAAGGATAAAAAATTGTGAGTATTCAACAAAACCTCTAAAAAATCTTTTAAAAGAAAATGTACCAGGGAAACTAATAAAGGATGCTTTATTGTTATAATTATATGCATTAACAATTTTAAGATTTTGAAAAATATTTTGATTAATATCAACATCAATAAAATCATATTTACTACATAACCGATTCATAACAACCTGATCGTCTTTACATTTATTTTTAAATGTTTCTTGAAGAAATACTTTAAGATATTTAACATAACCCATATATAGACCGGTATTACCTATTTTATTATGTTTGCATGTATCAAAAACAAATTTATGTCCTCCTATTAATCCACTACCGGGTTCAAGTGAGAATATAAGTTTATAGTTATGTTGTTTAAATGTGTCCAGTGCTAAATAAGGTGATTTTTTAATTTCACTATCAAATCCATCTAAAAAAATAATAATTTTATCATCGGGAAGATTTTTGATATGATCATATGTGAGTTGATATTTCATATTAAATCCAGTCCATTTTTGCCCGAACCCTAATACAGTAATAGGTATATCAAATTTATTATTAATAAGTTCGTCTAATTTACCTTCTGTGTGTGTGGCTACAGTAATAATTTCAAATGATTTATCCATCATATTTGATATAAGTTAATATAAAAATAATTATCCCAATAAACCAAATGTTAAAATAGAAACAACGCTACATACACCACAAAACAGTGGAGTTTTGTTATTATGATTATTATTAGTAATAGCAAGTGTATGTGAACTTATTGGATCAGAACTATTTTTAACAGATGTCATAAATTTATTCAAGGATTTTCTTATAAATGAGGGTCGTCTTTTTGAAGTAGCCATAATAGTATTTTCATTATATCCAGTAGAATTGGAATCGGTTTCATAATTATTACTATCATTATTAATAACTTCAGATGGATTAATATTTTCTATATTGTCCTCGTAAGATGTGTCATCGTCACTATTAAGATCACTATTGAAGTAATCATAATAATTATTATAATTGGTATTATTATTATTATTAGTGGTATTATTAATATCACTAATAAGAGGATAAATTTTATGAAAAGACATTTTATATATTATATAATACGGATCTTTATTTAAATAATGTTAATTTATTTTTTGTTGTATTTAGTCATATATTGGTAAAAGAAAACAAGTGATGTAAGCATAAGTGATACAGCAAGACTTAATACAGTAAGTTGTTCGGGGACTTTTGCGTTAAATTTAGCTCCCAATGTAGCAAAAATAATATAAAATGCGGTGATAATAAGACCAAGTTTAATATCAATATCTCCTGTTTTATAGTATTCCATCAATGCACCAGCCGATAATGGGAATACTACAGCTAGGAGTGTAGTTCCTGCAGCTTTTCGTTGTGTATCAACAATACCTAATGAGAGTAATAACAATGAAATATAAAATCCACCGGCAATACCTTGAAAGCCTCCCAAAAACCCAATACATATACCGATAAGAGCACCAAGAACAAGTTTAAGATAAGTATTCATGATTATATATATATATAAAAGTAAAAATAAAATTAAAAATTGAAGAACTTTTTGTGGAATGTATATATGTATAGATTGAACTTAAGAAATTTTTCAAATTTAAAAGGATCGAAAAAAGAAGATATGGTATGTTCGTATTGTCTTAGTAAAGATCATACATTAAAAACTTGTCATGTAGATAATGAGTTAGGAAAGTTATTATTGAGTGAACAAGAACCAGATTTTAACTCAATGTCAATAAATATTCTAAGAAAGATAGGATTTGTAGGCGGGTTAAAGTTATGTGGTGGTAAGTTACAATTGGTATTACAATTAAAAAAGGCATGGTTAAATAATAAAAAAATAAAAAAAACAAAAACTCATTGTAGCGATGATGGAGGAGAATGTCCGATATGTTATGAAGATATAAAGAGTAGTAATTTTGTAATTACTAAATGTTGTCATAAATTTTGCACACCATGTTTTACAAAAACAATAATGAAAAAAAATTCTTGTCCATTGTGTAGAGAGATGATGATAGACGACAAAGATTACATAGGTGTAAAAGGGGGTAGTAGAGTAAGTAGCGATGAAGATTATATGAGTTTTACAGAAGGAGATGGACCTTTTATGAATTATATAGAGTATATAAGAAGTAACGAGAATATGGATGGATTAGTAGGAGAAACAGTAATAAATACTGGAACAAGGGAAGTGTTATTAAGTGAGGAAAGTATGGATTTATGGGATGTATTCAACGATAGTATTGTGAATAGTAGTCTGAATAGCAGTGTGAATATTAGTTAGATGATTAATATTAATATTTATAGATAGTAATTAAAAATATTAATAAAATTAATGTTTGCGGGATTTTTTTCCTTTAGATTTTTTACGATGTTTTTTAGATTTTTGTCCGCCCATAAGAGTATTATTTTTGAATTTAACAATAAATTGATTATTTTTTAATACAGTTTCTACATCAGAAGTAGTTTTAGAAGCTCTAATTTGATTAAGAACAGATTTCATTTTAGCAGCTTTGTCAAGGTATTGTTGATTTTTTTTGTTTCTAGTGAGCTGTCCGATTTTGCCGGAGATTTGACTTTTAAGTTGAGAAACTGTACCGTTGAAACCATCAACAGTAATAGTTTGTTGTTCAAGAGACATAGGCATAGGTTCAGGTATAGTTTCAGGCATAGGTTCAGGCATAGGTTCAGGCATAGGTGTCATGATTTTAGGTGTAGATTCAGAGACAAGTTGAGATTTAACCATATCTAGTTGTTTTTGAATATCATCAACTTGTTGTTGAAGTGCAGAATTATCACCACCGTATTTAACGCGATTAGATTTAACCATTATATATTTCTAAAATATATAAATTTATATTAGATATATAAATGTATCACATAGTAAATAAAGTATTACATAAGATTTATACGGGATTGGTATGTAGTGGAATAAGCTGTATTTACTTACATAAGATACATAAAAGTGATATATATTGGGATAGAGTATTTGATAGAAAGATAGTATTAGGAAGTATAATGAGTGGAATAATTGGGATGTATATAGGGGATATATTAGAGAGTAGAAATAAGAGTTGTAGTATTCCGAGGGAATGGAGGGATATGATTTGTTAAAAAATGAGTGTTAGAAAAAATTGAAGTATTTTAAAAAAAATAAGAGTACTATATGATTAATGTGAATTAAAAGAATAAATTCTGAAAATGATGAAGGGACAACAGGTAAAGACAGTATGTGGATGTGATGAGAAGTCTGCTGAGAAAAAGGAACTAAAAAAAGAGACCTGTGGTACATGCGCTATATGCATGGATGAGTTAGATTCTAACAAGAATTTTGCAAAAACGAATTGCGAGCATTCATTTTGCTTGACATGTTTGGTGAAAGCATTGAAGAACAACAATACATGCCCGATGTGTAGAAGTGATATAGAAGAGGATAAACCATCAAAGACAAAGGCTATAAATCTAGAATTAGGAGTAGATTTAATTAAAGAAGAGATGGAGATAATGAACATAGAGGAACATGTTGAAGCTATAACACTGTTTGATTCACCGGGAGGAAGTTTTAAGAATGCCTTACGACTATTTGGTTTGTCATTAATGAAGAGTGTGATTGCGTATCAGAATGAAGATGAGAATGAGTTAATATGGGAAGAAGATGAAGAGGAAGAATAGATTAGTATAATTAAATAAAATTTGTTGTTTTTAAAGATTAAATAGAGTGATTTTTTTTATAATATTTTGGAAAAAACACTTTTAATAAAAAATTGAAGTAATAAGTATTGAAATAGTAATAATTATAATTGAATATTGAAATTTCCAGATATAAAATGTCGAGTTTTTGCAAAGTATGCTTTGAGGCGGGTAAGGAGGAGAGTGTGTATAAGTCGCATTTCGTGAGAAGTAGTCGTGATGCGAAGAGTAAGGTAGTTTGTCCGACTTTGTTGTCGACGAAGTGCAATTACTGCAAGGAAGCAGGACATACGATCAAGTACTGTTTGGTGTTGAAGAAGAAGGAAAAGATGACTAGGAGATTGAGTAGATCAAGTTTCGTGATTGAAAAGAAGGATATGGTTATGAAGAAAGAGAAGAAGAATAATATGTTTGACTCGCTGTATGATTCAGAAGAGGAGGAGGAGGAGGAGGAGATGGAGAAGATTTCTTCCAAAGGTGTATTGAGTGGATGGGCTGCAGTCGTGGCGAAACCGGCACAGAGAGTAGCGAGTCTGCCTATTAAGGCAGAAGAGTGTGTGGCGATTGCTTCTGCTTCTGCTTCTGCTTCTGCTTCTATGAAGACGAATGTATCGGTAAGAGTTACTAAGTCTTGGTGTGAAATGATGGATGAGGATTCTGATGAAGATGAATGGTAGTTTAGATAAGTTACATGTAGGGGTTTTAAAAAATTTAAAGTAAATTAATAATTGTTTTTTTTTGTATATGCAATTTATATAAATGGGAAAATCATTAAAAGGAAAAATGCATAGTAAAAAGAATTCAAGCTTAAAAAAATACAAGAATGTAAAATATGAAGCAAAAATAAAGGGAATAAATATATTAGGGAAAGCTAGTGATAGAGTAATGGAAACAGAAAAATATAACAAAGAAGGTAAGATAGAAGTATTGCAAAGATTATTTAGAGATAATAATATGAAAATACTAGACGATTTACCAGAGAAAGAGAAAAACTATAATAAGTTTGCGGAACAGTTAAAAGATGAATTTAAAAAATTAGAAAAAGAGAAGGATTATAAACCAAACGAGGATTATTATGATTATGTAAATCACGGATGGATAGAAGATCAAACAGAAGTATTAAAAAGTCATCCCGAGTATTATGTAGAAGTAGATGATTTTAGAATAATTCAAGATAAGGTATATAAAGAGGTGATTGGTTATACAAACGATTATATAAAAATGAATAAAGGGAAAAGAAAGGCAGAGTCAATAGAGGCAGTAGAGCATTGTATAGCAAAAGCAGATAAGAAGTTGGGGTTAAATTATGCAAAGACAATAAAGGAAGAAGTAGAGAAATTTGTAATAACAGATGATATGTATGGATTATTAGGATATGCAAATAACGATGAGATATACAGTTGGCAGGCACCGATAGTGTGGAGTATTTTACCAGATGAGAAGAATGTAAAGAAGTATATAAGTCATTTAAGTCCTCCAAAATTAGGAATATATGATTATTATGTTTATATCGAGGATGAATCGGATGATGCAAAAACAAAAAAATTTAAGAGTGATTTTAAAGAGAAATATTTTGAATTTATAATAAATACTTTTAAAACAGTATTACCTGATGAATGGGAGAAGTATGATCCGACTGATGTATGGGATGTAGAGTTACAATTATTAGATGCTATGGGGTGTGATAAAATAAAAAAGGAGGATCCTGATTATTATAATGTAGTAACAAGAAAAGAATTAGAGAGTGAATATGATTTTGATTGGGGTATGTTTGCATCAAAGTTAGGAAAGAGATCAGCATTTCCAGGAGAGTATTGGGAAGGGAAAGCAGGTTATGAAGAGATTCCAAATAAAGTAGTAGTATCAAGTTTAAATGCATTAAAATGCACAGTAGAGTTATTGAAAGACAATTGGAATACCGTAAAATGGAAGACATGGTGGATGTTCATTTTTTATAAACAATTAATAAGATTTGATTATGATTGGTGTGATGTATATTATCAATTTTATGGAAAATTTGTAAAGGGTCAACCGGTAAGAATGCCTAAGGAGCAATATTCAATTTTTCCATTATCATTTTGTTACAATACATTTTTAACAGAGCAATATGTAGCACATAATTTTGATCCGGTTCGTGTAGTATATGTAAAGAATATGGTAGAAGATTTGAAAGAGGTATTTATAAAAAAGATTGAAAGAAATACATGGTTGTCGCCACCGACAAAAAAGGCGGCATTAAATAAATTAAGGAAATTAGATATAGTTGTAGGTTCTCCAAAAGAATTACGAGAGGATCCGATATTAACATATAGAAAACACGATCCATGGTATAATATGGCTTTATTAGCAGGATGGAAACGAAGTAAAATGATACAATTAGAAGGTAAATCAGTAATAGATATACCAGAGATAGATTGGGATGAGTTTAAGTTAGTAGGAACTCAAGCATATATGGTAAACGCTTATTACCGACCTACAAGCAATTCGATATATTGTCCATTAGCATATTTGCAAAGACCATTTATAGATTTGGGACAGCGTGGAATAGAATATAACTTAGCATACATAGGATATACAATGGGACATGAGTTAAGTCATAGTTTAGATGATATGGGAAGTAAGTTTGATGCTGATGGGAATTTAAATAATTGGTGGACAGATGCAGATAGAAAAAAATTCAAGGAGAAGATAAAAGATGTTGTAAATCAGTATGAGGAATTTGCAGCAAGAGATGGAATAAAGTTTGATGCAGAGATAGGTGTAGGGGAAGATCTAGCTGATATATCGGGATTAGCTTTAGCAGAAGAATATTTGTTTTACTTTCAACTAGTACATAAAGATTTAGCATTAATAAAGAATTTATCATTAAAAGCATTTTATGTGTATGGTGCTATTCAATCACGACAAAAGATATTTGATTCGGCATTACCAGCACAATTAAAACAGAATCCTCATCCTTTAGAGAAATATAGATGTAATTGTCCATTAACAAGATTAAAACTATTTAGAGAATTATATAATGTAAAAAAGGGGGATGGAATGTGGTGGCATAATACTGATACTATATGGTGAGTTTTAGGAGAATAGTGAAAATATAATTAGAATATGTGAATAATTATATTTTTAAGGAGTAAGTGAGTTTATATTTTTTTGATAAATAATATTTTTTTTGTGAGTATTATATATAAAATGGCTAAATCCATGAGAAGATCTAAATCCCGTGCTATGCGCAGATCCAGAGGTGCTTCCGCATCTAAGGCTGCTGGAAGAGCTCGTTCAATGAAGAAGGCTGCTGCCAAGGGTGCCGCTAAGGCTGCCAAGGCTGCTGCCGCTGCTGCTAAGGCCGCCTCCAAGGCTGCCTCCAGAGCTGCCTCTGCTGCCAGAGGTGCTTCTGCCGCCAAGGCCGCTGGTGCCGCCGCCTCTGCCTCTAAGGCTGCTGGTCGTGCTGCCGCTATGGGTCGTGCCGCCGGTGCCGCCGCTGGTGCTGCCGCTGGTGCCGCCCGTGCTGCCGGACGCGCATAAATTATCAAAAAATAATTTAAAATTATATTAATAATAATAACTTAATATTATTATTAATTTTAGTATTTAAATAATACTCTAAGAAATATGATTGTAACAACAAATATGATTTGACATATGTATATATTTTTAATTGTATTAGTTGATGATGGTTGTAAATCATAACATATATAATAGGGTCCAAACCATGTTTTTGTATTCCATAGGTGTCTTTCTAATTTAGTTAAGAAACATCCTTTAAAATAAAAATTAGATAATATAATAATAGACCATATAGCAATAACAATATAAAATGTATATGATATAGGTGTGAATAATAAAATATATAATGAAATAATTTGGAATATTAAATGAAATAAGAATACAATAAATCCATTAAATTTTGCATTATTTGAAATAATTTGTAATTTATGTTCGAAATAAAGCAATAAATTTTTAAGTTGTGATTTAGTACATTGAAACATATTATAATGTACTAAATAAATTTAGTTATTTCTCTTTAAACATGAAAATAATAGTTTAATAATATAATTAACATAAGATTCAGTTTTATTAATATTAAGTTTGCCCTTAGATGCATCAACAATAATATCTATAATATTAGAAGCATCATTTTCAAGAAAATGAACAAGTTGTTCTTCATTAGTAACTTGAACAGATTCTAACTTTAAAATAGAAACAAGTGCTTGAATAACTAAGTCTTTTTGATTAGTACCTTTCATTTTAGATTGTTCAACTGTTTCCATACCAATAATAAGTAATTGAAATAAGTGTTGCTTATTAATTGATTCATTAACTGGGAGTTGTTTCATGATACTTTCAGTAAGAAGAGTAAGAATTTCATTATTGGATGAATCAATAAGGGATGTATATTCAGGTGTTATTGAGACATCGATAGTACTAGCATTAGTATCAATAGATGGTGTTTTATGTTCCATATATATATTTTTAGTAATATTAGTTTTAAATAGTTTAATATAAATCTTGTATATATTGTTGAAGATAAGTAGATATTTTAAATCTATTTAAAAAGGCAATAATAATTTATTATTAATAATGCCACGAAAACCAGTTACATTTTTAAATACAGAATATAAAACACAGGGAGAATTTGAGAATTATGTTAAAAAAATTATATATAAGGATATTGGAATTTGTAATGATATTAAGAATACATATCAAGAGAAATATTATATACTAATTAAAATATTAGAAAGACATCCTGAATTTAATTCTAAAACCGAAAATATGTGTAATATAAAAATTGTTTATGATACATTAAACAAAAAAGCATTAAAAATACTTATTATAAAAAATGATGGAAGAGAGGTTGATATATCATGGAAATGTGCTATAACAGGGAAGCATAGATCAAAAAAACATGATTTAATGTCAGCTATGAGAAGTAGTATAGACTCACAAATACATCAATTTCGAACAGAACACAATAATGATTGTTGCCAATTATGTGGTAATATTGAAAGATTAGATGTAGACCATAATGACACAAAAAATTCCGCATTTGATGAATTAGTATCAAATTTTATAAAGAAAAATAATGATATAGAAATACCTGATAAATTTGGAGAATTAAATGATGATACACATAGAAGAAGATTTTTAGAAAAAGACACTGTTTTTAAAGATAAATGGTTAGAATATCATAATGAACACGCTTTATTAAGAATGTTATGTCATACTTGTAATATAAGTAGGCCAAAAACAAAAAATAAATTTGTATTATAATAAGTAGGCGTTTTAAATGTTCAAAGATGTAAATAGTTTAATATAAATCTTGTATATATTGTTGAAGATAATTTTGCGAATCTTGAATATTGTTAAATTTTTTATAAAATGAATAATTAGAATTATTTAATGGTAATACTAAATGAATGTTTGATTTATCGAATTGAATATTAATTTCAGATAATTCTTCATATTTTTTATTCATAATAATACCGTTATTAGTTGTATTAATAAAATTCCAGTTATTATTTGTTAGAGGTGATAAAATATTTTTAAATGCATCCATAGTATTACTTGTCATTGTTTGTTATGTAAATATAGTATGGAAACTTTAAATGTTTTTTTAATTAATATAGCATGTATATTAATTAAAAGTATTGTATTTATCACCCGACGCAGGACTCGAACCTGCAACCCCCAGATTAGAAGTCTGATGCTCTATCCAATTGAGCCAGCCGGGCAAAGGTGTGTTGTTTATATAAGTTTTTTAGTTTTTTGTATTTTTGTATTTTTGTTTTAAAACGAATTTATAAAGTAAAATAATAAGGATTGTTCCTAAAATAATGCCAAAAGCATCTATAATAGGATTATTAATAAGTTTAAAATGACCTTCAAGATGATGAGATATAAAAGATGAAATAAATATAGAAATACTTGCGGCCATTCCACCAGTAGCTAATTCAGCCATAGGTAAATCAAAATGAAATTTATTAATTAATTGTTTTTGAATTGTTTCTTCACCAATTAAAAATATACTAGCATCAACTATGCCGAATATAATAGTGGATAAAATAGAGATAATAAATAAATTGACAGAGATCATATATAAAATATAAGTATTTAATATTTTTTAAATTTATAAAATCGCTCTCAAAAGGGATCGAACCTTTGACCTCACGATTAACAGTCGTATGCTCTAACCAACTGAGCTATGAGAGCTTTGAATAGTTTAATGACATATTCAGGTCATCTATACTCACCCATAATCTAATTTTATATTTATATGCATATGTAAAAAGCCCCTCACCTCGCTTTATACTGTGAAACACTACACTTCTGTTATTTAACTCAAAACTTGTCACATTGCTCAGAGGTTTAATTTTGTTAAATAATCAGCACCCATCTAGCTCTTAACCGGGCTTGGGAATATGTTCCTCCATTGCCACGCAAATCCTACACCCGTGTATTAAGCCCCCTTCTCCCCTTATCACGCTTAATACTGTGAGACACCATTTATTGGGGTATTGTCCCTCCATTTCCCTGAGACTTCTGGGTACTAGCCCAAGGGATTGTCTCTTCCCCAGGTCTCACTGGGAATCGAACCCAGATTGCGGGAATCAAAACCCCGAGTGATGACCATTACACTATGAGACCATTGCAATATATTGCAATATATTTACTATCTACAGTTATAGTTTTAATTAATTATTTAAAAGGTTATAATTGCTGTATGTAGATATGAATGTTGTTTTTGTCCGGCACAATCATACAAAGCCAGTTATTGCTCAGAGTGGGGTTCGAACCCACGCATCCGAAGATAGCAGATCTTAAGTCTGCCGCCTTAGACCACTCGGCCATCTGAGCATAATAAAGATTGAAAC
>Ga0233412_10001569_pt1 | contig 11744 bp, 15 predicted proteins | sample Na_anoxic_4_MG_FD_180667 | JGI IMG/M metagenome (GOLD analysis project Ga0233412, IMG submission 180667) | Seawater microbial communities from Saanich Inlet, British Columbia, Canada - Na_anoxic_4_MG | ecosystem: Environmental > Aquatic > Marine > Inlet | place: Canada: British Columbia... | reverse complement strand
TTTAACTACATCACAACTTCTACTGAACCGTCCCGAATCACAAGACGGCGAACATGAACAACATAAGAATTAAATAACTTACCCTTGGTCGGTGCTGTAGATGTCTGGTAGCGAAGGACAACTGCTAAATCCTTACCCCTTAAATCTAATACGCCATTCTGACCACCCGCAGAGAAACCACGCCCGAAAACAAAGTTATTCTGGAATTCGGTGAAAGAGCGGGGTTTGATACCAGAATTATCTAATGTCTTTTCTAATTCATACAGATGGAAAGCATCTAATGAATTCTTTGTTGCTAATTTTCTTGTAGAAATTTCACGACTTGGAACACGCTTACCGTTGATAGTATACTGAATGCTTGATAATTCATCAATAATACCAGTGTATGCTGAACGATTGGAAGCGATACAAATATCGTGAGCCGCTTTACTTGTAGTATTATCAACATCATAACCAGTTCCTTTGATAAGATAAGTTCCCGACCCAGAGATTAACTGTGCCGAAGTATATACACTACTATCTTGTGGTACTACTAATAGTGCCTTTGCCCGACTATTCTGTGCGAATATCTGGAAAGTAGTTTGACGATCACTTGCTAAAATACTATGCTTGTAATTGGTTGCCGACATGATATCAAACTCAATTGCTCTGCCTTCCCGAACTTTATTCATCATTCCCTGCTCAAATGATGGGTCTAATTCTACCTGTGAAACAATTAGATTTACATTACTGACTTCATAACTTGCATCATACGAAGATGCGTCTGCTACTGCCGTAGAATACAATACATAATCATCACTGGTTATATCAACTCCATTATTGGTTAGTGTAGCACCAAGAACTACTTCTATTAAACCATTACCACCATTCGCAGCCGAAGATAAATTAATTTGACTAATAGTCGCAGCCGCCGATAAAGCAGAAGCACTGCCATTATTATTGACTCGGCAGAAATTAATAGTTTCACCAACAACAAATGGGAAACGTGCTACTCTATCAGCACCAGAAAGATTATTTAAATCTGAAACATAGAAAGTATCAGCTGTGCCAGCAGCCGCCCAATCATTGGGAGTAGATGAACCATTCAATGAATGGAAATGCGGATTAAGTGGAGTTCTGTTATCCCGAAGCACTGAATCTAACTGCTTAATAATATTTTCACTTTCATTTAAATCAATTTCGATATAAAGACCATTTGTCATCATAACTGGGAAAATAGATACTGAATCAGCAAAAATTCCCGTATGAAGGGGCAGTGTAATCTTCGCATTTAAGAAATCAGTATCAGAGAAAGCAGTAGATTGATTACCCGAAGTCTTTTTGAAGAAAGGATTAGTGATTGTATTTGCCATAGCAGTCTTGCTTGTGCCTTGATCGCCACGATTATCGGGTTGATGAACAGCACAACCTTCAGTTAAAGCACGCATATTTTCAGTGGTTTTATCTTTATCATAATCATACTTTACAGCAACATAAGAAGCATAATCAGAATATTCTTCAAGAAGTTGACCACGGGAACCATCATAAATACGAATATTTTTGATGATAGTAGACGTGCATTTATCTAACTGTAATCGGGTTGGAGTTGCTCCCGAAGGTAGAGATAGTTTTACATTAAATTGTAAATAAGTTTCACGACCATCCATGAATTTAGTGGAAGGATCTACAAAGAGTTGAACCTTCTGTCCGGGCGAATAAGATAAACCATTTTCACTCGGAACAGAGATTTTTCGTTCACCAACTCTAACAGAATCATCAGCAGACCAGTAAGTTGACATATTTATAATTTAAATATTATAAAAATAATTAAAAAAATATTATCAAAAAAGTTTTAGCGAAGCATACCTTCGGTTTAGAAAAAATTTTACTGAACTCTTCCAGTGGCAACAGTTTCTTGAACAGGAGCCGCAATTGTCTGTTCAGTTTCTTTCTGTTGTTGTGTTTTTAAATCATCTCCTTGTTTATCTTCATCTAATTTTTCTCCAACTGTATCTGTAATACCAGATGCTAAATCAAGTACACCACCAACTAATTTTGCTGGTGGAAAGAATGAACCAACTAAATCTCCAACAGTTCCACCAATCTGTAAAAGATTAGATGCTTTTTCCCAATCATTATTTCCGACAATCTTTTTTGATTTAATATCTTCATATAAATCCATTCCACCAAGTGCGGCTGAACCAAGAACACCAACTTTACCAGCCGCTTTACCAAAAGCACTTTCAGCGACTTCTCCACCTTCTTTTTCTAAACCTTTCGCAACAGCACCAGTAGCACCTTCCGAAGATGAAGCAATTTCAGATACAGTTTCTGCGTTTGGTGCTCCTTCGGAGATTGCTTCACCAGTAGTTTCAGTAGTAGATTCAACAGGAGCAGGTTCTTGACTTGGTAAAGTTCTGGATCGCCGAACTGAACCTTCAGTTGGATTGGGTGCGTTTCTGGATGCTTTCCATTTATTGTATTCAGCAACTTTTCCGGGAATATCTTTTGCTGTCCACAGATTAGTTGCTTGTGTTTTAATTTCATTAATTGTATTCGCTGATTTTTCTTGTTCCCTTAAACCTTGTATCTTATCAATTACATCATTATTATGTTGTTTAACACGATCATTAAAATCTCTAACCTGTTGCATTCTTGCGTTTCCCATTGCAATAGCATTGCCATTGGTTCCATATAAATCTGCCATTTTATAATTTTAATGTTATTTTATTTTAATTATCAAAATAATTAATTAGTTTTCTTTGAAAACAACTGCTTCGCTAGTCTATTTCTAATTCTTCTGTTTCTGTATCTCTTGTTGGATATATTTTAGTTTCATGACGAATATATGCTTCTGCTGGATTTTCAGATAATTTTAAATACAGAAATGAATATCTATCTTTATGTGCTTCATTGTATAATTCAATAAATTTATCATAACCACCGACTAAATCACCGTATTCTTCTGCTATTTTATCTAGTTCCTTTTGGTTCTGCTGTTTACATATAATCACATCGGTTGCGTTATTACGAATCATACCAGAAACAGCACGGAAACTCTGAACAGCGATTAAATAAAAATCAATGTAATGTCTGAAACGGGTTGAGAAAAATGATACATGATTAGTTCGGGAAAAGTCTTTTGTTAATACATCATCCATCACAAGAGCATACGTTGGTCTATCTTCTTTATTTTCATATTGTCCTTGAGACTTCTTAATATTTTCAATAATGGTATCTTCATAATGATCCATACAATCAAAATGTTTTGAAAGTATTTTTCCTTTATTATCTGTATGAAGAGTAGTGGATACGAATTTCACAACATCGAATTTATCTTTGAAAAAGTCTGGATTACAGAAATAATTCACAAGTAGATTACTTTTCCCAGATCTTACTGAACCGATAATTAAACATAAGGAAGGCATAGACATTAAATTTGGATGAATATCATTAAACTTTGCTGATGGGGTTTCATCCTTTACTTTTAAAACTTTGGGAACACTTCTCTTTTCTTTGGTTTTAGTTTTATGCTTTGGCATTATATATAATATCTATTATAAATATTTATTTAATATTTTTTTATTTCTTTTCACTAACATTTCCCTGAGTTTCACAGGGTTAGATGGTGTATATCTTGGTTCACCACCACAATTATAATGATTAAATTTTTTAATCCAATTGCCACGTTTACCATACAAATGATAAATGAAATCATCGCATTGCCAGTCTGTAATCTGTGGTGGAAATATCCACCCGAACATCTTATAATGTTTCTTATGAAATAAGAATTGTGTGGGGATGGCTGGGTTGTTTGAGAAACCCGAAGAATAACCGATATTATTTTTCATCTTTAAACAATCAATAAATATTCTTAACCAGTTTATATCTGGGTCAAATCTGATATCATCACCACAGACCTGCATGTAATCAAATCCATCTTGAATACAAGTATTCGCTAAAACATTCCAGATATGAGTTGGTTTCCCCTTAAAGGTTTCATCAAAAGGAATCCATTTCAAAGATATATTTTCATAATTATCTGGTAATGAAATATTACTGAATAATCTATCATCATCATTATAACCGATATAAACAGTTATATCACAAAAAGTTGTTAAATCAGATATACTCGGTAAAAGTATTTGGTTTAAATAAGTTTCTCTAAAATTATTCCAATCTCTCTTATTACTTGTAGTTGGAACAAGGAAAGCGATTTTCTCTTTTTTATCATTCAGTAAATCATTCTGTGGAAGAGTATTAAAATACTTACTGATTGAAACTTTATTATTATAATTTGTAATATTTTTATGATTACCCATCTTCTTGATGAAATCTAAAATATAAGATAATTCTTCCCAAGATTTTAAGTGAACCCTTTTCCCATTGGGAACATTATATCTATCTCCTTTTCTTTGATAATCATTAAAAAAATAATTTGGATTATATTCTGGTGTTTTAGTTATCATTAATGAACCATCTTCAAGTTGTTCACATTCAGGTATGAATTCTACATAATCACAATCAAAACCAGCGATATGAATATTTTTATAATGATCTAAAGCAAAAAGGACTGCTGAACTTCCACTACACCAAGTCTGAACTAATTTAAATAATGAATTTGTATCTTTCATTAAATCTTCAATGAATACTATTGAACCATCTTTGGGATAATCGTTCCATATATTTTTGATAGAATTACTCAATAAATATTTCTTACACTTTTTTTGCTGAACATATTCTTTGACTTCTAAATTCTTTTCACATACAACACGATCCACATTAACATAAAATGTTGGATGAATATTAATCTTGTTCCAGTATCTAAAAGCGAGACAGCAGCCAACCCAGTCGCTATTAATACGTCTAAAATCAAAGGTTTGTAGTGATTTACCGTTTCCCAAAACAAGAACATTACTCATTATATTATCAAGAAATATTTTATTTTTAAGTTTCTAACCAAATAATATCTCTTGGAAGATTCATTTTATAACAATAATAAAAGCAATCAAAATTACATTTATTTTCTTGTTTTTCGGGTAATTTACCATTCACTAATTTTTTGAACTGAATTCTTTTTCTTGGAATTATGATTTGTAAAGGATTATCTGTATCTTTAAAATTTTCTCTGACATATTGAGTGCATAATTTACTACAAGGCATAATTAAGATGAATGGTTTATCTAACTCTTTTAATCTCGGCATAATCTTCTTTGCTAAACTGAAAGGTGGATTACTGATGATAACTTCACCCAAATCATTCTCAAAGAAATCAATATCTTGGTGAATAACTTCTTTACAACCAAGTTCCCTTAAATATTCAGCTGATACACCATCGCCATAAAATGCTTCCCAAATGACTTTATCTTTGGGAATATATTCATCTATATTTTCCCAAGCATATTTGGGAGTCATATAATCATCGTGTTTCAGAAAGGTTTTTGTATGAAAGGAAGCCATCTTTATTTGTTTATTTACAATAAATATTTAAAATCAAATTTTTAAAGTTTACTTGCCCCACCAAGAACTAATATTACTATCGTGAAAATATGGATTATCAGATGAATTATTTATATTTTTCTTTTCATTAAATACTGTGAGTAAATCGTGTATATCTTCTTTGGGAACATGTCGCTTTAACATATAGTGTCCAGTAGTTTGAAAGACCAATCTACCTTTCCAAGTTTCATATATTTTTTTATTTTGTTTTTCATAAGTTCTTCTTTCAACCGATTGCATAATATTAAGAAATAGTGGATTACGATAATTAGATCCCATTACTGCGTTGTATGGTAATTTATCTTTATCAATATGCCACGTTGTAAAGACTTGTTGATTATTCTCTAACGGTGTTAAATCTTGTATTGGATAAACATCACAATCTAAATACCATCCACCATGAATAAACAAGATAAGATATCTTATGAAATCACATCTTTGAATTGGATATCTAAATTCTGTCCACAGGACAATATATTGTGGGAAATATTCAACAAGGAATTCTTCACAATCCTTTAAGTTCCATAGTTTATATTCATAACCGTAATGTTCAGCGAATTGTTTAACCTTTGTAGTATGTTCTTTAAACTTGGGAATATCATCAAGTGATTTTCCATCATTAAATATTCCGTAAATCTGATGAATCTTTTTTGGTATCATTTATAATCTTTAATTAGAAAAAAAAGCATTCATCAAAAACTTGATTGATTTTAAAAACAATATTAAATAAAGAAATTATCTCAACGATAAAGAGTTTTGATTCTCAACGAGTTTTTACTGAACCCTTTTATCAAAGATTACCTTCGGTTTAACAAACATTATAAACTTTAGATAATGATTCTAATGTTATTGGATACCGAACTCTATACCATTTTCTTTTTTTACTATTTGGTGTCTGTAAGTGAGACCACCAGAAATTTAAATCAGTAATGAAACCATTACTATTTGTTGCTCCTTTCCCACCTTTACGTTTTATCAAATATTTATAACATCTTTTGCTATAAATACTATTTTCATAAAAGATATAATTATCATCTTCATAAATTATATTTTCTTCACTCATTTATAAAAAAATAAATAGTTCCCTTTTAAATATATTATGCTAAACAAAGTATGCTACGCTAATAACAAGCATCCCAGCGATTGAGTAATCTTCCATTAGTATCACGAGCACCATATCCTTGAATTTTCTTTTGTAAATCTTTCTTTTGCTGATCTATCATTTGCTGTTTTTTCTTTTCTTCTTTGCGTGCCTTACGAATAGTTTCATAATTCATAATTGCTTGTAATTGTGCATCTTCTAAATCCTTCTTTGTGAACATAGAATTTTGCTGAACAGTAGCAGGAGTAAATTTAACTGGTTTATCATTGACGACTTCATCTTCTAATTGTTCTAAATCTTTTTGTGCCTTTTTCTTTTTTAGTTCTTTTGTTTTAGTTTCTATTTCTTTCATTTTTTTCTTTTCTTCTGCTTTTGCTCTTCTTGTTGCCAGTGCTTTTTCACGTGCTAATGCTAACTTTGCCCTGTGTTCATCAGATAATTTACGCTTTGTTTTCTGCTTCACTTGTGTCCGCTTCACTTGGGGTTTCGGCGTTGGTTCATCTTCATGTATTTCATTTATGATTATATCTTCATTGAAACCATTTAGTGATGGATTAACGTTATCAAAAATATCATTCTCTACTATTTGCTCACGCTCTATCACTTCGGGAACTTCTATCGGTAATCCTTCTACTTCTGATATTGTATCTTCGGGTAAGGGTTCATCAACTATTTCTGGTTCAAAGTTTAATTGGATGCGTGGTGCTACTTTTTTACTCATTTATTATTAAAATCTATAAAAAAATAACTAAAAATTTATTTAAATTTGTTTAATTTTGTCATCAAACACTAATTATAAAAATCTAATGGATTTCACCTTTGGCTCACATTAACTCCTTGGGTTTCTTACGGAAGTAGAGAGCAACTATACTCTGTCCCACAAGTATTGTAGAATATTGTTCATTCACATAGCAGAATGAAATATCAAACTCATTCACTGTTAAAGGTGCTGGATTATCTAAATCTAACCAAACAAGGTTGCTCGGTTCATATGTTTGGCGACCCGTTTTAGTTTCTAAATCAGTTAAATGAGAAATAATTTTTGATCTATTTCCAACACGAGCATTAGTAGTATTTTGACCGAAGTTATTTAATCTTACAAACATAGATAATGAATTAGTTAAACTGGGAGTAGTATCAGATTTATATATTTTGAGATTTATGTTTGGTGAACCAATTTCAGTTGGTGAATCTACAACACCACCAGCGAAACCAAGAGTCGAACCAGCATTCGCCCCAGCCGTTCCATCATAAATATTACTTTCTTGAAAGATTAATACATGATCATAAACTATTCCATCAGAAGCATTCACTTCAACTTGGGTATAAGGAGTTAATGTCGCACTAGTTCTTATGATATCTCTACTTTCAACTTCTTCGCATAATCTTAAATTTCCAGTGAGTTCCATAGTTTCATACCATCCACCTTTATAAACTACCTTCGGGTCATAATCTACAACATCTACATCATTAAAATCTGTAATTTCTAAAGTGCAGTTAAGAGCACCTGTGTCTGCTCCCACAGCTAATACTGGATGAAGACACCAACACGCTTGATGAACTGGTTTAAAAAAACTATCCTTCGGTTGTCCAGAAGTATATTCTGTAATAGTCACCCATTTACTTTTACTATTATCATATATCTTTGCTTTGACTACTTCACCTTCAACTTCGAATTTAACATCTGTATAATCTTTTCCAGTTAAATCTTCTTGTGATGTGAAACCACTACTGGTATTCGTCCAATATTCTATTTCTTGGAAAATTAATCCATCACCACTTGGTTCATCTATTTCATAACCAAATTGGAATGCTCTTAAAAGTCCATCATCCGTGCGACCAATTCCAAAATCCATAAAACATTCTTCTTCAAAAGCATTATCTGTATCACTGTAATTAGTATAAGGTGGATAATAATAACCGTTTTCATCTACATTGTTAATATATCTACTTAAACCGACTTGCCACTCAACTCCCGAAGCATTTGCTCTGCCACTCGTTCCAGAAATATTTACAGAGAATTCACCAGTTAAATTCATCATGGGTAAAGCGGGACAAATAGCAGTGCAAAATTTAGATGGTGAATCTGCTGTGCGAGTAAATATACCACCCGTGTATGTAAATAAACCAGAACCACTTTTATCTGAATATATGTCATCATCTCTAAACCATTGCTCAAATGTATTATCAGCTGGAATACCAGCGACTTTATCAGTAGTTTGATCATAACTTATTTTGTATCCGAGAAAATCACGACCCGAAGCATTCCTTAAAACTTCAACACTTGCGTTTCCTTTTAGATTTGGATGATATGTAGTCTGTCTAACAGCATCTTGAACAACATTTGCCAAATCTTCAACAGATAATTCTAAAACTTCATTTTGCCGATTAGTATTCAGTAATAAATCAGTTAATACAGGATAACTTGTTGTATCAAAACTTTGTGGAGTTCCACCACTAAGGGATAATTTCTTACCGAAATACTGAAAAAATTTATTGTTCGCTTCCGTAACTAGTTGGCGACCATCAATATTTACTTTACAACTTTGAAGAGCAACCTGAGCATCAGCAGGTATGTTATAAGTCGAAGTTAAAGTGTTTCTGAAAGACCAAGGTTCATATATAGACGAAGACTGTCTATCACTCTGGGCATCAGCATCTTGATTAGAGCAAATAACTAAACTCATTTTATATAATTATAATTAATAAAATTATATTTTTAAAAAAATAAAAGTAATTCATATAGAATGACACATCATAAAAAGCAACTGAATAGTAAAGTTCCTTCTTATCGTCAAAAATCTCAATATCAAGATGATATGAGAAAAACAAAAGAAAGAGAAAAAATTAATCCCAAAAAAATTTTTGATGGCGACAAAAAGAAATCATCAAAAAAAACTCGCGGTCAAAAAAAGAAATATTAATATAATTTATTTTAGTAGATGGGTTATTTCTTCAATGGGATATATTATGAAAAATTTACATCAATAGCATATCCTTTATCAAGTTTCCCTTCAGGTGGATTATGGAAAAGTTTACCTTCATTTTACATGGATTATGAAGAAGAATATAAGAAATCAGAATCTAAAAGAAAATCACAATTTGAAGAAGAAAGGAATCGTAAATCTAAAGAAAAAACACATCGTTTTTTTAAGAGTTTCTTTGGATGGGATTTGCCAGAAGAAGATCCAATATCATTCAGTGAAGATTATCCTTATAATGTTTTCGGTTTAAAAAAATCAGCATCAAGTGAAGATGTTAAAAAAGCATATCGTAAAGAGATATTAAAATCTCATCCAGATAAAGGTGGTTCTAATGAATTATTTAGAAAAGTTCAAGAAGCTTGGGAATATTTTAAAATGAATTTTTGAAAAGGAGTCGTCAAAAATTTCTTCGGTTCCAAAATGGCACTTTCACTTAAAAACATAAAATGAAATTATAATTGTAATAATATGTCAGAATATATTCCAAATCAAATAAATAAAGAACAGTTGATTGAGATTATTAGAGAAAAAATGTTATCGAAACATAATAATATTACTGAAAATCAAAGAAAGAAATTTAAAAAATCATTATCATCTCAAAGCGGTAATAATGTAAAAGATTTTCTTGTAGAATTATTACTCATTGAAACAAATAAAGTAAATCATCTTGAAAATGAATTATATCAACTTAGAAAAATTTGATTTGTATTTAAAAGATAAACATTCAGTATAATTAGTTATAGAAAATGGAATTTAAGAATCTAGAAGGTTTAAGTGAACGCACACTGAAATTTATGATCGTTGATTTATCTTCTCAAAATGATAAATTAAAGAAAGAAATTAAAGAATGTGAAAAACCACTTCTTAAAAAAATTAGTGAACTTAATATGAAGAAAAATTCTCTTGATTATGAGATTCTATATTATAAGAGTATTATTGATACTTTTGATAAATCACGTCAACAAGTTGGTTCATGGTTAGAACAATGCTGTGAACAAGCAGATAATGTATTAGCAGAAGATGGTAAAACTCTTCAAGCACCCACATCATTTAGATTATTATATGATAATTTTAGTGAATGGTGTTGTGATGTTCTTGGTTTGCTATCAAATCAAATACCAGATATGAAAGATTTTAAAACTGAACTTAAAAAGTGGCAAGAGAAATCTCAATATGGATTAAATTACGGGAAGCGAAAGGATCAAGCAGGTCCCAATGGTTATGAAGCACATATGTTATTTAATCTCAAGATATTATAATTATGTTTCTAATATTATAATATGTCAAAACCAATTTCAGTAGTCATTAAAAAATCGTCAAAACCAGAAAAGAAATTACAAGCAGTATTTACATTAGAGAATGGTAGAAAGAAAACAGTTCATTTCGGAGCGGCTGGCATGTCGGACTATACCAAAAACCGAGACAAAGATAGAAAACAGAGATATATAAAAAGGCATCGTCGTAATGAGAACTGGTCATCGCCGATGACGGCTGGTGCATTATCTCGTTATGTTCTTTGGAACTTACCAACACAGGGGGCATCTATAACTGATTATAAGAAAAGATTTAATCTTAAATAACTTACTTCATAATATCTTTGTGTGCTTTATTCACACTCATTCCTTTTCTCATACGACTCATCATCTTCATACGATGAGACTTCATTTCAGAAGCAGACATTCCTGCCTTCTTATGTTTTTCCATATGTTTTGTTAAATCACTTTTTTGTTTATCTGTCATCTTTACACTTTCACGCTTCTTCTTCTCAACAGGTGCTGGGGCGACTGGTTCGGGTGCGGGCGTATCATCAGAATAATCACTCATTGTATATTTATACTAATAAATTTATTTTAATATTATAAAAAAAACGTAGTAATAATATAGAATGGCAAATCAATTTACTGATTTACAAATCATTGAATGTAATAGATTACATAGTGAAGAAGCAAAATCTGGTAATAATGAAAACTTTGCTCTGTGGCAAACTAATTTACAAGATATTGTTCATTTAGATGCTGGTGATAAGGTTTCAGTTCACAGTGCTATGGTTTCAGAAAGGGGAGCGGGTCAACCAAGTAGTCTTGAAATAAAAGGTATTAATCTTGGATTCACTAAAGATTTTGATTTTACAACATATGAAGAAAGTAATGCTTCTGATTTTTTAGCGAGTAAATATGAAA
>Ga0233412_10001566_pt1 | contig 11756 bp, 11 predicted proteins | sample Na_anoxic_4_MG_FD_180667 | JGI IMG/M metagenome (GOLD analysis project Ga0233412, IMG submission 180667) | Seawater microbial communities from Saanich Inlet, British Columbia, Canada - Na_anoxic_4_MG | ecosystem: Environmental > Aquatic > Marine > Inlet | place: Canada: British Columbia... | reverse complement strand
GACCAAGGGAAAAACTACGGCCGAGGGTTTGGACATGCTTGCCTCCGGCGAGACTGTTGGTGGTAAGCTTCTTGCTGGAAGCAGTGGTGGGGCTGCCGGCATGACTCTTGGCGCTGTCGCTGGTGGCGCAGTCGGCGCTGACAAGGAAGACGCAAGTCTTGCCGGCATCGCGACTGGCGCGGCTCTTGGCGCAGCCGGCGGCGCAGGCGTCGGCAAACTCATCGGACGGTCCCCTGGCAAGGGCGCGCTTGCTGGCGGACTTGCTGGCGCTGGCGCTGGTAACATCTTGTCCGGTGGAGCTGATTACGAGACGGCAAGCTGGGGCTCGCTAATGGGTCTTGCGGCTGGTTCCGCGCTTGGCGTACGCAACATGAGCCGCATGTCCAGGACAGCAAAAGCCAAACACATGGGCGGCATTCCTGTCCCGGCCATCGACAAGGTGACCGGCTTGCTCCAGTCGCAGTGGGCCCCGTTCATGCGCATTGGTGAGGCGTCAACGGAGGCGCCATTCCGTGTCGCTTTGTTCATGCAGGAGTTCAAACGGTCTGGATCCATGCGTGAAGCGTCGCAGCAGGTGTTCCGTCACCTCAACGACTGGCACGCGATGAGCACGTTTGAGCGTCGGTTCATGCGGCGCATGGTTCCTTTCTATACGTGGTCCAAACTCGCCATGCGACAGACTTTCGTGACTATGGGGGAGGAGCCTGGACGGCTTGGTAACATCCTCAAGGTCTTCCGCGACATCAACAGCGCCCAGCACGTTGATCCAGAAGACATCCCAGACTTCTACCATGACAGACTCGTAGTGCTCGCCAACAGCGGCAAGGAGATTTGGTCTGGATTCGGGCTGCCAATCGAAGACGTAGCCGAGATGATCTCCGGTATTCCCGATCCGGAAATGCTGTTCGACGCGAGCAAGGGCTACGAGGACGAGCTGATTGAGGCGCGCAAGCGAGCTTTCGGTCGCGGCCCGTTCGGCGTTACCGCCGTGCTTGAGGGAGCTTTCAACGAGGATGCGTTCACTGGACGCGAGATCCATAGTGACGCAGAGGTGACGTACTTCGAGCAGGGCAAGCGTTGGGAGGGTGCGCCAAGCTGGCTAAAGAAGTTTGTCGGCTACAAGGAAGCCGCTGCTCCAGGTCTTGAGTCTACCGTGAATGCGCACATTGCATGGACGCTGGGTAAGACCCATGTCAGCCGCTTCGTTGACACCGTAAAGAAGCTCTTCGAGATGGACGAAGAGGGCCGCAAGCGCATGAACGTCTATACGCTGGCCCGCGTGGTGCTCGGTCCGAACGTCTACCGGAAGGATCCGGAGACCGAAAAGTATTACAAGAACAAGGGCCGCATCGACGCGCTCGCGAACATTCTGGCGTCTATCGGCGCGAGCGGCAAGAGCGACAGGCACTACCTGATCGACTTGGATGAAGACGACGAAACCGGTGGCACCGTAGGGAGCCACCGGTTCAGGTAGATGCGGGCTGTGAGGCTTGTGGGTTATCCCACCGACAACTGATGAATGTCCTCGCCAAACTGGTCGGAGAGAGACATGATGCTTGTGCTGCCGTACGACGCTTCTGCGACGGCACGCTCCAGTTGTGGGTTCTTGATCTGCGGTGGACGTGGGTCCACCACTGGGGCGACGTGGGCGTAGGCCGCGGCCTCCTTGGTCGCCCAGTCGGGGTCGCCTTCGACGTACGCTTGGTATGCTGACGGGATGAAGTTGGCACCTTCGCCATGCTCGCCGTGTCCCATCTGCTTGGACTGAGCCAGGGCGATGGCCTGACGAATGTTGGGCGGAGTGATCATCATGTGCCGCATCAGCAGGTAGAGCGGCAGCCCAGAGACTCGCTTGAACACGACGCGCTTGGCTCGCAGCAGTTGTTCACCCTGCTTGGTCTGGGCCTGGTCTCGGGTGATGGGGGTCTCGATGAGCTGCATCATCGACTCCCACTGCATGGTGTTGTAGGACTGACCGTCGGGGCCTGCCTCTTCGTTGATGAGAACACCAGCCTCGCGGACGGGATCTACCGCGTTCAGATCCAGGTTACCGACCGCGTCCCTGACGGCAGCGACGGCCGGATGGTCTTCTCCCTGTCGAAGCTCCTCCGGGGTCGGGACTGGCTCGACTGCCCGGTCCACTTCTGGGGTCGGGCGCGGGAAGACACCATGGACACCATGCTTCTCCGCGACGCTGCGGATCTGTTCGGCGTCGACACCGCGAAGCTCCGCTTGGCGCTTGGCGATGATCTCTTCCATCGTCAGTTCGGCGATGACTTTATCTTTCTCGAACGCTTCATAGGCTTCAAACTGTTCCTTCGTCAGTTTGAGGTAGAAGTCTGGGGTGATGAAGGCAATGACGGTGTCGCCGATGTGCTCGACAGCCAAGATAGGAAATACGAGGCAGTTCCTCATGTCAGTCTCCTTGCTGCGTTTGTGTTGGAGTCATTAGATCAACAAGCGCAGCAGCCTTGGTGATCAGAAGGTAGTTCAGAGGTTCCAGGAGTAGAAACTCTGTGTCTTTGTGGTCGGTGAATTTGGGTAGGAGGACCCAGCCATCACGAGACTTGTAAGAGAATCGTTCGACCGAGGGCCCGAGAACGAGGTAGTATTTGTCTTTCGACCGAACATGAACGATGACGACAGCGATGGCGCCAGTTCTGTTCACTCGACGGATTTCGAGTTTCTGCTCGGAGGTTGGGTAGTTGTTGGAGACCTTGAGTTCGATCTCGATGTGGAGACCATAAATGTGACCAACAATATCTGGACGACCCTTGTTCGTAGCGCCTCGCATAGCCTGCTGTCCGACTCGTACCATTTCAGGATTGGTGTCGCGAACGTGACACCTTCCCTTGAACTGGGATTGCAAGCTACGGTTGACCAGCTTTTGTAGACGAGCCTCGGGCTGGTCCCGCTTACCAGAGCTTGGGCGGGCTGGCTTTCTTGAGATGAATGGTCGGCGGTTGTTCATAGCTTGACGACTCTCGCTGTGTAGTGGTATGTCATAACCATGGTCATCATACACTCACCATCGAAGACGGACGGGCCGTTGTGACGAGTAACCTGAATGAGGTGCTTGCCGACGATACCATCTTTGACCGCTTCGTTACATGCGGACGATATAGCTGCCAAGGTTTTGTTGATATCTTCTTCGTTTCCACGAAGAAGAATTTCCTTGTAGATTTCAAACCAAAAGCCATTGTTATGAACTATCGCGACCATGTCGCGGACGTTATCATAGAAAAAGTTCCACGGATATCCGAAGTGTTGGTAGATGTTTCTCACAGGTTAAACCCATCCTCGTCGGTTGAGCCACGTCGAGACAGGTCTTGCCCGATGTGGATGACTGCGTCATAAGCTTCATGCTTCGTTGAGATCTTGTCGAGCTTACGATTGTGGATTTCACACTCTGGTGATTCCAGGTAGGTAAACCCAATCTTGAAGTCCGCCGGGTCGCGACCAACGATCCACGTACCCCCGAACTTAACGGCAAGTATCGCTTCGATATCGTATTTGTCAAGGCGGAATGCACCGTAGTTTAGGAAGCGGGAGATCATCACTTACTCCCAAACATGTTGACTTGTTGCTTGCCCATTTCCTTCACTTTCTTTCGTCCCCCTCTTTCGACGCGAGCGTCGGCGGCCAGCTCGTAGTTACTAATGATGAATTCGTCTTTCTCTTCTCGTAGTTCTGCAACACCGCCGACGGAATAGTAGACCTTGCGGGTGGTGATAGAGAATCGAGGCGAACCATCATCTCTCTTGTACCCTCCATATAGATCGCGCAAGCGGTCAGTCGCAGAATTTGTCTGAATAAATCTTCCTCCAACCTCGTCAATTTGGGCGCAGAACTCGGCCAGTCGTTGATGGTCTTCCCAGCCAAATGACAGTTCCCCCTGCGCAAACCCATCGTATCCAGCGGTCTGATCATATGGCGGATCCAGGTACACGAATAGTCCACCTTTGATTCTCTTGATGCAGGCGGAGAGAAGTCTATCGTAGGAGGTGCAGCGTATGTCAACCCTATCCAGTCGATCGGCGACTCGTCGGGCCAGGTCTGGGTTGATGTTTGTGTTGACGAGAGTGTGCGGACTGGACGAGTAACGTCCAACTCCTCGGGAAACCATCGCATTAAACGCTGATGAGATGCAAATATAGAAAGCTGCCGCACGCTCCAGTCCCGACAGCTTCCCGTCAGACAGAGCTCGTCTAAAGCCGAGGATAATAGCCTCGTGAGTTGGCATCGAGTTAATGAAGCCAATGAGTCGGTCAGGATCAAAGACGAGATACCGGAAGAAGCAGACCAGGTCGGCGTCCACATCGTTGATGATTTCGATCGGGTCCGCCCAGGTCTTGTGCAGTAGCACCTGAAAGGATCCCCCAAAGGGTTCGACGTAAGTCTGAATTCCTCTGGGGAAGCGAGAGACGAGCCAGGCTTTAAGTTGACGTTTTCCGCCCATCCTTGAAAGTATCGAGTCGAGAGAGCGTCCGAAAGCAATCTCCGTAGAGCCTTCTTGTTGAAGTGTTGGATCAATTGCATATTGGGATTCATAGAATTCGGGGGCCATAAACCCAGACCTTTGAGCAACCCGATCTCCGGAGTCGTTTGCGGCTGGAAAGAACTGGTCGACATCTACGACTCCAACGCTGGACTTTCTGATCCGAACGAACTCGGGGGTGACGGCATCATCTCCGAGAAGACTTCCTCGAGCTGGCGGGTGTACTCTTGGTATAGATCGGTGTTCTCCGTCCGCTGCGTTTCCCACCACAACCTGTCGTTGTCCCTCCAGTTCTTGACGTACTCCAACTCCAGGCGCGACGCTTCCTTGGAGATCATCTTGTCTTGCTTGGTCCCCCACCCCTTCCGACTCTTGTTGACTCGCATCAGTTCGTGGCCAATTGAATGGCGAGCTTTGTCCGGCAGCTCCTTGGCTCTCATCTGACACATCGGACACCATGTTCCCTGGCTCCCTCCCTGGAGATAGCGCCCCTTCCAGGTCGCCGCCCATTCGTAGGTTACCAGGAACAGCCCCAAGGGTCTGCCACAGTCGCTGCATGCATTCTTCTGGTGTCTCTCCGGGATGGACAGATGTATGGTCAATTCTCCCAGTTGAAGCGAATGCGTGTGGTGTTGACCTGTCTCCACTCTCCACTTCCTCAACTGACTCATCGAGAGGTTCATCTCCGCAAGACTCTGCCTCCTCAACGTCAGTGGAAACTCCATCATCTCCTTCCTCATCTGCATCCACGTCATCGGATCCGGATCCGGATCCTCGATCTTGAGGTGGTTCGGGATGATGTCCGAAAGATCCAGCGGTTGCAGGACCATCAGAACTGTCAGAATTCTCTCGTCCATTGTCGAGTCCTTGTAGTAGGGACATGAATTGGGTTGGGTCGAGGGTCATCGTGTCTACCTCGGAACCTTGGCTGCGATACAACCACAGAGCGAACAGTTGATGTATCTGTTACAGGGAGAACGCCTTTTCGGTCTCGTGCCTCCGCACCATCGACACTTCTTCTGCGCGATATTGTTTAGCTTGACTTCGTCAACGGATAGCAGGGTGAGCCAGGCGGAATAGTCTGTGAGTAGTTGTTGGAGGGTCATAGACCTGTGTCCACTTTGATAGAAAAGCTTCCACCAAATTCTTTGTACAAGTCGATGGTTACCCTGGCGATAGGTTTCTCTCGATCGAGAGTGTGACTCTGCAAACAAACCAGCTGCTCTTCGTCATGCTCGCCAAGCTCCACCCTATCCGCAATGTTGAGGCGTAGTTCGTTTGCAGCGGCTTCGATTAGGTAGGCGATGAGTTGTCGTTCGGTCATGACTCATCCCTACTCTCAAGCCTCTTTGAAATATTTTCCAAACTCTTGGTGATTCTGTCCATTCGTTTAACATTGCACCCGTGACACCACAAGGGAGACCACCACGTTCCCGCTGGCTCGTTGCAGCCGGGCTCGATACACGGACGACCAGTCCAATACTCTGGCCCGTTAAGAGGATGGTTTGGGTCTTGATACCTATCCATAATCCATAACCCCCTTCAACGACTGACTGCTCTTCTTGTCAGCGAACTCCATTGCGTACTCCGGACGACCGAGGAAGTAGTCAAGTGCGGAGACGCGGTTGATGGTCTTTCGGACAGCCTTCTCCAGCACACGGAGGTCGCCGATGATTACAAGCTCTTCCCTTGCGCGTGTGACTGCTGTATAGATCAGCTCCCGTGTGTGCATGTGCGGAGCAGCGTTGGTGACGACGAGAACGATGACCTTTGACTCGGAGCCCTGGGCTTTGTGGATGGTCAGGGCGTAAGCCCACTCCGCGTGCGTACCAATCTTCCAGCTACGAAGGTCGTACATCTTTCCGTTGTCGTTGCGGATAGACGCGTGCTTGTCCTTCTTGTCGTACATGAGCAAGGTTCCAAGCTCACCGTTTACGAAACCGTGTTCGTAGTCGTTGACGGTGAACATCATCCTGTCACCAGGAGTGAACTTGCAGTGTGGGATGGTTCGGTCAGGGTGAAGCTTGTGGGAGACTGCTTTGTTGATGCGCGAGGTTGAGCCGTCGAACTTCTTCTGCTTGGTAGCAGACAGAATCATGAGGTCGGAAGGCTTTTCGATCTCCCAACGACTGCGCGTACCGTTGTCGCAGAAGAATCTGATTGCCTTGCCCTCGACAGCGTCAGTCCGGCACGGGTAGTGCGTAACATTCGTCGATGGAATTCGGAACTTGCCTTCCTGAATGTCCCTTGCCAGCTTGATGATTCCGTTGCCTTCCTGCTGCCGAACGATCTCGACAAGGTGCGCGTGTGGAATGCTACGAGACTTGAGCATCGAGCAGAACGGGGCGCCCGACCCGACGGGCGGAAGCTGGTTGGGGTCGCCAGAGAAGATGATGCCGGTCTTCTCCAGGTCGACAGCGTCAAGCAGGTACGCCATGAGCTGCTCGTCGATCATGGATGATTCATCTACGAAGATGTAGTCCGCAAAGATAGGATTCCTGTGGTCATGTTGCGGCAGCGTGCCGGGGCGAAGACCGAGCATGCGATGGATGGTCGTTACAGTAGCCCCGCCCAGTTTGAGGGACAAGACTGACGCAGCCTTCCCCGTGGGCGCGCAGATGGAGACGCGCTTGCTCCTGTGGTGAAGCATCTTGACCATCTTGGACACAAGATACGTCTTTCCTGTACCAGGGCCACCGGTGAGCAGGCCCCACCCAGCGCCACACAGGAGCTTCCAGGCGGCCTTCTGGCTGGCCGTAAGATCGTCGTTGGGCGCGCTACCTGGCATGGGTTTGGGCCCGGCTCCGTCAAGCTGGAGTGCCACACGGGCCGCCTGGCGCGCGATATCCACCGAAGTAAGCCCTCTTTCAAGGCCCCGTCCCTCGAGAATCACGAGCTTGCCAGTCTTGATGTACCGCTGGACAGAGTTCGCGTCGTATCGCAGTTGTTGCCGTCTCTTGATCCGCGCCCCTGTTTCCATAGTCATGACACTATGGCCCATGCCGTAGCAATGACGGAGAGCAAGGAAGATCGGATGGGAGGGGACTGGCTGGTTAGAGGTCATTTTCCACGTCCTCGGCGAGGCGTTCCACAACCTGCCCGACGAGATTGTGGAAACTCATTCCGTCTATGAGACTGACAACAGAGGCGTTGAACCAATCGTAATTGTGATCGATGACTGGCGATGGCTTAAGCCGCTCCTTGAGCCAGGTCTTCATGGAGGATTGGGAGCTTCCAGTCCAGAGGAATTCCCTCATTGCCCACTTCCATGTCTCATGCGTCTCCTCGATCCCCACAAACCGACCAAGAGCGTAGCCTTGGACCCTGGCCTCTTCGACGGCAGCATGCATCTGCTTTCGCGCGACGAACTCCGACAATTGGAGGGCCGTGCACTTGTGTTCTTCTTGTACGAGACTGATCATGATGCTTCTCCTGACATGAATGCGAGCCTTTCACGCTCGTTGACGTATGATTCGACCATCTGCATAAACAGTTTGCTCTTCGGGGAGTACCAGTCCCTCTTCCTGGTGATGAGCCCAAGTTCGTATTGAGACACTTCGACAAACTCTTCCGCATTGTTCCTGCCCATAGCGTCTGCGAGGTCCTCCCTGGACCAAGACTCGCTGATGGCAAGGAAGCGCAGCCGTTTGAACTTGTGCACCCTGTCGAAGATTCTGATCAGCGGTTCCGGCATGACGATGGCGCCGCCAACGTATGAATCTTCCCTGACATACTTCTCGTATAGGCCAACAAAGAAGTCGACCGCCATCTTGACGTGCTCTGGAGTCACAACGACATTCATTTCCTTGTCGTGCGAGAAAAGCATCGTCGCGTAGGCGGTCGCAACCCGGCCAAGTTTGAACCGCGCCTGGGCTGGTAGTAAGACGGTGTGAGATCCAAATCTGTCGGCAAGGTCCATTGCGTTTCTGAACACGCCTTTAGGATCCACAAACTTGATCTTGTTAATGTCGAGATGCCACGCCCATTGTATGTGGTACCGTGCCAGCGCGCGCGTGTAAAGATGTGGGACCGATTCGCGTTCCTCTGCTTCGCGCATGAGCTGCCGTAATCGTGCCCGACCCATCTGGTGCTGGATGAAGACGTACTCGAAACGACCCAAGTCCTGTACGGTTCCGGCAACTTGTAAGGCAGCGTGAAGCGGGTCGCTGTAAGACCCAAGGCTACGCTCGCCTCTTGGATTGCAGAGGGTAAGGAGTCGGACCCAAGCTTTCGTTCGTCGAGGTCCGGATACAGTTGTCCGTTCTGCAATCCCGGAGGACAAGACGTTCGTAAGCTTTCCAATAGTGTCGAGAGATAGTTTGTTGTATTCGTCGAGGAATACGAGAGCGCGATGAGCTGTGGGTAGGACACCCCAACTAAAGGACATTCGCGAGGACATTTGGACATTGCCGCCAACGAGACCGGCATGGGTCGGATCAGAGTTTGCGCTATGTGGTCGGCCAGCACCGAAATGCCTAAGGATCTTGGTCGTAGCTGTAGATTTGCCAACGGTTGTATCTCCAAGGATCATGACTGACGGACAGACACGTTCCTGTACGTGTTGGTTGATGCGGAAGATGAACGGCAGGAACCAAGACAGGGCGATGGCTTCAATCATTTTATCCTGTCCGTAGATTTGAGCCACCACGTTATCACGAATGTCCGCGATGAATGCATCGCGACGCTTCCCCTGGTCCTGCTCCCTTGTGTGTAGTGCTTTTGCCAGAGCTATGTTTAGCTCGGCTGACGACCTGAAGCTGAAGATGTCGTTATCGACCGTCCGCCAGTCCGTCGAGGCGAGAGTGAAAGTACCCCTCTTCGGGTCGGACATGACCTTGCCCATGACCTCGTACGACCTGTTCTCTTCAACCCGAATCCTGTTGTCACCAATCAGGTACACCTGCCTGTGTGCATACTCGTAGGTGTCCAACTCTACACTGCCGACCGTTTCTGTCTCAACCTCTACGGTAGGCGTACACAACGTCACCTCGACGGAGGCTGGGATGAAGTTGACGTCAGCGTCGATGCAGCGCTTGGGAATCCCGATTCGTTTGAACAGGTCTTGTTCGATCTTGATTTGCGACATGCCAACAAGTTCAACCTGCGCGCTGGTCGGGAACGAAGCTTTCGTCCTAAAGCCGAGCTTGGGCATCGAGCAGTGCCCACACTTGGGCATGATGTTGGACTCACCAACAGCACAATGGATCACGACCTCACTTGGTACCACGTAGGGGACCTCGCCACGTCCGGAAACAATAGCCTTGACTCTGATCCAATTACCGAGGCTTGATGGGTCTACAAGGTCGTTGAAGTGTCCTACTCTAACATCGTCCCAGTCAGGAATCTCCTCGCCAACATCAATGGTCTGTAGTTTCCGGATGGTTTCCGGATCCTCTTCTCTGTCGACTGTCACATAGGTCAGGTGGTCGAGAGCACCTGGGTTCCATCCGGACAGACGGAGGAAGTCAGTCACGTCTCCCTTGTCCGGCAGGTGCTTCTTGACCAGATCAGGCCAGATGCCAACCTGCGCGTATGCGCCGTTATCGGCAAGGGCTTGCGCGACAGCAAACGACTGCTGCTCGGTAAGAGTTAGTCCGGCGTCTCCTCTGCCAACAAGGTTGGAATAGCGACGGTTTACTGTGTCCAGTTTGGCGAACGGAATCTTTGGAGCGCCGGGGTCAGCATCGAAGAGGACCCTGACTTCCTTGTTCATGAAATACGGCAGCCACTCGCGGGCATAACCACCTTCGCCTGTCGTAAATGTAACAGCGTTGACGCCAAGCTGGTTCAACAGCAAAGCTTTCAACTCGCCGCCGACCAGGTACATCGACTGTGACTCGACGCAAACATGGGCGGGGTACAGGTATGGCGCGCCATGCCCAGCGATCGAGATGACCTTGCCGGACTTGCCAGAGTCCCACTTGGGAGTCCACGGGGCGTAGTCTTGTCGAGCAATGCTGGCGAGCGTGACTCCCTCGGGCTTACCCCTCTTGATCCATTCTTCCGTCTTCGTATTGTACCACTGTGCCCACCGACGGAAGCAGTCATGCTTGCGTACGTTTACAATGGCGGGTAACGAGAGGTTGGTCTTTGACTTGGCGTTCGCTCGCTTGTGGTTGTCGACCCAGACAGGGATCCAAACCCTGTTGTCCCTCTTACTGTATCCGATCTTGTACTCGCGTAACGTATCCAGCGTGATGCCGTACCTGTCCTGCATGAACTGCAACCGTTCGGCGGCAGTCTTATCCATCCAGTTAGACATGTATTCGGTGCAGCGAGACCGCACCGTACTGTCGGTGACAGCTTTGTACTTCTTACGTTTCGTTACCGCGTGCGAGCTGCGCTTGAAGTCGGTTAGCTTACGCCAAAGACCATACTTCTTTAGGTAGTGCTCGAATGCGGACGGAAAGGGGCAGCCGTGGATCTTCATGTAGAGGGTGAAAATGTCCCCCTTCTCTCCACAGGTGTGACACTTCCACGCGCCAGTGACCGAGCTGAAAGACAACGACGGACTCTTGTCATTGTTGGAATGAGCGGACTTGTTGAAGCAGTGCCGAGCATTACCCTTTCCAGTCCCAAGAAGATCGTCGACTTCCTGACCGAAGTCCATCAGCTCGACGAGTTCTTGTTTGATTCCGTGTCCCCTACTCATAGCATTCCTTTACAACGCGATGATAAGCTTCGATGCACTTCGACACCCATAGGGCCCGGTGCTTCGGGAGCAGCTCATCTGGTAAGTCGCTCTCGACAACATTACCATAGGTTCGTATGCTACACCGGCAGTATGACCCGACCCCATCTACGGTGTATCCTTTGTCACTGATGCGTGGATACCCCATGATTCCAGTCATGAATCCCTGTCTTGCCGTGTATCCAATACAAAGGATTACCTTTGGTTTGACGTCTACAATCTCACGAGCGAGGTGCGCCTTCGCGCACGTCATAGCGTGGAATCTTGTCGGCTCTCGATCGAAATGTAGCGGGCATTTGACTGCGCTGGTCGACCACACGTCCTTTGACGTGTGCAGGCCAAGCTCGGAAACAACCTGAATCACGAGCTGGTCGACCATGTCTCTACGATCATCCCACTTCTCACCAATGTACGGGAGAGTAAAAGCTCCGGCAAGGCAGCGCGCAGGGTCCCGCGGAGGATTGCTCCCAATGACCATCAGCTTTGGGCTGTTGCGGTTACCGAGACCGAATCGTGGGGTGCTGAAAACTGGAGGGTTGTGATCGCGGACAACACAAGAGATGCATT
>Ga0233412_10001565_pt1 | contig 11762 bp, 12 predicted proteins | sample Na_anoxic_4_MG_FD_180667 | JGI IMG/M metagenome (GOLD analysis project Ga0233412, IMG submission 180667) | Seawater microbial communities from Saanich Inlet, British Columbia, Canada - Na_anoxic_4_MG | ecosystem: Environmental > Aquatic > Marine > Inlet | place: Canada: British Columbia... | reverse complement strand
CGTTTGGTCGTGTGCCAGCAAATACTGCCATCACTACCTTCCTAAATTCCCCACCCAGACCTGTAGTCTTAGCGGCATTCCGTACCTGTTCGATATACTTCATGCCTTTTACGTATTGTGTCCAGTCTTTTGATGCCCGCGTCCTTCTATCAGCTAATCTGCCTACATCAGGTGCGTCAGGCCGGGATTCGGCTTCACAAATTGGTCCACCTAAGGATGCGTCAACTATGACGTTTAATTTATCTTCGAAGCTAATCATTTACTTATATTTGCATTATCAGTTAAACAAATATATAAGTAGGATAAAATTATGGCTAGAATTACGTCTATAGTTGGTTCATATACTGGAATAATCTCATATGTAGATGGCTCAGTGGGGTCTTGGAATTGCGAAATAGATAGTGATGATTTAGGCGATTTATATCAAAGCGTCGACGCAATCAGTTCCAAACTCAATACGGGCAATATTAAGTCTACAGTCTGGGAGAATAGTTGGACTCAAGTGATAAGAGGCCTCCCTTTTATTACATATTTTTATTGGGAATCTACCGGTGATGGTAAATTAATAACTGATGTCGTACATCATCTTCGTTTATTGATGACACTAGATGATGGGAATGCATACCCAATATCAGTAACTTTTGAAAATGGCACACGGGTGGACCACCTAGGAGTAGAAGACCTATTGTCTAATGCTGACAACGCAACTGAGATAGTTAATAAAATCCAAACAATGCTAGAAATAACTACTGAATCTGCAATACTTAACGTAGAATCTAGTATCAGTAGTGTTTCCAGCGTAAGCAGTGTGAGTAGTGTTAGCAGCATGAGTAGCTTAAGCAGCTTAAGCAGCAGTTCAACAAGCAGCACTTTTAGCAGCAGTTCAAGCTCTAGCACTTTTACTGAGAGCAGTAGCAGCTCAAGCTCCAGAGGTTTTGCTGCGAGTAGCAGTTCAAGCTCAAGTGTAGCACTTGCGAGTAGCAGTTCAAGTTCTAGCACTTGCGAGTAGCAGTTCAAGTTCTAGCAAAGCACCAGCATAATTGTCCGCCAAGCTCCAGCACTAGAATAATTTAAACTACTGCTTCTTTAAACCAAGCCGGTATCATCCGAATATTTTTCCTATACCACCATTCGAATGACCCATCTATAATATATGTATCTGCCCAATCTTCTTCACTTCGAACACTTCTTCCTACACTTTGAACTAATTTTAAAGCAGTAAGCCACTCGTAGAATTGTGGGTCAGTCTCCATTCTCGCTGCCAATTGTTTGTCGTCAAATTGGTTTGGGAATGGTACTTTGCAGACAATTTGGAATCTACTAAGGTCGTCGACTAAGTCGATTCCCTCATGCATAGCTGGTGCTATAGTTATTGTATCCTCAGATTTAGCATGATACTCAAGCATTTCCGTTTTATTATTAAACTCTTTCTGGTATAACAACCTTCTAGTAACAGCAGGGTCGCAATCATTTATCAGCATTTCCGTAATATAAAAATTATGGGTATGGATTATCCCACGCTTGCCTTCATACTTCTTGCATATTTTGTTCACCGATTGGGCTAGTGGTTTAGCCCAAACATGCATTTTGCTTTTACCACCAGTTATTCTGGCGGCGGGTTGGAAATAAATTGGTCTTTTCTCTACGGGGAATGTGCTTTTAAGCCGCATAGCAGCGATTTGTGATTTGTCAATACCAAGTGACTTGGACATCACATTGACATCTAAAATAGTTGCAGACATAATTAAAACACAATCCGCCCAATCGAATAAATGGCTATGAGCATATTTATCAATAAATACAGGCTTGAATGTTACCCGACTATTGACTTTATTCTTGAGTTTTGTATGTTCAACCACCCAGCGGCTAGGCACATCTGATGCCATTTCCTCTAAGAAATGAGCTAATTTGCCAATTGTAGCTTTTAAATCGTCTATCCTACGTGTATCCTCTTTTTCTCTAGCTTCATTTAATGACCCCGCTAAGATATCCAGCACCTTATTGTCTGCTAGCCATTTTGCGTATTCTTCTACAGAACAATGTGATGGGAATTTTAAACCATTAAATTCAGAATCTGTCAAGCTAAGCGATATGAAATTCATTAGCTGCGATTCTATATTATGTCCTTCATCTAAAACCATAAACTGGCGGGGTTCAAATCGTTTTGTATGCGTTGTTTGGTTTAAGAAACTTGCGAAATTCATAAGACACAATCTTGAATCAATTGCTTTGTCTACTTGATTTAAATATTGACATATCTTTTTCGCTCTACACCATGGGTAAGAACTATCACCTTTACGGCGACAGTGGCCATCTGCGCAATTATGCGGTCCTGAAAACTTCCATTTAGCTATAGCTTTTGCGCTATGAGCATCTGGGCTTAATTTATATGTGCATTCATATGCATTGCGGCCCTTTAAGTCTATCAGCAATCGTTCATACTGTCCATATTCTCCGAAATCATTGCTGAGTTGGTCTTGGAGCATTTTTTGGATTGTGAGATAATACGATGACTCAAATGATTTGGATACCGTCATGGCTATGGCCGATTTACCAATGCCAGTAGGTGCCTCTAGAACCACAAATTTTTTGCCGCCTGCAAACGAATCTAAGATAAATTCGCAAGCTTTAATTTGCCCTCCTCTGGGTGTAGCATGCGGGAAATCTGCTCTAATATCTGATGATGGCGACCATGCTGGCATAATTTATCCTTTGGTTCTGTGTTTGTGCTACGCGGCTCCCCACAAGACAAATACATACGGTACCCATGGTACAGGTATTTTATAGACTATGAAAATAGCTATCACCGCAGATATACATATAGGTGTCCCAGGGAAACTCCAACACAATATGTGGGGTCTACGTAGAATCCGCCAACATTGCATAGACAACGATATGAAATATATTATTGTACTTGGGGATTTACTACATGACCGCGAACACATACGCATTGAAGACCTCAATATATTGGTTGATTTTTTGATTGAGACTGACGAAAAGTATGGAATCACGGTCATCACATTCCCCGGCAACCATGATATGTATCTCAAAAATTCTTGGGATATTAATAGTTTAAAACCTCTCGCGAGATACACGAAAAGCTACCACAAAGTGTCTAAACTCAAACTTGGTGGAGTTAGGTTTTGGATTGTGCCTTTCATTTACTATGAAGATGAGTACATGAAAACACTCGACAAAATCTATAAACAACATCAAGAGGGCGATGTTCTATTAACGCATATAGGTGTGAAATCAGCAACTTTAAATGCATGTTTTCTATTAAAATCATGGTCAGTCGTTGATTTTGCCGAATCGCCATTTGATAGAGTTTATGCTGGTCATTTTCACATCCAGCAACAAGTTGGCCATAATGTATGGTATCCAGGTAGCCCGGTCCCGTTCAGATTCGATGAAGGCGATGCTGCTCATGGCTTTTTCACATTTGATACAACTACTAGAACTCATGAGTTCATTGATTTATGGGAAGGAGCGGGTGATGATGCCCCTCCACAATTATGGACAATCGATGATTCTAGTATTAAGACAATAGAAACAGATACGGTTAAAGGCAATATCATTAGAGTAGCATTGTCCCAGGAGTATACGCACAACCAACTTTCTGAGATTCGCGAATCTCTTTCTGCTTTAGGCGCTAAAGATGTACGTTGGCTAAATTTGGCATCTAAAGAAGAGAAGCAAGGTATAGACGCTGCCGCAGAAATTGCGGCCTCCGCATCTAGTCTATTTGAGCGGTTTGTAGAAGCCGATAAAGACGGTACTAAAGATTTAGATGTAAATCTGTTGTTAAAATTCAATGCATCTATTGTAGCTGATGGCGATAGAAAATACACCGAACAGGCGGTTGAATGTTAGAACTAAAAAGCATATCACTACGCAACTTCTGGTCTTATGGCGATTATGAGACAACTTTCGAGGTTGATGGCCTTGGTCCTTGTCTAATTACTGGGACAATGGCCGATGAATCTGATGAGATTGTCGACCCTAAAAAGATTAGTAATGGGGCTGGCAAGAGTGCATTGGTTGAGGCCATTTTATGGTGCCTATTTGGACGTACCATGCGTATCCCAAATCCTGGCGATAAAGTTCTCAACTGGTTTACTAAAAAAGATTGTTTTGTTGAACTGCGTTTTAAGAACGGTGATATCCTCAGGCGCACTCGCAATATGGATGGGCATAATGATTTGTTGCTGCGTCAAGCTGGGGAGGATATATCCTTAGGCACTACCGGGATGGAGCAACAACGACTGAATCGTTTGCTCAACCTCGATTGGGATATCTTTTGCGGGTCGACGTTCTTCTCACAATTTGGACGTTCTTGGATGGAGCTTTCAGATACAAAACGTAAAGATGCCCTCGAACGTGAATTTCATCTAGATAAGATTTTATCTTACGCTAATGCTGCCAAGACACGACTAAATACCTCACAACAAGAGCAGCTAAAGCATCTTGGTAAGATAGAAAATCTTGAGAGTTCACTAAACACATATGAGGCCCAAATTACGAAGTTCACAACAGCATCGAAAGAATTTGACGCACAAAAACAGTTAAGAGCCAAACAGGCTCAAGATGTGCTCCAAGATTTAACACTACAACGCGATGCCGTCGAACTACATGATGTCGAAGCTTTAAATCGTCGCTGGGGGTTGTTTAAAAAAGTACTGGAAAAATTGGATGGGCTGCAACATACCATTAGAGAGTTATCACAGCAAAAACGCAACGTCGAATCTGATATTACCATACAAAATAGATTAGTTAGAAAATGGGAAGGCAAGGGGGCAGTTTGTCCTGAATGCGAACAAGCTATAAGCAAAGAACACATAGCTAGTAAAGTTAGTACACCTTCTCAAGAGTTAGATGAATTAAATAAGAAGCTCTCCCAAATTTCTGAGGAATTAGACCGCCGAAGAACGACGCTTGACAAAGCAGCAGAAGCTATAGAGTCTAGACGTCCTTCCGTAACTATAGCCCAAGCAGAGGCCAATCAACGTCAGTGGAATCGGCAAGACACGCATGTTAAATCGCAGCGGACAACAATCAATAAAATCGAAGTTGAGGAAAATCACTATGATGAGACTATTGCTGATTTAGAAAATAAAACTAAAACTTGCAAAACTAGCATCGAAGCAGCCAGGAAAATTGTCGGGAAAATTGATAGATTAATCCTGCATTTAAATTATATTTATCGTGCTTACCATGACCGCCGACGAATAAAAAGTTATATGCTCGCCGAATATATCCCATATTTAAATGATAGAATAGCATATTACCTGAATAAATTCGGTTTTGACCTTCGCATCGAATTCACGAACGCTTTGGGCATTCGAAGTTCTCATTGGGGTTACCAATCATTTAGTGGCGGCGAATGCAAAAGGTTCGATGTAGCTATGATGCTTGCGATGTTTGACCTACACACGATAATGTATGGTAGGCATTGCAATATTATTGTATTCGACGAAGTAGATGGACGCTTGGACGCTAGAGGGGCCGAAATTTTTGCAGAAATCATACGGTCCGATTTCGCCGGCAAAGTAGACAGTATACTGGTAATTACCCAACGGGCCGACATGCGAGGCAGCATGCCATCAGAAATTAAAATTATCAGAGAAGACCGATTTTCTAAAATATCAGAAGTTCTGAGATAGCTCAAATATATATTATGGACCTCGTTGATAAATTAGAATATGTCTTTAATTCTGAACTTACACGCAGATTGCTTGTCAAGTATTTCTCTGAGAGGGGATTTGCAGAAAACTTTGACAAGAAAGTGTATCCACCGCTGCTCCAAGATATAGCTGAATCTATTCCAGAGCTGGGCGGGAAACTCGAATTAGAACCATTTTCTGTTGAAATGGACCCCACAACCGGGTTCGCACGCATGGGATGGAATTTGTTTGTACTTGGTAATCAGAGGATGTATCTAGGTGAAACCGAGCATGCTGAACTTGCAGAATTAGCTCAACAACTTGACGCTGATGTACCAATTATGGTAGAAGGCGAAGAGCCATTCCGAAATGCTAGAACTGCCCGCGATGTTGTGAACTGGATTACACGCGTATTAGGCACGCGTGACGCTGGGCTCATAAGGTCTACCATAACCCCTGAACAACAAATGGATTCTATGGGAAGTACTTCATCCTCCAGCTTCTTCGAGCGACCTAAGGCTATTCGGCCTGAGGGTGGTGGAAACCCACCATAACCAATTAGGCCCAAGGTCCACTTCTTACAATATTGACAGCTGGTTCCATATCTTTACAGAAGTCACATACGGTGCGGGCACGTATCCAGTCATCACTAAGTTCAGCATAACCCCCTTGTAAACCATACTGATGAAGCAGTACATTTAGACAACGTTCGCATGCAATCGCAGAAATCAATATGGCTTCTACTGCGGTTTTACCTTGACGAACCATTTCTGTAACAAGTTCGTTGTTCCATCCCATCGAACCACCACAGATAGTCACAGAACCATTGGCGTCCCATTTCGTCGGCCAAGCTGTCCCAGTAGTGCGTGTTTGGGTGCCACGGCATCGTTTGCACTCTCGACCTTCTATTCCATCTATCCAGCCGCCAGTTCTTGTGACATACTCTTCCGGATGTGAACAGCCATCTACATCTGAAGTCAGGATACCTTTATGCACTCGATGGTCTAATGCTGTATCTCTAACATGTTGGTAATGATACCCGGATGGTGGAGAATAGTACCCAGGCCCTGAGGGGATTGCTTTCTCGCCCTTTTCGTTTTCATACCATAATGTAGCTAAATGTTCTGGTTTAATTATCATTGTTCACACAGTGGTGGCACACTTCTATTAATTGTTCATGACCTTTTAATTTGACAAACTTGTGCGTTGTGTGGGCCACTTGCCCCGCACACCATCTGTCATCTTTAGCATCAAATACACCCATATGCTTTTGGATATACGGGCACTCTGTATCTATATGAGCCAATGTTTCCCCATCAATTGTCGTAATAACCATTAGCTCTCCCTCCTCTATTTCCAGCGACATTAACTCGTCGTCTTGATATGCTAAATCTAGACCAATACCATAACCTTGGCAGGCGTGCATCATAATCTGTCGGTATGCATCGACTTGTTTGATTGGTATCTCTAAAAATTTCGATAAATGCGATTTCGCCGCAACACGAGTGCCATACTCATCCGAAAATTCAGTCCAATTATCGCCTTTCTGCACATAAATATCGAATATGCCCCGACATATTTCGTCAGGCAGACTTGAACGAACTGCTTTCATCCAATCGACTTCGTCTAGGTCAGCGTCGGCCTCTATCTTGTCACTGACACTATTTGATTCTAATATATCAGACCAGTTGTCTGTCTCATCGTTGCCGTTTTTATTCGGTGTGTTGAGGCTAAGCATAATCACTTGGTCCTCAGTGGTTATAGTAGCTTCAATGACTGGTGCTTCTTTAACTGTCTTGATTTTAATCGAATAAAAATTATGGTCAATTTCAACTTCATAGTTTTTATACTTGTTTACCAAAGCTATAAAGAATGCAGTCCAAGCGTGGTTTGTGGCGATTGTACTAGCTAGTATCTCAACTTCATTATCATTAATTGTTGATTCATCAATGAAATATTTATAGCCAGACCTTTTGAATTCGCTAATGAGTTCATGTACGGCCATCGTATTCGCCGGTCCAGATATGATGGTTTGGCGTTTGTTATGAGCACGTCGCGTGTTTTCATTTAAAATCTGCCTAAAATAGTTCCAAGCCCATACCGAATACCACTTGCCTCTTTGCTCATCATCGTCTAATATTTTACGTGGGTCTGGCACTTTTTTGCTGCCTAGAATCGTTTTTATTGGTGTTTCAACCTTGCGCTCAACGTCGACGCGTTTGTTGTATCGTTCTCCAATTTTTTCATTGTCTTCTGTAGTGAGGTGGTATCCACGCGATTCACGTTGCAGAACTACTACTTGACCTTCTAATAATGTTTTTGAGCAACTTGGGCATATAGGATATTGCCTATCAAATGCTTTACGCTTATCAGTCGATGTGATATACTCAGTTTCACCACATAGAGTGCAATAGTATGCATAATCTCGGTGATGTAGTAGGTATACAGTAGCACGCCAGACTGCGATACAAAATTCGTGTTGAGCAGTTTCTTTATTGGACCGATAATCACCCTGTATGGTGTTGCCTAGCTGTTTAGTAAATTCATACTTATCAGCCGCTAATGCAGGGTCATCGATTACTCTTTCAACAATCTCCCCAATTTCCTGTATTTGTTCATCTGTGAGCTTCGACATAGTTTGGGTTGCGATAGCGCCTCTTACGCCATATAGACTTGGCAATTGCATTAGTCTTGACATCTTTGAGCCTCCGTGCGATAGTTAAATAATTCTAGTGGGTATTTTATAGATATGGGAAAATATTGCGACCCTAAAATTCTAGAATCTACTTGGTGGGCGTGGATTCTAGCAGATAGTGTTAAAGAATTAGAATCTCTTAGGGAGACGGGTCTGCTCTGGACACGTAGTGATGGCGACGATAGGCTAACACATCGTGTGGCTTCTATTATGCCATATGAATTCGTCTCAATTGACGGCATTATTGTCCCTAAAGATTTAGATAACGCAATTAAAGCAAGCTTCTACCCATCAGACATTATTTTGGTGCGCAAGCTTGCCGCGAATAATTTCCATTGTGAAATTCCTGCCACAGAAACCTGGGAACGACTCACATCTATGATTCATAAAATTTGTTGTGGCGTGGTATTGAATTTTAGACCACCAAGTGACGACGTAAAAAATGAATTAGTTCAAGAAGCATTTACCCATACCCTCACCAAAATACATCGGGGAAAGCTGAAATTTACTCCAGGTAAGGCACCGCCTTTTAATTTATTGACAACTGCTATCTTCCGCATCATGTACTCCATAAAAAATAAGGAGAAGCGTGACCGGGACCACAGGTCCCGGCTTGTTGAGCAGTTGATGCATGGCGCAAAACTGCCAGAATTAAATAGCATACGAGTATCACAGAGCCTTGTCGGATGCCAACATTAAAACATAACAAAATTATTCGTGTCAAGCCCAAATCAGTCAAGTCAATTATCTCGCATGTTAAACATCGCCTAAAACCATCACCTGTGAGAGCTCTTGGTAAAGTTCAAATAAATAAGCCAAAAGCGGCTAAACCCAAGCAACGCGTCGTGGCGATGAAACGTACACCGCTTGTAGCTCGCCCCACCCGCCAATTGCCGAGTGCAAGATTAAGAACACGGTCGCGGCAACTTATTGTCAGCAATAAATCCCACACGAAAAAGACTGGCTTAAGTAACCCTGAGGCTCTACAACGAGTTAAAGGAAGAGGAAAAGGCAGAGTACTTGTAATAGTAAGTAACGGTCCATCACATAAAAAAGCCGCATTGCCTATATTATTAGCTCATGAAACTGTCGATATAATGTCTGTTAATAAACCGGATGATAGGTTATGGCCAACTGCCTTTTGGATATTTTGTGATAATTCGCAATATCGCCGCCATAAATCACTATGGTCAGCATTTAAGGGCGTATTAATCAATTCAGCTGCAATTAGAGACACCAAACCTAATACAGTACAAATCAAAACATTACATGGGAAGGGATTCAGTAGTAATTTAGCGAAAGGCATGTTTGTTGGTAGGTCTACCACTTATGCTGCTTTGCAAGTTGCCTTATATATGAATTATGACCATATATATGTGTTTGGTTGTGATATGGGTAAGGTCGACGGCCAGCTATATCCATGGGGGTCTAACCCAGATGTGGCAGACCAAAGTAGGATAAAAAGATTTAAGCAAGAAGCTGAACACTACGGTTGGATGGTAAAGAACACTTCAGCCGAAACTCGGAAGAAAATCACATTTTGTTCTGAATACAATAAATGGCCATTTGTTAAGCACTTTGAAATGCTTAAGCATAATGAAGCTGTTGATATTATAATAAAAAGAGTAACAAAATCACAAAGTAATTGACGCACTGTAACGGCTGATAGCTTCTTTTACTTCCCCGTTTTTATCTGAAATATCATAAGCCCATTTTGGTTTTATTATAATTCCGGTGCGTTCTCCTAAATCCAATCGTGCAAGACGGGAACGCCATTGCGGATACCCTTGTGCCATAACAGATGGGCGTGCTCTCATGTGCGACATAAGCAAACGGAAATGTTCGTGCGTTCTCTTTCGTATTAAATCGGCATCTGATATAATTTGCCAATATTTTTCCCCATCTCGGGTAGCTAGATTAACATAATGATGTGCCCAGCTAGTTCTATTAAACCCATCTAATTCAAGACGAACATAGAATGCCACATCACCTTGGAAACATTCAGGACTTGTGTATGTCACCCACTTCTGCCAAAACCTAGCCTTTTTGCTGACTAATCCGATAAGTGACACGGATTCTATATTCGAAATATGGCTGCCGCCTAGTTTAAATTGCTTCTGTTTTGGCAGCTTCGGTTTTAGCAACATTAATATCCTCTTTACGTTCTAAAACTTTTTCTTTCATATCTTGAGGCATATCTTCTTCAACTAGCAGTGCGTCGCAGCCTTGCAGAAAGAAATCATAAACCCATTTACTCTCATAAACTCTGTCTTCTGGTTCTCGTTTATTAACAACATTCAAGAACCCTTTAAACTCATCAAAATAACTACCATAGATATGGTATGAATCTGCGATATGGATATATTCCCCTACTGGTACGCCGATAGAATCGGCAACATAAGCTTGTAATTCTATGAATGCATACATATTCATAAATGCGGCTTTATATGCATCATTACTGCGGAAATGGACGTTCATATTTAAAGCATCGCGCTCTCCAGTCCCTTCACATGCACTACATAGGCCATGTGGGATTTCACCAGTACCATGACAAATAGGGCATGTTTGTTTTTGGACTCTAAACCAGAGCCGTTGTAGACAGGTTGCGTCATGAGTACCAAGGTCTTTCCAAGCTTGCCATGTAACCGCTTGCGCGCGTCGCGTGTGCCCGCATTCCTTTAACATTTTGATACATAGGTCAATTTGGTTTATGCGCCCGACCCCAGCCTTACCGGCAAAAGCATTGGTATCATAATCGAATAAACGTTCATGATAGGTATATTCCCATTTCCCGGCCTCGGGGTCAATCCAATGGTCATGGACACCGAACATTACCTCATTTCGATATTTTTCGAGGTCGTCAAGACCGCCTGGGAATGCCCTATGAATTCTCGGCTCCTTCATCGGATGCAAAACATGAATCATCATCGTCACATCTTTACTGTTAGGGTCGCCATCCTTATCATATTGCGTTGGGAAGCTATCGCCATTGCGCCAGCATTCGATTACTGATTTCTCCCAAGCTACTGGGAGAGTGTCTTCTATAATATGGATTGTTTTCATAAGGTTCCTTTGTTTTTATAATACGGGTACATATCATGCTGCAAATATAACACGAAGGAGCCCAACATGGCTGATAAAAAAGAACATACGTACCCGAAGACTAAAAGCACTGAGATGAGCAAGGCTAATAATAATGTCCTTGGCGACAGTAAAAAACAAACTACTGATGCCGGCCCTCATCTAAAGCAAGGCAAAGGAAACCCATTCCAACAAGCTAAACTTGGTAAGGGGTTTTTAACCCAAGAGTCACGCCCTGGCCACAAGCAGAAGAAGAACATCGAATCTGATGTAGGCTAATATGGCTGCTTATCCACAAGACCCCAGCGAAGTAGCCAATAACC
>Ga0233412_10001564_pt1 | contig 11775 bp, 12 predicted proteins | sample Na_anoxic_4_MG_FD_180667 | JGI IMG/M metagenome (GOLD analysis project Ga0233412, IMG submission 180667) | Seawater microbial communities from Saanich Inlet, British Columbia, Canada - Na_anoxic_4_MG | ecosystem: Environmental > Aquatic > Marine > Inlet | place: Canada: British Columbia... | reverse complement strand
AGCTATCAGTGGCTCCGCGACCTGTTCAACGCCAAGGGCGACGGGCACCTACGCCGCGAGTACGAGCACCTACGCCGCGAGCACGGGCACCTACGCCGCGAGTACGAGGACCTACGCCGCGAGTACGAGGACCTGCGCCGACCCTTCGCCGTGACCGCCGACGTACCATATACGGACGTCTGGAACTTCAAGACGGTGCAGGGACACCAGGGCAAGCACGTCTGTCAGAAGCCCGCAGACATGGCGGATCACATCGTCAGGGCGAGCAGCAAGGAAGGCGCCGTGGTGTGCGACACCTTCGCGGGATCTGGCGCTCTGCTAATGGGCGCAGCGCGCAACGGACGCCATTACATCGGCTGTGACTCGTCGGAATTGTGGGCGCAGCGCGCCGCGTTCAACTGCAAGATGGCCAACGCACAGCAGAGGCTCGCGCTATGACTCACCCACTAAACACCGACGCCTGGCGCCCGCCCGTCGTCCTTCCCGTTGATCAGTGGGCAGACGAGTTCCGCCAGCTCGCGCAGGAGGACTCGGCAGAGCCCGGGCAGTACCATTCGTCGAGGACGTCCTACGTCACCGAGCCCATGCGCGCCATGAGCCCTGGAGACCCTACAGAGTTCATCGCGCTGATGTGGGCGTCGCAGACGGCGAAGACGACGACGCTCGAGAACATGATCGGCTCGATCGTCCACTACGGTCTTGGCTCAATCCTGTCAGTAAACGCGAACCTCGACCCGATGGGCAAGGCCTTCGCGCGTCGCTTCGAGCGCATGGCCACCATCACGCCAGAGGTCGCAGCGGCGATGCCAGAGAAGCGCGGGCGCGACGCCGCCAGGACGATGTACGAGAAGACCTACGCGGGCGGCACCCTCTTCATCCGCGGCGCCACGTCACCAGCCGGGCTCGCGTCCATGCCGATCCCCTTCATCCTGCTCGACGAGATCGACCGCTACGACGACGACGTCGGGGGAGAGGGCGACCCGATAGCCATCGCGATCCGCCGCGCCAACACGTTCCGTAGCCGCAAGAAGATCGTCTTGACCTCCACGCCCGGGCTCTCTGGCGCCTCGAAGATCACGAAGGCGTTCCTCTCCACGGACCAGCGCCTCTACTGGGTGCCGTGCCTGCACTGCGGAGACCTGCACGCGTTCCGCTGGGAGCACATCCGCTGGACCAAGGGCCGCTCGATGGACGCTGCGTGGGAGTGCCCGTCATGCTCCGCGACGACAGCCAACGCGCGCAAGCCTGCGATGCTTGAGCAAGGAGAGTGGAAGCCGTCAGACACAGACGATCGCCGCAGCGTCCTCGCCAGCGTGCTTGACGTCGAGGCGTCAGAGCTCGCGAAGAACTACGACGGCTCGGGGCGCAGAAAGGGCTACCACCTCTCTGGGCTCTACTCCCCGTGGCGCACGTGGGGCGAGATCGCTGACGAGTTCGTGCGCGCCAAGGATGACCCAGTCGCGCTACAGGTAGTCGTCAACACAGACTTCGCGCAGCCGTGGGACATCACGGGGACCGGCCAGGGCTTCAGCGGTGACGAGATCGACCGCCTCGCAGCCAGAGCAGAAGATGCAGACTGGTCGACCGTGCCACCCGTCGAGGCCACGATCACCACGGTAGGCGTTGACGTGCAGGGCGACCGCTTCGAGCTCGAGCGCGTCGGATGGGGCCCAGGCTATGAGTCGTGGGCTCGCGACTACCTGTACCTCGACTGCGACCCGTCCACCGACGAGGCGTGGGACATGCTCGACGAGGTGCTCGCCGCGTGGAAGCCAGACGCCGTGGCCATCGACACGGGAGGACACGCGACGCAGCAGACGTACAAGTACGTCCGCACGAAGAGCCGCCGACGCATCTACGGGGTCAAGGGCGCTGACGGCAAGCGCGCAGTGTGGAAGAGCATCCCGTCGAGGGTTGGCGCTGGGAAGAACGTCGCGCTCTACATCGTCGGCGTCGACGACGCGAAGGCGGACATCTACGCGAGGCTCAGGATCGAAGAGCCCGGCCCAGGCTTCTGTCACTTCCCGAACGACGGCAACCACGAACGCGAATACTACGAGCAGCTCACAGCCGAGGTCCTCGTCGGCGTCAAGAAGATGGGAAGGACCGTCAAGGTGTGGCAGAAGCGCCGCGCCAGAAACGAAGCCCTCGACTGTCGAGTCTACGCCTACGCCGCATTGCATGGGCTACTACTCAAGGGCGGGAAGTGGAAGTTGGGCAAGACTGTAACGAAACAATCCACTACTACCCTTGACAGGAAAGTGTATCGTGACGATACTCCACGAGAGGGGGCCGCACCGCCTGTACGTCAGGCGCCGAAGCGTAGACGCCGCCCCTCGTGGGAGAATCTTTGACCTGGACGATCGCCCAACTCGCCACCATCGAAGCCGCCTACGCGCTCGGCGCGCTCAGCGTCAAGCACGGCGACAAGCTGACCGTCTTTCGTAGCCGCAAGGAAATGAGGGCCATGATCGTCGAGGCCCGCGTGTCTCTCGGGCTCGCCTCGGCGCGCCAGATATCGTACACCAAATTCGACAAGGGCTATTCGTGAGCATCACACGTAGCATCCGCCGCGACGTGACATCGCGCGCCGTCAAGGCAGCGAGCGACGCCGCGCGCTACGCGTTCAAGTCGAGCCCGCTCCTGCGCAAGCAAGCCCGCTCTGCCGTCAACGCGCTGCTATCATACGAAGGCGCAAAGCGCCCCTATTTTGACAAGTCGTGGGGCACTCACTCCGAGGGGCCAACGTCCGTTGTGCTCGACAGCCTGCCGACGTTGCGGTCGAGGGCGCGCTACCTGGGGCGCAACGACCCGCACACAGGCGCCGCCTACCGCGCACTCGTCAACGGGCTCGTCGGTTCTGGTATGTCGCCGCGGTCAAGGACCGGAGACGCCGAGACAGACGAAGACCTTGACGCGCGTTGGGCTCTCTTCGCCGCCGAGTGTATGGCCGGTGAGGACTACGGATTCTCTGGAGCGCAGCACGTTCTCGCTGGCGGTGCCTTCGAGTCTGGCTCTGCGATGTTCCGGCGCCTGCCGCGCACCATGGCGGACGGCCTATCCGTCCCGCTCCAGATCGAGATCCTCGAAGCCGACATGCTCGACACGAGCAAGGACACGAGCGCGTTCCGCAAGGCCTCGACGGACGGTCATACCATCGTCGGCGGCATCGAGTTCGACGCGCAGGGGCGCCGCGCCTTCTACCACGTCTATAAGCAGCACCCGTCCGAGTCGTCGTCATCGCTGTCAACCGAGTCCGTGCCCGTCCCCGCCGACGACATCGCGCACTTCTACCTCCCCGGCCGCCCGGGTCAGGTACAGGGCGCCCCGCGAATCAGCCCCGTCATCCAGGCGATCAACCAGATGGACGGCTACAGGCTGAGCGAGCGCATCAGGAAGCGCGTCGCCGCGTCCCTAGTCGCGTTCGTGCTTGGCGCGGAGGAGTCTGGCTTCGTCAACGCCGAGGCAGAGGACGGCAGCGCGAGCCCCGCGCGCCTGCTTGAAGACGTCCAGCCAGGCGCGATCATCCCTGTCGGCGACGGGACAAGCGTCACGCTGAGCCAGCCAGCAGCGGACGCGAGCTACAGCGACTTCAATGTCACCGAAGACCACCGCGTCGCCGCAGGCCTAGGCGTTACCTACGAGTTGATGACCGGGGATCTAAAGCGCGTGAATTGGGCGTCATATCGCGTTGGTCACGTTCCATTCCGCGCTGACATGGAGCAGCTTCGCGAGAGCTTCTTTACTCCGATGGCCCTAGATCGCGTATATGGCTGGTTCATCACCGCGCTCCGTGCGTCCGGCCAGCTCTCGTACTCCGTCGCTGTGCCGCGTCCCGAGTGGAGCGATCCGCTGCATATAGACGTGGATCGCCTGAAGGAGGCGAAGGCCGACACCGAGCGGCTAGCCAACAAGACGAGCAGCTATCAGGATACCGTCGCGCGCGGCGGAAAGGACTGGCGCAAGACGATTGACGCCATCGCAGAGGCAGAGGCTTACGCCAAGTCGAAAGGCGTTTCCCTTGACAGCGTGTCACAAAACGTTACAGTCGAAGACAAGGAGACGGATGACGATGGCAACAGAAAGCCTGTTCAAGACGACGACGACTGAGCATCTTGGGGCCCAGCTTGCCCCTGAGACGTTCAACGCCGAGGCCAACACGCTCGACGTCCGCTTCTACTCTGGCGCCACCGTTCTCCGCGGCGGCTTCTGGACCGAGCCCTACGAACTGACCTTCGAGATGACCGCCGACGCCGCGGACTTTTCTCGCCTCAACGCAGGCGCTCCGTTCCTGTTGAACCACACCGCGACGGTACAGAGCACGATCGGCAGGGTCGGCAGCGGGCGCCTCGGCGACGGCGAGGCCCTCGCGTCTATCGAGCTTGTATCCGTCGACGACGATCCAGAGAACGCATCATCGATCAAGAAGATCCAGAAAGGATTCGCCAAGGGCGTGTCCATGGGCGTCGACATCCTGGAGCGTCGCATCGAGCAGCGCGAAGGCCAGATGGACTTGCATACCGCAACGAGGTGGCAGCCGTTCGAGCTTAGCTCTGCGGTCGTGCAGGCAGACCCTGACGCCGCGACGCTCGCCAAAGACAGTATCCAAGGGGCGCCGCCCCGTAACCCAGAGGAGGACGTAATGTCCGACAATACCAAGACCGATGGGGCGCAGGTGGCGCTCGACAAAGAGAAGGCCGCGAACGAGAAGCTCAAGGCCGAGAACAAGAAGCAGAGCCTGGAGCTCGCCAAGATCAAGCGTGACGACGAGATCACGAAGACCTTCGCGAGCCTCAAGCTCTCCGACGCCGACCGCGACGTCATGCTAGCCAAGCCCGTCGAGAACCTCGACATCGGCGGCGCGCGCATGGAGATGCTCGAGCTCGCCACGAAGAAGAGCGAGGCCCTGGGCATCAAGCCGCAGCACGGAGACGACGGGATCACGCGAGACGAGCGCGAGACCAAGCGCGATGGCGCGCTGAACGCGCTGCTCCACCGAGCGAACCCGGGCAAGTTCGACCTCGACGACAACGGCAAGCGCTTCTATGGGCTGTCGCTCATCGAGACCACCGAGCGCGTCAGCGGTCGCAGCTCCGAGGGCGAGGGCCGATCCCGCCGCGCCGAGCTCGCGATGTCCGCCAGCGACTTCCCGAAGCTCCTGGCGGCTGGCGTCAACAGGACGCTCGGCACCGCCTACGAGGACGCGTCGAAGACCTATCAGGTGTGGTCGACCCGTCGAGACCTGCCAGACTTCAAGGCGATGAACATCGTGCGACGCAGCGCGGCCCCCGCGCTCTCCCTCAAGGCCGAGGGTGCGCCCACGGTCTACGGCTCGATGAGCGAGACGCAGCAGGGCTGGCAGCTGTACCGCTACAGTACCGGCCTCGCCTTCACCTTCGAGATGATGGTCAACGACGACCTGGGCGCGTTCATGGACGTGGCCGCGGCTCTCGGCGCCTCCAGCGCTCGCAAAGAGAACTCGCTGGTATACGCGCACCTCGCCGCGAACCCGACCATGGCCGAGGACAGCAAGGCGCTGTTCCATGCCGACCACGGCAACCTCGCCGGAGCTGGCGCTGCCCCGAGCCAGACCACGCTGAACAACGCCTTCGTCGCCGTCTCGAGGTTCACGGACATCGACGCCGTCGCGAAGATCAACGCGAGCCCGAAGTTCTGGCTCGGCGGCGCGACGACCCGCGAGGACCGCGCCAAGGCGCTCGGCTTGTTCAACCCGAGCACCGCCTCCAACGTGCGCCCCGAGTACTTCGACGCGATGACGAACGTCACCGACGCCGAGATCACCGGGAACGAGTGGTACTGCGTCATGGACCCGGCGACCGTCGACACCATGCGATATGGCTGGCTCGAAGGCGCGCAGGGTCCGCAGGTTGGCCGCGAGGCTGACTTCGACACCGACGATCTCAAGGTCAAGGTGACGTTGAACTTCGGCTACCGGGCCGTCGACTTCCGCGGCTTCTATAAGAACCCCGGCGCGTAGACGCTGAGACCAGGAGGATAAGACCATGGCCACGAACATCAAGTACGACCTCGGCGTCACCACGCTTCCAATCCCGGCCCCCGTGGGCGGTGCGACCAGTGGAGCGCCATTCCCGTGGGGACCGCTCGTCGTTGTCCCCGAGGCCGACGCCGCCGCCGGTGTCGACGTCTCCTGCTGTCTGCTGTGCGTCGGCACGTTCCCGAAGGTCTCCGCGCAGGCGTGGACTGCTGGCGACGTGCTATACTGGGACACCGTCAGCGAGGCCTTCACCAACGTCGCGGGCGTCTACAAGAGCGTGGGCATCGCCTTCGCCGACGCGGCGAACCCGTCGAGCACTGGAGACGTTGTCGCCGGGATGGGCTCAGAGGCAGACTCTGAGGTCAACACCCTGATCGCCGACCTCGCGAGCACCGCGAACGCCAAGGGAGCCAGCCTGGTCAGCATCGAGGACGTTGGCGGATTCTTCACGGCGACGGACGTGGAGGCCGTGCTCCAGGAGGCTGGCGCCGTGGCAACCACGGCGCTGACCATGGTCGGTGTCGGTGGCGTCGGAACGCTCGTCATGACCGCCGCGGCCGACCGCGCAGGCAGTGACTCTGCGCTCATCGCCGACGACGTGGTCGCAGGGAAGCCCGTCACCGTGATCATCGCGTCAGGAGCCGCGAGCGGGTCCAGCGCCGCAGACGCCGCGCTCATCGGCGGCGCCGTACTGACCTGTGTTCCCGTATCTGGCTCCGACAAGGCGACGCTGATGGCGGAGCTTCAGGGCGATGGTTCCGTCACCGTGAGGTGCGGAGGAAACCAGTCCGCCGAGGCGACCTACGCCTGTATCGTCGAGAAGCCCTAGAGGTTGACCCGATGGGGATATGGCCAGCCTACGCCGACGTCGCGACTGTAGCGTCGCGGGATATGTACGGCGTGGAGGTGGTCATCACTCCCCAGGCAACTGGAGTCCCAGAGACGATCCAGATGCCTTTCGACCGTCGATGGATAGAGGCGGGGTCTGCTGCCGACTCCCCCGGCTCAGACCTCGCCTCAGTCCTCGACATTCGGTTGCTTGACATGACCGTCGCGCCAGCGCAGGACGATCCGCTCACGGTCAATGGGATCGCCTACGTGATCGACGACGTGCAGGCCACTGGGAACGGGGACGCGAAGCTGTTTTTGAAGAGGGCGTGATGAGCAACTACACACCGCAGGACATCATCGACCTCGTCCACGCGGCGTTGTTCGACGAGACCGTAGCAGGCTCAAACGTCGTCAAGTCCCGCATGACCGCGGTTCAGACCGACGACCTCCCGGCGATCTCCATCTACGTCACGACCCAGAGCGAGACCGCGACGAGCAACGAGCCCGACGGCACCTACCGTCGCGTTGACACGCTGGCGCTAGACGTCAGGGTGCGCGGCACGTCAGGCACCGAAGCCGTCGAATCAGTCGGGCCTCTCGCCGACGACGTGCGCAGGCGCTTGATCTTCATCGAGGACTTCCGTACAGACTTCGAGACGTTCGGGCCGATCCGCACGAACTACCGCCTCGACAATGTTGCAGAGTGGCAGCACGCCGTCGCGGAGATCACGATCGACCTGACGCACATCTACCAGTACGAGCCGCTCACGGGCGGTGACGCGTGGACGCTCGCCTACACGACCGTCGATATCGACGAGGACGGCGACGCGCCAGACGTCGAGATTCAGACAGACCTGACAGGAGGCACGCCATGATCGTCAAGAAAATCACCGTCAAGCCACGCGTCGACGACTCCAGGCGCGGCTATCTGCTCGTGCCCAAAGAGGGGCGCAGCGGGCGCGTGTACTTCGGCCAGGAGCCAGAGGACGTGCCTCACACGGACTACGTCAACCGGCGCCTGCGCTGTGGAGACCTCGTCAGGGCGAAGCCTGCCACGACGAAGAAGAAGAAGGAGGGCTAAACCATGGTGACGTTCGACCGAATCCCGACAGGCATCCAGACCCCCGGCGCCTACCTTGAGATGGACTCCAGCCAAGCGAGCGGCGGCGCTGTCACGAAGCGCGCGCTACTGATCGGCGAGTACGCCAACGGCGGCGGCGATGCTGCGGTGGAGGATCATATCTACGCCGTGCCAACACTGGCCGAAGCCGAGCGCCTGTTCTCCAAGGGCTCAGCGACCTACGACATGATCGAGCGCTACCGTCAGAACGACCCGTCCGGCGAGCTCTACGCCGCAGCGACGACGCCCGCTGGCGGAGCCGCAGCGACTGGCAAGATCACCGTCACGGGCACTGCGACGGCGAACGGCACCATCTACGTCTACACGGGCGACCGCTACTATGAGCGGCTCGCCGTCGACGTGGCGACCGGGGACGACGCCACTGCAATCGGCCTCGCGATTGAGCTTGCGATCACAGCGCAGCCGCACCGATGGATGGACGCATCAAACGCCGCTGGCGTCGTTACGCTGGCGTCTCTTTGGAATGGCGTCTACAGTCACGGGCGCCGCATCGCCATCAACGAGCGTGGCGCGGTGGGCGGAGAGGTGTTGCCATCTGGCGTGTCGGTAGCCATCACCAACAACATGGGCGAGCTCTCACAGGGTTCAGGCACCTACAGCGTCGCCAACGTCATCACGAGCATGGGCGACACCGCCTACGACTTCATCGTGTCGATGTTCACCGACGATACCAACGTCGACCTGCTTGAGGCTGAGCTCAACGACGACACGGGGCGGTGGGCCTACAACCGCCAAGTCTACGGTCACCTCTTCATGGCGCGCCAGTCGACGCAGGGCGAGCTCACGACCTACGGCAACGCGCGCAACAGCCAGCACTCAACGTGTTTTGGCTTCGAGGGCCAGAACGATGCAGCGGGTCACAACTACGCGCCGAAGAGCTTGACGCCACCATGGGCGTGGGCGGCTGGCGTGACGGGGCAGATCGCAGTCGCGAACAAGGCGAGCGCCGCGCGACCGTACAAGACGCTCCTGGCCATCGGCAACTGGGCTCCTGCTCCCGGCGATCAGTTCAGCGACGTAGAGCGCGAGACCCTGCTCGACGACGGAATCGCGACGGTCTACTACAGCCCGAGCGGTGGCGTTCACATCCAGCGCTGCATCACGACGTACCAGACCGACGCCGCAGGCAACGTCGACGACGCGTACAAGGATTACACGACGCTGTCGAAGCTCACCGAGATCAGCCGAGACGTTGATAGCGCCCTGTCCAGTACCTATCCGCGAGCCGTGCTCACCGACAGCGTACCCGCTGGCGCACCGACTGACGGGACCTTCGTGGACCCCGACATGATCAAGGGCACGATCCTCGGTCGATACAAGCTGTGGGTTGACGCTGGCTACTGCCGCGACTTCGACGGATTCAAAGACGAGCTCATCGTCGAGCGCGACGGAACGGACCCGAACCGCGTGAACATCTTCAGCCCTGTGCGGCTGACCGGCTCGCTGCTCGTCACGGCGACCCGCGAATCGTTCCGATTCTAGGAGGTATACCATGGCCCCAATCGCAGGAACCCTATGGTTTAGTATCGACGGCGTGCCGTACTCGACCACGGGCTCGTTTACCGTGAGCCCTTCTGACAGAGAGAACGAGGCGCTTGTCGGGCACGATGGAAGCGTGAGCACGATCGAGCGCCCGATCGCCCCTGGGATCTCCGGGACGATCGTCATCAAGCCTGGTGTGTCTCTCGCGGCGCTGCAAGGCCTCGACGGCGGGACCGTGACGGCGAACCTCAAGCAAGGTCGCGTCTACGATCTCTATGGCGCCTACGTCACGGGCAAGATCGACCACGACGCAGCCGAGGGCACCGCGCAAGTGGAGCTCTTCGGCTCGAAGTGCGTGGAGAGGTAGGGCATGAAGTCGATCAATCTCAGCAGGCCCATTGGGCCAAAGGGTCGCCAGTTCTCCGAGATCGTGTTCAAGCGTGAACCGACGATCGGAGACTTCGCAGACGCTGGCGTGAGCCTGCGGGAGTTCGCAACGGACGGAACCCCGTCAATCGACGTCGCGATCAAGCTCTGCGCGATGCTCTCTGACATCCCGGAAGAGGACATCCGCGGCGCAAGCTCCGCTGATTGGATGGGGATCGTCATGGGGGTCTCCCCTTTTTTTGTGCCTTCGGACGAGGACGAGGAGCCGAAGGCGGAGACGTCGGATTCCGAGGAGCCGTAGGCGGCGCGATCAAGTTGCTCGTCCTGGACCTGCACCAGCCGATCGGCGACGTGCTAGACCTCACTCCCGCTCGGTTGCACATGGTGCTCGACTCGCTGACCGAGGGAGATGATGGCTAAGAAGTTCGAACTCAAAACCAAGCTCACCGTCGACGACAAGTTGACGCCAGGGCTGCTGAAGGCGCAGCGTAAGGCGCAGCGCGCCATGGCGTCTATCGGCAAGGCGGCGAGAAAGGCCAACAAGCGCATCGCCATCGGAGCAGCAGCGGCGGCGACAGCCGGGGTAGCAGGGCTCACTAAGCTCACGCTCGACTATGCCGCCTACGCTGACAGTCTAGGCAAGACGAGGGACCTGACGGGAATGTCCGTCAAGGCTCTCCAGGAGCTTGACTTCGTGGCCGGCCGATACGCCGTCACGCAATCAACAATGACGGCTGGAGTGGTCAGGTTTAACAAGCGGATCGGGCTCGCCGCTGCTGGCGCTGGTGCGATGTACGCACCGATGAAGAAGATGTCCCCGGCACTACTCGACGCCATCATGAACGCAGACAACGCGTCTGACGCGTTCGACCTCATGGTCGCTGCGATGGCAAAGATCCCGAACGAGCAGCAGCGGATCGCACTGGCAACGATGGCGTTTGGCGACGATGCCGCTGCGTTTGCACGGTTCGCGTCTGACGGGATCAGGGCGTTCCGCGCACAGAGACGCGAGGCAGGGCGCTATAGCCAGATCACGGACGAGCAGACAAAGGCCGCAGCAAAGTTCCAGGATCGGCTCGGAGATGTCAAGATCGCGCTTGGCGGGGTGTCGAATGCGATCGGCTCTGAACTCGTCCCCGTGCTCACGCCGTACCTTGAGCAGCTCGCCGAGTGGATCGCGAAGAACGACGAGGTCATCGGGCAGGAGGTCGGGAAACACGTAGCGAAGTTCGCGGAGGCGATGGCCAAGACGGACTGGGAGAGCGTTGCGGATTCGATCAACACAGTGTCAGACGCGGTGCTGTGGCTTGGAGAGAACCTGAGCGTCAACCTCGTAGCGTCGTTCGCTGCGGCTCAAGCTGCACTGTCTGGACATCCGCTATTCGCAACGATCATCGCGATGGGCGCAGCGGTCCACAACCTGAATACATTCCTTGACACTACGCAGAAGAGTTCAAGGGACATCGCACAGAGCGGATCGTTCGGAGAGCGCGCATATGACGCTTTTAGCTCCGGGCCTCGCAGTGATCGACTCGCGCTTAGGATTGGCAATGGAGACGCTGGCCACCCTGCCGCGTTCGGAACAATCGAAGAGGCGAGATCCGCAGTGGTAGCCCATGAGGCAAGATTCAGGCGTCAGCGCAGGATCACGTCCGAGGGATTCCAGGGCGTTGGCGGCGGCGAATCAAAGGTCGTCGTCGAGTTCCAGAACGCCCCAGACGGGATGCGCGTCAAGAGCGTCACCGGCAAGGTGCCGACGAATGTCAAGACCGGCCGCCGCTTCGGAGGCAGCCCATGACCTACCGCGAGGAACTGCACACCGCGTCGTTCCGTGGCGTCACGTTCTCCGTCGATGGAGCTTCGGACAGCTACGGGCGCCGCGGCTCAGACAACGAGTTTCCAGATAGCGACACCCCAT
>Ga0233412_10001563_pt1 | contig 11777 bp, 9 predicted proteins | sample Na_anoxic_4_MG_FD_180667 | JGI IMG/M metagenome (GOLD analysis project Ga0233412, IMG submission 180667) | Seawater microbial communities from Saanich Inlet, British Columbia, Canada - Na_anoxic_4_MG | ecosystem: Environmental > Aquatic > Marine > Inlet | place: Canada: British Columbia... | reverse complement strand
TGGACAGGTGGCGGCGGCTGCGGCTGCTTTGCAGGCGCAGGCCTCCGCGGCCGCCGCGGAGCAGGCGACGACGGACCATGCGCAGGCCTACGCGGGCGCGTTGGCGGCGGCCACGACGGCGGCCGCAGAGGCGGCCACGGCGGCGGTGGCTGTCCAGGCGAAGGCGGACGATGCGACGACCGCCGCGACAGACGCAGAGGCGGCTGCGGCCGAAGTCGAGGCGGTGATGGGTGCGGGCCACAGCGATACGACAGCTGCGAAGGGCGAGGCACAGGCCGCGGTCGCCGCGGCAAGCGAGGCGCAGGTCCAGGCGTACCAGGCGGCGTTCTATGCGGACGAGGCACAGGCCGCGGTCGGGAGGGGCGACCACCAGGCGGCTGATCAGAACTCGCATGCGGCGCAGACCGCTGTGACGGCTGCGCAGGCAGAGGCGGTCCTGGCGGAAAGCAAAGCGAGCGATGCGCTCGCGAGGGCAACCCAGGCGGCGGCTATCCGCTCGCAGGCTACGCAGGTGGCAGACGCCGCGGAGGCTTCTGCAGCCGCCGCAGAGGCTAGCGCGGACACGGCGGCGGCGGCAGCGGTCACCGCGCAGGCGGAAGCATATGCCGCACAGGAGTCGTCGCCCGGTAGCGCTGAAGCAGACGCCGCGAAGGCCGGGGCGATTCAGGCGGCAGCGGAGGCCGTCGCCGCACGGGAAAAGGCAACCGAGGCCCGGGCGTCGGCGGTCTCGGCGGCGGACGCGGCGGCGGAGGCGCCGCCGGCTTCGGCGGTAGCGAGTCAGTCGGCGGCCACTGCGGCCGCTGCGCAGGTGGGAGCGGCGGGCAGCGCTTCACAGGCCCAGACGTATGCGGCTGCTGCGGCCGTCTCAGCGACGAGCGCGGCTGCTGCCGGCGGCGGAGGCGCGAGCGGAGGCACGAGCGGAAGCACGATGAACATTAGAGTTCGGGTTCAAAACACCGATACCCGCGGCAATGACCCGGAATACGTCTACGAGGTCAGGAAGAAGGACAGTGCCACTGCCCTGCTGATCCGGAGCGAGCTGGGACAAGGCGGGATCCCTGGCACTGACGTGTTCTTCGACGCCGTCGTCGTCGAGGTTGGGGCGGAATACTCGATCAAGCTTGCGCGCAAGGACGGGCAGGTCTGGGGCCCGACGAACGGTGTGGTCATCCTTCACGAGGAAGACTCACTCTCTCTCGAGGCCGGCACGCACCGGCTGCACTGCACGTTCACGGACACCCAGTTGAGCGTCAAAAACGGCAGCGGGTGGGTGGTCAATGAATCCCCCTCAGTGGTGGCCGGCGAGGTGGTGCCTAGGTCAATCGAGTACATGTGGACGGCCACCGAGGTGAGCACCGCGTCCTACGATAACAACCAGGTATACGCGACCACGAACGTCAACTACCTTCCTAATGCCTCGTGGGACCCTCCCACAGTGAAGGCGGTGGTGTCCCACACATCGCAGCAGCCGTCGTGGCTGGCCAGCTGGGCGCAGGTGAACAATATGCACCACCTCTTCTGTGACCAGTTGGCAGACATCGATCTTTGGGGAAGCGAGTTCGATCTGGACCACCCAGATCAGGACATCTCCAGCAAGCTCGGCTCGCTCTTCGACGCCGTCGTCGCCGCGGACCCGCAGAAAGTCCTGGCCGGCCTCGGGGGCGTGGTCTTCGTTCTGCGACACGACAGCGGTGACACTCCCTTCGTGATGGTCAAGGAATCGGCTCCAAGCGTTGTGATGCTACATACACCAAGGCCAGGCGCGGAGGACACGCGGTGCTGCTTGGTCTACCCGGGGTCGGTGGCTCAGTCCGTCGCGACGGAGCGTGCAGTGACGGTCGGCGCGTCCGCGGGATGGCCTGGTCTGGCGTCGACCCACGACCTTGACTTGCTGGCGACCGCCGATTACGTCGTGACTGTCGTCGATGATGCAAACGGGGACAAGAAATTTGTCCTTAACGGTGATCAGTCACTGGTCCTCACGCTAAGTGCGGGGGTCCAGTATGTCTTTGATCAAAGCGACGCGTCGAACCTCGGTCATGCCCTCGAGTTCAGCAGTTCTGCGTCCGCACTCAGTGCGACGGGTGTAACTTACCAGGGCAGTGCGGTGGCGGGCACCCTCGGTGCCGTCACGACCTTCACACCGGGCGCTGTCGACAGCGCCGTACACGTGCGCTGCGTCACGCACGGGGCAGGTATGGGCAGCTTCATCGGGCCTGTGACGGTCAGTGGCACGGGCTCGGGCGGAAGCGGCTCGGGCAGCACGGGCGGAAGCGGAAGCACGGGCGGAAGCACGGGCGGAAGCACGGGCGGAAGCACGGGCGGAAGCACGGGCGGGAGTGGTGGTGGAGGCGCCTCTAGCACGACGCTTGGCGACCCTTACATCACGTCGGCCAACGGCAAGATCACCAAGACTCCTAATCGCCATGGCTTCTACCGGCTCTTCGAGAACGGCGACATGTTCATCAACGCCGAGGTCGACGAGCTCGACATCTCGAAGGCGCTCGCCGCCTTCCTCGAGTCGAAAGGCTCCAGCATGGCGAGCGCGGGCAAGGTCATTGACCAAGGTTTCTGGAACAAGGTGGTCTACATCGAGAGCGAGGGGCGCTCCATCGCATATGACCTGTTCAAGAACGAGGCGACCAGCCGTCACGTCGGGTCGTATTTCAAGGTCTCCGCCAACCGGCAGCCACGCCGTGCGACGATGGACGGCGTCCCCGTCGACGACTTCATCACCTCGTCGATCACCATCTCGTGGAACCACTCGGTCCACGGTAGGCAGTCCATGGTCCTCGACCAATACGAGAACCCGCAGATCCAGAACGGCATGGCCTTTAGCAGCTCTCTCCTGCACGACGGGTCGTCAATCGGCATGCTTGTGAAGAACTACAAGGCGAAATACATGTCTCTCGACAGGCTGGCGGTCGGCGAGTGCAGGAAGCTGCGCAAGCGGCTGCAGAGGAGGATTAAGGCGGGAGCCTCGGTGACGCACGAGAAGCCCATTCAGGCCAAGGACGAGGCATGGTTCTGTGCGAGGGACGGGCGTACCTCTAGCGCCTAATTTTTTCTCCACCTATGTTATAACAATGGGAATATACCAGCTCAGGGTTCTGCCGAGATACGCCGACAAGGCCTCTCAACCCACCATGTGGGACGTTGGGTTCACCATATTTGACAAAACCACAGGCTTGCCTGTGCTTACGCGCCAGGCCCAGGAGTACCCGGACAGCCAACACTCGTTCGACGACATCGAATTCGACATGAACCACGAATACACGATAACGCTTGGCAAGGAGAACGCCGCCTCGGCATGGCAGCCGACATTCGTCCTCGCATTCCAGGTGCCTTCGCTGACCGGCTCCGATCTCGGCACGGTCACCAGCTACAACAGCGGCAACAACGACTTTAGGCTGGGTGCCATCTGGACGCAGTTCCAGTGGCGAGACGATCTACCGGATGGTCCGGGAATGATTATGGGCGGACAGGACGACACCGCACAAGCCAAGACAATGGCGGCCACCCAGGAGTTCACATGGGCGCCCGGCGGCAAAATGCCGTCCTCGGTGACCTACGACATGTCGAGCATGTACTACCATACGAACATGAGCCACCGTCCCTATGGGTCGACGGGGTCCGGCTGGGACAACGTCAAGCTAGTGTTCTCGCGGGAGAAGAGCATGGACCTTACCCGAGTCTTTGATGGTACCGAATTTTCCGGCGGCACCGTGGACAACCACGTCGTGATCCCGGGGCTGGATCATGCCGACTTCGCCGAGCTTCAGCCGGAAAACTTTGAAGCGCTGCTGCAGGTCGTGATGCCGGCGCTCAAGGACCACCTCGCGCCCAGCGCGGGCTATGTCACGGACGCCGCCGCCACGGTCATCGAGTTCCAGAGCATGAAGGCGACCCAAGGCGGTGGGTGGGGTGTGTGGGGTACGGTGCGGGAGCTGACTGGCGCCCACGTTAGACCATGGCTGGGCTACTGGAAGACGTCGGACCCTTCGAACCCCGGTGTAAACGCCGGCCGAAATTACGGCCTGGCCTACCCGGGGAGTATGGCCGTTTACTTCGCGAGCGAGGAAACACATGAGCTTGACCCCTCGTGGGGCAGTCTCGTCTCTGGGGGCGGCACCGTCGCGGGACCGGTAAGCACGGGGCCCAACGCCGGCGCCCCCGGCAGTGGTCCCGCCTACCTCACGTTGGCCAACGCCATACTTGCGCAGGCAACCACCCTGTATAATGAAGCTGTCGTCGCCAAGACGGCAGCAGAGGCCGCCAAAGACCAAGCTGTCGTCAACACCGACGCGGCGCAGGCCGCGGCGCAGGCCGCGGCGGCGCGCCAGGGGGCGGAGGAGGTCCAGAGGATCTCCGACGTGCTTGGCACGGGCTCCGGAAGCGCTGGAATGACGGGAGAACTCATGAACTTGTACTTGGGCGCGAACGCCGTCCAGCACGCGGACGCCGACGCCCTCGTCGGAATCTTTGACCAGGTCGCCCCCTTTGCCACAAACGCAGAAAGCTTCGCAACAGAAACTGCCGTCTTCGCAGCCGAGGCGGAGGCCGCCGCCGCCGCCCTGGCGCTGTTCGCCCCAGGCTCGCTGGCCTTCGTGGCGCAGGCGAACCACTACCTCTCGCTGATGCAGGCTGACGTCACTGAGGCCGGGACCAAGACTTCCGCTGCCTTGACGCACCTCCAGACCATCGGCGACGCCAGCGAGAGAGGTAGTGGGCTGGTGGTCGCGAGGGAGGCTCTAGTGCTGTGCTCGGCGGGGAATGACCGCTCAACATCCATCCAGGCCGTCTATACGAAAGCTGTCACCGAGAACAGCCTCGTGCTGGGCCAGACGCCTGATGAGGTGCTCACGATTTACACGAGCTCCGTCATGCCGCTCGAAACCGAAATCCACGAGACCGAGGTCAAGGCCGAAGCCGCCGTGGTTGCGGTCCAGAACTACGAGGCTTTCCTGCAGCACGGCCCCTCGGCCGTTGAGCAGCAAGCTGTTGCCGACCATGTGGCCGCCGCTTTCACCGCCCTGGCCTATGACCGCACTGGCAAGCCAGTGTGGACGAACGGCGTGATATACGCTTTCTTTGCTACTATGTCGTATAGAGCGATCTTCTCTTCGGACGGTTACCTCACACCGGAGGAGCGGGCCGTGTTGAACGGCAGGACGCCCGGCGCGGATGCCTCCCTCGGCGTCCAGGTCGACATGTCGGCGATGTCTCTAGGACTGCTGGCCGGGACTGAAGCTCAGTCATGGTCTAACGTTATGTCGACCTACAACGAGATTGCGACCTATGTCGCCGAAGGTAAGGCCGGCGTCAGCCTCGTGGGCTGTGTCCTTCTGTTCAGGGTCGTTCACGCGCGTACCCTGGTCTTCGCGATAGACGAGGCCGATGCATCTCAGGAGGAGCTCCAGGGTGGCTACGACGGCTGGACCATCTGGGAGGCCTTCAAGGACGACTCGCAGGGAGGCCACCGTAACCTGACCACCACCGACGAGCCGAGCCCGCTGTCGACGAGTGTGAGTGTGACGGAGGCGACGTCAGGGAGCCCCCCGCAGACGGACCAATTCATGACCATGGAGGCGTTCAGTGGCTCGGTGCCCGCGACCTGGCCCAACATGCTGAGCGGCTCAATCGCAAGCGGGAGCACGGGCGGGAGCACGGGCGGAGGCACGGGCGGGAGCACGGGCGGAAGCACGGGCGGGAGCACGGGTGGGGGCGGAAGCACGGGCGGGGGCGGAAGCACTGGCGGGGGCACGGGCGGAAGCGGCTCAAGTGGGAGCGGCGCGCTGCTTGGCGATCCTTACATCATGTCGGCCAACGGCAAGATCACCAAGACCCCCGACGCCCACGGCTTCTACCGGCTCTTCGAGAACGGCGACATGTTCATCAACGCCGAGGTCGACGAGCTTGACATCTCGAAGGCACTTACCGCCTTCATCGCGTCGAAGAACTCCAGGGTGGAGGTCGCGGGAGAGGTCATTGATCGTGGTTTCTGGCACAAGGCGGTCTACATCGAGAGCGAGGGCCGCTCCATCAGCTACAACCTGTTCAAGAACGAGGCGACTAGCCGTCACGTCGGGTCGTATTTCAGGGTATCTGCCGACCGGCGCCCGCGCCGCAACAAGGTGAACGGAGTGCCCGTCGACGACGTCATCACCGCGTCGATCACCATCTCGTGGAACCACTCGGTTCACGGGAAGCAGTCCATGGTCCTCGACCAATACGAGAACCCGCAGGTCCAGAACGGCATGGCCCTCAACAGCTCTCTCCTGCACGACGGATCGTCGATCGGCCTGCTTGTGAAGAACTACAAGGCGAAATACATGTCTCTCGGCGCCCTGGCGGTCGGTGAGTGTGGGCTGCTGCGCAAGCGGCTGCAGAAGAGGATCGAGGCGGGAGCCTCGGTGACGCACGAGACGCCCATCCAGGCCAGGGACGAGGCATGGTTCTATGCGAGAGACGGTCGCGTCGCGAGATGCTAAGGTGACAGGCTAGCCATGCGCATAATTTTTTATTGTCAAGTATTCCCTAGACAATAAAGAATCAGCGAGTTCTTGATGAGGAACCAGTCCTTGAACAGAAGGTCCTCGGCTGATATTCCCACGAAAAACGCCATCAGGGCGACCAGCGCTCTCTCGGGAAGGGCTCTCCCCGCGGCCATGGCCACGATAAGTATTCCAAAAACTATAAAGTGGTGGATGTGATAACAATTGCCGTATATCAGCAAGGTGAGCTCCTGTAATCGTGCTTGTTTCTTCGTTTCTCTGAAATTCAGAACATAAGCCAGGAAAAATCCAACGACCATGGCAATCGCGACGGCCGGCAGGTGGCCAATGCGGGATGTCTTGTTGGCGGGCATATATTAACGGTGAATATAAATTACGTGGCGGCTAAGGGCCAGTGCAGTCAAGGCCCAGTCGGTGCTCGAGAGCACCTGGCCCGTTCAGCGCGCCGGTAGTGGATTCGTAATGGGCCGCACACGTAGGGCAGCTGCCGGGAGGGCACAGCCGGCCGTCCTTGCAGTAGGCCCAGTTTCTCAGGCTCCGTCTCGCGAGAACGCTCTTATACTGCTCGTAGTCGAGAGGGCGTCCTGCCACCGGACGCACCGTCACGGCCGTTGATGACTTGGACTCGATGTAGCTTCCCTGCGAATGGGCGAGAGGATAGTTACTGTCCGGTTTCACCGGATTGTGGGCGGGGTCGCCGTGGTGCTGGGCACCGCCTCCTTCTCTCCAGCGATATCTCTTTGCGAGCATGCCCTTTGTGTTCAGACTGCTGGGCTTGATCATGTCGGCGCGGTTCGTCGCGCAGGCGCCCGAATTTGATATCGCCACCACGTAGCTGCCGTTGGTGCCTCCGTGTCCCACGGGGGCATTCCCTCTGAACGGTGTGCGCGTCACAGACCTGCCTAGATTCGTCTGGCCCACCCGACCGATGTTGCGGTGTCCCCCGTTCAGAGAGAAGCCGGTTGACACGACCTGGGGCGTGCTTTTTCCGTGAGGTCCCTGTGACATCCAGATCTGCCTCGGTCCTCTGCCTGATATGTTAACCTTTGCCGCGGTCTTGCGCTTCAGTGTCTGCAGCGACATTTTATTTATATATATAGGTAAATAAAATATATGCAGGTTCTGCTGCTATTGCCAGTCGACGGAAAACCCGACATGCACGTCGGTCGTCGGGGTGTTGCTCGGGGTCACGTCCAGCTGCATGAATTGGCCTTCGACGAAACCGTCGATGAACGCGATTGCGCCGGCGGAGGAGGGACCCGCGACGTCGGGCTGCCCGAATGTCGCGTCGTGGAACAGAAGGGAGTCAACACCGCCGCCAAGGCCTGGACCCCACACGGCCTGGACGATCTGGACTGGCGGCAATGCGAGGGGTGGGGGAGGAGGCTCTGCCGTGGCCCCCTGGATCAGGACGTTCTCGACGATATTGGTAAACGTGCCCACCATGACAGTAACGGGTGAAGAGAAGGGAGGTGCCACGATGGGCACCCCGTTGGCCGAGATCTTCACTGTCTGGCTCGTGGTGTTCTTGAGGCTCACGTACAGGTTATGGAACGGCAGGGGCTCCGGGGGGACGTCGGGCTCGGGTTCCGTTTCCTCGACAAAGCGCCGATCGTCTGCGAAGCGGTTCGGCTGACAGAAGCCGGTGCAGCGGGTAGCTGCAAGTCCGCCGCTCGCTGGGCGCCACGACGCACGCCTGCGCAACGCCCTGCGATTCGAGGTATTCACGGCGCCCACGCCGGCGCCGCCCACATAGTAGTTGACTAAAGTCGATTGTGGGAAACTATACGCCATCCTGACACGGCCCGCGCTCGAACCTTTCTTGACTGTCGGTAATGGCATGCCTATATAAACTTACTCACTAATTTAATTTGCAGGTGCAGTGCCCCCACGCGGTGCTCATATGTATAGAAGATACCGCCTGCCTGGGTCGTCGACAACCCCGCGTTTAATGCCCCAGTATATGGGCGTGGCGACGATTGGGTCCAGCTCCGGGTCGAGGTTCTTGTAGTTGACGTCGACCTTCAGGAGAACGAACGCCGCCAGGACACCGAGGCTGTAGTATGCCGCCCGGTGGTCCAGCGCGGCTGGGACCTCATGGATGAGAAGCGTCTCGGGCGACATGAAGCGACTTGCCTTCAATGGGCGCACTATGTCGAGGTCGCCGCTCTGCATCTGCGCGATCAGCAGGCCGCTCGCAAGGAAGAACCTGCTCTCGTTCACTGCGATGACGTCGTGCAGGGAGTAGTGAATAACGCCGTATCCGTTCTTCTCCAGGAACATGAGCTGCTGTGCGAGGGACGCGACGAGGGCATTGACGGTTGGGTAGTCCAGGCCATACCGATTGTGTGAGAGGAGCTGCGCGAGAGTCTGGACCGATTTCGCGTCGAACCGCATCGACGCCTCCCCGGTTTCTCCTGCCATGTCGGCAATGGTCTCTCGGCAGCTTTGCAGCAGCACGGGGTTGTCACATTCCACTACGTAGCCTCCCTCTCGTTTCTCGACTGTCGTGCCGCCGCTGGAGTAGATCATTATGTACTACCAGGCCTATTTTTTCTTGGGGATTAACGTTTTAATGGCGAAAAAGCTGGCCACACCCCACACCAGCAGGAATATCGTCGATATGACGTCCACGTCGACCTTTGGCATGGCTGCTGCCGCGTAGTGCAGGCCGACGATAGCTAGAGTCAGGAGGACCGAGCTCACCGCGTATCCCGCGAAATACTCGCGCTTCTTCTTCTGCCCGGCGAGGAAGTACGAGGCGATGATGCCGGTAGGCATCCCACCAATGAGCGGTGCGAACTGCGCGGGTGCAAACTGTGCTACCAGATGCGACCCACCGATCACCGTCCCACCGACCAGGAACGGCTTTACTGCTCCAGCGAAATCAAGCTGAACCATCTATGTACTAGCGCGCGATTATTATTGCGCCGGGCCAAAAATTGATTGGCGATCCTTGACCGCCGTCGGTTGGAATGATGTTCCGCAGCAATCGCTTCGGTCGTCTGCGAATCAAGCAGCTCCTGAACCGCGGGGGAGAAGCCCGCGTCTGGCTCGCTGAGGGGAACTTGGGTCGCAGGTTTGCCGTCAAGGACTACTTCGGGCCGAGTGACCACCATATGAGGAACGAGATCCGCGCGCACGAGCTCGTCGGCCCGCACGACAACATCTCGAGCCCGCTGGACACCGCCACGCGCCTGCGTGCATACAAAGAGGGTGGGAAAGCGCGGGCGGCCGTCGCCCTCGTCTACGCGTACTATCCCGCGGGAGATTTGGTGGACTACTACGAGCTATGCGACATGCATAGCGAAGCGCATGTTCTGTGCGTCACGGCGGGCATGTGGGACGCGCTCGCCCGCTGCCATGCTCGGGGGCTGTGCCACAGGGACGTGAAGCCGCAGAATCTGCTCTACGACAGGCGCCGCCAGACCGTGGTCCTCACGGATTTCGGTCTAAGCGCCCCGGCAAGCGGCATTGTCCGTGCGGGCACGACGCTCCTCTACGCGGCCCCCGAGTGCTACGGCAGGACGGTGCACCCACCATACGACCACAAGTGCGACGTATGGTCCGCTGCCGCCACGCATCTTTCGCTACTCTGGGGAAGCGACATCCTCAAGGACAACAGCGGACACAACATTCGTCGCCGCGGTCACCGTCACCTGCAGAAAAATTACGGCGCGGCATGGGACGATCTCTCGAACACCACCAGGGCGGTGCTGTCCGCCTCGCTGGTGCCCTTGGCAGACGACCGCTGCGAGGCAAGTGATATTGTCAGTCTCCTGTCCTAGGTGGTGACGTAGGCAAGTTTAAGTTTCCAATACCACGGAACTCGATACATAATGTTCACAGCGAATCCTGCGCTCAGCCGCTCGCGGATGAGTTGTGCCTTCGCACCCGTGCCCCACCCGCGGAGGTTGATGAATGCCTTGCGTGCGCTCGCTTTGTTCGCTCGCTTAACGACTACAGACCTGATGTCGCCGATGTCCAGGGTCGTGAAGACCTCGCGTATGAAGGCGTCCGTGACGCCGTCCTCGACTCGTGGGATGCACAGCGCGACGCTCGTCGGGTATGGCATGGATACGGGTGTCCGTGCCATATTTTTGTCGTTCAATTTAAAAAAATAGTCGCCTGTGAACTTTGTCGTTGCTACCTCCTACACGTAGTTTATTGTTTTTTAAGTTTGGGTAGAGTCGCTGTTAGGAGATAGATACTATGCCGCCGCTGCCTTTAAACCCTATTGTCATTAACTATCCTGCCGCCGCCGCACCAGATTCTGGATTATCACTTAAAGAGTGCTGTCGAGGTTATAATACTATGAAGGGACGTTTCAGTTCTCTAAAAGGCGAGACAAACATATTCAAGTCCCCGACCCCGATCCTTGCTCGGCGCCGGACCAAGGCCCAGGAGAGGACCACACCGGTCCATAGGGAAAGGGATGTGGCGGCCAACCCAGGCGCTTTCCGTGGCGCGGGGCGTACCGTGCCGGAGGGGTTCGACCTTGTGGCGGAGGCATTCCCGGGGTTGCGACCCGGTGCAGGTCGAGGAAAGGCTGTGTCCGGATGGGTCGCCGCCCCCGACCTGTGCCAGCAGGTGAGCGTGGTAAAGGTCGCCCAGCCAGACAAAGAGGTCGCGAGCCGGCGCAGCCTCGCTTTCACCAGGTCGATGCTACGCCGCATGGAGGAGAGAGAATCGAGGAACGCGTACCTGGGATGGCACCGCGCCTGGCAGACCGACCGCAACAGGCGCATGGACGATGGAGAGAAGTTCTACGAACCATGCGACGTCGACGATGTGGAGTGCTACTCGGACTCGGAGTCCGACGATGACCTTGCCGAGACCGAGCCCTGGGGGCGGTAGTGTGGAACTAGTTCAATCCCGGGTCTGAAAATGTGTTGATCTAGTAATGGCAGCCTCACCACTGGACACATCTTGGATAGACGAATACGAGAGCGTCGAGAGAAAGTACGAGATGTTCTACAAGGAGAATATCGTTTCTGTCAACATCGCGCTGGTATACGTCAATAGCAAACTCGAGATCGTAAAGATCTCGCAGAGAGATATCGATCTCGAGAACTGCAATGTTGTGAGCAAGGCCGAGATGGCTGATGTCATCGGGGCAAACGCCTCGGTGGACGGCACCGAGTATAGCCTTCTCTCTCTGCTGACTTACAACATTGATCTCACACACAATGAACTTAAGGGGTTCCTGGAGGCGGATGCACCCGACGGAGGAGGCTTCCTGCGGTCGTTGACTTCTCTCCA
>Ga0233412_10001562_pt1 | contig 11782 bp, 24 predicted proteins | sample Na_anoxic_4_MG_FD_180667 | JGI IMG/M metagenome (GOLD analysis project Ga0233412, IMG submission 180667) | Seawater microbial communities from Saanich Inlet, British Columbia, Canada - Na_anoxic_4_MG | ecosystem: Environmental > Aquatic > Marine > Inlet | place: Canada: British Columbia... | reverse complement strand
AATTGCATTGCACGTTAAGTCTAACTTAACCTTATCAATGCTTTCATTTAAAAATATCTTGTTCGACATTTTTTTCTCCAATTCTTTTTGGTCTGATTGAAGTGTTAACAATTTTATTAATTTTTTCATAATTTTGGTTTGGTTTGGTTAATTAATCGTTGTACTACTAAGTTAAACTATTGTATTGACAATTCCTAATTTTTATGGAAAAAGATTTAAAAAAAGTGGGTTTGGCGAAAAGAATAGCGACTTCCCTCAACCAAACCCAAGTTACCCCTTGATGTATGCATCCATCATTTTATTTTCCACGTAGGTGCGTGTTTCAAGGGTTTAGTGTCCAAAACATCAGAGCGTTATTGTAGGAGTGGTCATCTAAGTAATCGTCAAGTTTCGATATCGTGAGTAAGTGTTTCAACGTTACATACAAGACAACATAATAAACCATGTTTCTTTGTGATTAAACACAAGACACAATATTCAGTGTATCAGAGGCTCAAATGGTCATGTAGTGGTCGTACTGCTTAACTTCGTGCAGAGGACTTACATCGTTATTCTAAACTGTTACTTCGCTAAGTAATCGGCTTAATGTTTGGCTAATAACCAAACCCTATCTTATTATAAAGAACTTTATCTCTTTCTACTAAGTTAATCTATTCAATTGACAATTCCTAATTTTTATTAAAAAAGATTAAAAATAGTTATATTGTTTTATATTTGTTACACACTACCATAACCAATCCAATCCACATTCACCACTTCAAAGGTATACTTGTTGGATAAGTCCATAGCGTACTTATTCTTTTTTAAGAAACTCTTAACCACATTATTATGATTTCGGTCATTGGTTTCAATCTTTTTTGGAGTAAAGGTTGTGCCTCTGTCAGAGACACTATATGTTATACTATATATTCTTTTCATAAGGCTTCAAGGTTTTGGTTAATTAATCATTGTCCTACTAAGTTAAACTATTGTATTGACAATTCCTAATTTTTATGAAAAAAGATTTAAAAAAAGTCCTACTCTACATCTACTGTAATTTTATACATTCGCAGATTACCTTTAGCGTTTTTACGGGTTATAATTGCAGCATCGAAGCCTCGTTTTCTGTAACCCATATAAACATCTACATCTACGCTAGAGCTATGCTCCGTTTTTAATTTATCTAAAGCCACCTTGAACTTCTCCTCGCTGTATTCGGGGTGTTTCTCATCTACGTATTTAAGGTTAGCACACTTGTGCCCCTTGTAGCTTGGCAGCATCTCATCTATAATCTCTTCCCCAAAATACTGCTCGTAGGTTTCTCCTCTACATTCGTTGATACAGAATGTTCCCTTGTAACCAATCATAATTTGCTTAACGTAGGGGTGGTCCTTAAACCATGCCTCTAACTTTTCTAATTCTCCTTTTTTTGTACCTTTTTTCTTGTAATTTGCCATTTTATAATTTTGGTTGGTTAATTAATATACTTCAATTTACAACATTATATTCACAATTCCTAATTTTTAAAGAAAAAGATTAAAGAAAGTGGAAAGTTTTTTTATTGCCTTCCACTTTCAGTTCAATTTAGCAAGGTGGAAACTCACCTTCATTCCTTTGTGACATAAGAGAAAATACAGTATCTATTTCCATATAATCATTAGGTTCAACAATATAAGAACCATCCATATATACTATATTATTCTTTACCACTATTGTACCACTATCCATACTATCCTCGCCTTGAAACCTTACCTCACCATTTAGAGTGTACCCATTTGGTTTAAGGAATTTATGAATAATGTAATTTAACCATTCAGTATAATGGTAAAACTTTTCACATTCATTCCAAAGAATTTCAGTTCCCTCTTCATTTGGAACCCATTGACACCATAACCCTGGCTGGGTTCTTGGTGGATAATTATACTCTATAATATTTTTTTCATTGGCTTGTCCAAAATCACCACCACCATCCGCAAAAAATTCACCTTCTATACCATATTCATTTTCGTCCATATTGCGTTTCATACGCCTTGTATCTGAAAACTTAGTTAGAAAAGTTTTCAATTCATTTGTTAGTGGTTTGTCAAGCTGAAATGCTCCGAAAAAATCTGTCGTGTAACCCATAATTTTTTAAGTTTTTTGGTTAATTAATCATTGTCCTACTAAGTTAAACTATTGTATTGACAATTCCTAATTTTTATGAAAAAAGATTTAAAAAATATAAGAATGGTTTTACCCACTCTTATATTATACTATATATTATTCATTAAACTTTTTCTTTTTTGAACCATGAACTTCAATTACAATGTTCTTAGCTTTTATTGTGTTACCCTTACACAATCCACAATCGATACATTGTATACCTCTTGTTGTATTAGGACAAACAATTTCAGTAGCCTTATCAATATCTGAAATATCATTGGTTACCCTAAAATACCTCCAATTATTTTCAATAGCCAAAGTTGCCTCTTCTTTATTGTCAACACTTGCCATACTAACTGCCTTAAGTGATTCATTATCACTTTCAGTTTTCCATTGGTGTGTATAACTTGTGCTATTTTTAACGACACTTTTTAGTTGAACCAATATATCAATTGGAATTACATTAGGGTCACCATATGCACCGAACCTAACACTCATACCCTCAAATAAGGACATATCAGTTACCTTTGGGTAGTTACCCTTATGATACGACTTCCACACTTGCAAAGGTGCTTGAAATAGTGTTACGTAGCAAGCACCACCAAGGTTATGTCTATGTGGACACATACCGCAAATGCTTTCATCTTTACCTTCCTTAGAGGCTTCAATAGGTGACAAGTCTTTATGTAGAATCCACATTGATGCCATGTTACCCGTTTTAACATTGGTAGACTTAAGTGTTATTACGGCAATAATATCATCACCTGTAATTGGTGACTTGCCTTCGTAAATTGTGTACCCCGTTACTTTTTTCATTGGTATAATTTTGGTTGGTTAGTTAATCATTGTCCTACTAAACTAAATCATTTATTTTACAAATGCAAGTTTTTGAGGAAAAAAAATAAAAAATTATAATGGTTTGAATTTATTGTTGTGAAGTTCCATAAGTTCCTTGTACAATTTTGGATTGTACCTAATAACAAATGACACTTTACCTTTGTCATAAATAGCACCAAAATTGCTTGTATTATTAAACTTAACCAAATACGGGTGAAAACACCCATCCATATATTTTAATGCGTAAACATTACCATAATGGTATAAATATGAGGGGTGTGGTTCACCCTTATCATTTGTATAGGCATCGCTAATGCAATAGCCAAACTTTTTATCAAAGGTTAAATTGAATGCCTTTGATAAGGTTTTAGTTGGTTTTTTTACTATCTCATAACTCATAATCATTACTTTTATATTTGGTTAATTAATCATTGTCCTACTAAACTAAACTATTATATTCACAATAGCAAGTTTTTATTAAAAAAGATTAAAAAAAAGTGGAAAGTATTTTATTACCTTCCACTCAGACCACATTTAATTAACCAAAATTATATATCGTTTTATATATGTCTACATTGTCTCCAGTCTTTACAAGGGGTATTATCCTCTTCCATGAATTCCCACGACCTTTTCATGCCACACACTTGACCAATTTGGTCAAAGTCATAGAATTCACAGGTCTGACATCTTCTATTAGAAACATTATGAGTACAACTACTTTCATGAATCTCTACCTTAGATTTCATAATGTCAGTTAGACCACAATGCTCACACTCCCATACTTGTTTTGCCATAATTTTATATAACAATAAATATATAGTTCAGTCCTTCTTATTAATATATAATTGGTTGTTGAGTGGATTAATCCCTCAACCTAGGGATGCTGAACCACCCCATGTACACTTTCGTGTATATTTTAAGTGGGTGTGCAATAGGATTCGAACCTATACGCTACTGAGATTTCTATCCACTCCGTTTCCGTAGTGAGTGGGCAAGTCCAGAGGAAATGGCCATTTCTTATCAACTCATCGCTCTACCAGTTGAGCTATACACACCGTAGTTATTTTGAACAGTTCTAACGCCTGTTATCCACAACTATTTTTTTTTATAATCACCTCTAATTTGCCTTCGGATGCCATGGATTAAACCAACCAAAAAGAATGTTATATAATATAAGATAACAAAACCTATGACTGAGCCAATGATTGCTCCCAGGATAATTAAAAGTATTTTCATTTTAATAGTTTTTTTAGTGTTAGAATTTCATCCAACACATTGGGTATATTGTTATTTTTTCTACCATCATCAATGATGGTTAAGGAACTCTCCAAGACCCCCAAAGCCTTGGAGAGAATTACCTTCTGTCTTTTTGTTAATTTCATATTTCACAAAATAAGATAAACTTCAAGTAATGGTAATTTTGTAACAGTTATTTTTGCATTACCCCACGAACAACCTTGTGTGGTAATACCATCTTCATCACGAATTAAATCAACATATTGGAATTGGTAATAATCAAGTTCATTCTTTTGAAAAACTGAATCATCGAAGTCAATCTGAACATCGAATAAAGGTTCACGATTAACATCAACTATTGTACCCCAATCAGAATAATCATCAAATGAAATAATTTGTGAAACTATTCCCTTGCCAATCACTAAATATTTCTTTTCATCGGGGTTAAGGATAACCCTATCAATTGTTGGGTTGTCTGTGGGGAATGTACCAATTGGACATTCATCATCCGACCTAATCTCTTCAAGATTTTCACCCAATTCAGTATTAACTTTAGCAATCATATTTTTTTTGGATGCCAATACTATTTGACTTTCAGTAGCATTTTCATCAGCAATTACTCTTGTCATGAAACTATAATAAACTAATTTTGCGACTTTCATATTATTTATTTTTTGGTTAATTAATCATTGTTTCATCAATATACGATAACTATTTCACAAATACAAGCTTTTTGGTAATTAGTTTTAAAAAAAAAGGATGGATGTCTACTTGGGGTTTTCAACACCCACCCACATAATTAACCAAAATTATATCGTTTTATATTGTATGAATTGTTTGTTCCGTATCACCAAAGGCAATCCAATCATTGACAACTTCATCAAATGTCATGTCTTGAAGGAATTCCCTTGTTATGTTTATGGTCTTACCATCTTCATCTTTGAACATTATGTTTGACCAAAACTCTTTATGCCGTTTGGTCATGCTATCCAATAGTTCTTGGAACGACCATGCTTTTTTTGTTTCCCCAAACATCTTATTGCAGAATATGGTGAACTTTATTTTCTTTTTCATAACTTATATTGTTTTATTTGAGACACTTAATCGGTAAAAATCCGATTATCTACCCTAATTATTCCACTTGAATATCAATTACACCTTCATATTCTTTTTCAGTAACAATGAACCCAAGCCTATTCACATAGTGAAATCCACTTGAATAAAATAATGTATCATCATCACCTTCAATAATCGTCCACACTCTGTTTGTGGTCTTGGCAAGGTTAAACACATACTCAATTTCCTCCCCATACGTTTCAAACATCCATCCATTAAAGGAAGCATTTTTATCAATATGGTTTTGTTGTGGCTTATAGGTTTCAATCCACTTATCTTCTATTTCATCCATGTTCATAATACTATAATTTTTGGTTAATAATGTATTCTGTATCTAAGTTAAACTATTCAATTGACAATTCCTATTCTTTTGGTAATTAGTTTCAAATAAATTTTATTTTATAATCACCACCTAAGTCTTCTTTGTCATCAAACCCATCAGCACCAAAACCATGTAAGTAAATGTCAGCGGTTCTATCAAGCAAATCCTCTGAACTCTCACCAGCTTCGGGGATAATTCTATGTTGCACCTTCATTGAAATAGAAATGTCAATACCATTTAATGTAATGAAACTCTTTTCCATGAAAATATCATCAGCAGAGAACCCATCTGTTAACTCCAAACCTCTATAGTCTAATATTGTTTCTTTCTCACCATCTGTGAACTCTTCAATCGGCTTATCCAATGTATAGTGTACAGTCTTTGGAGCAGTTGACACACCAACACGTTTGGCATCAAAGTTCTCTTGCTCTAATTGGCATCTGAATCTATCAACCCCATCAAACTCTATTGTATAAGTAAGATTTTGGTTGGGTAGAAAATCTTCATTAAGTTCTACACTATGGTTAATAACTTCAAACTTTTTTAAATGTTTCATAACTTTATATTTTTGGTTAATAATGTATTGTTCTACTAAGTTAATCTATTCATTTCATAAATGCAAGCGTTTTGGTAATTATTTTAAAAATAGGGTGAGAACCTACTTGGAGTTTTCAATCCTCACCCATATAATTAACCAAAATTACATATCGTTTTAATTAAGAAGCGGTGCTTCAATTTCCTTTAGTCTTTTTAGTTGGTTTTTAATCAAACTATCCAGACCACCCAATTCATCCATATGTTTGTCACTTAAACGTCCATATGTTATCCTTTCAATCAACTTGGAGTGTCTATCCATGTTTGCCCCTATTTGCATCTTTAAATGCATTATTTTAAATATTGTTAAGCACATAATTATAAGTATTTTTTTAGTGTTAAATAATCTTCATCCGAAACCTCAATAACATCATATGGTCTCACCCTTTTTGTTAAATCATTTGAAAAATGCCAACTACCTTCTGTGACACTATCCACACCAAAAAACTCCTTAGCATAATAATTGGCAAACTTTTGTTTATCTACCCTTGCTTTGGTTTGGATAACTGAAATATCACTATAGCCACTCTCACCTTCAACAATCTCTAATTTAATTAATAAATTCATAATCTATATAGTTTTATATTTGGTTAAACTTTAATTCTATCGTTATGCAATGTTATTAATTCTTTTAAGCAGTTAAAATTCCTTTCCATAAATGAATTAATATCAAACTCAGTATAGCTACCACATTCCTTGTAATTGTTATGTCTATTACACCCATTACCCCATAATTCAGAAATATTGTTTTTGTTGTAGTATGTAAATGTAGAGAAAACATATAGACTTAATTCAGTACCATATTCCCAAACATGACGAGAACCTCTACTCAATTCTTCATTCTTAGGGGTTGGTACCTCTAACAAGAACGTAATGGTCTGAGAATAGTTAAACCCAAATTCTACCCTATAGTCATGAGACATCACATTGGATGTCCACTTTATCATCGACATACCAATTTTGCTGAATATCAACTCCAACTGAACCTTCAAGGCATCACCTTCTTTTTGTAGAATCTCTTCACGTATTATCACCTTATTTTCTTCCACCATTTTTATCTTATCTAATAGTGTATTTTCATCATTTAATAAATCAATGATACTACTTGGTAATTCTGTTGGTGAATTGTAATCGTTTAATTTTACTTGAATCGTTTTCATAATTTATAATTTTGGTTTGGTTAATAATGTATTCTACTAAACTAATCTATTCATTCCACAAATGCAAGTTTTTTGGTAACTATTTTTAAAATAGGGTGAGAACCTACTTGGAGTTTTCAATCCTCACCCACATAATTAACCAAAATTATATATCTGTTCTATCTTTATTTTCTGTAGTTAAAATCTCATACATGACCGCATCAAATAGGTTATTGTATATCTTCATTTCATCATCATTGAAGGTGTATGTACTATAACCAATATCCTTTCTCTGCAAGAAAATTTCAAGGTCATCGGCAACAACCTTATCACTTATATTATAGTGTATAAAGTCAATCATCTTTTGGTAATATTCATCAATGGTTATATCTCCATCGTATTCTTCCCCAATTTCACCACTACCACAACACTCCTCACACATTTCCTTTAAAAAATTACCATCATCATCAACATCTCCATTGTCAATCTCACCATCATCACAGTTATAACAATTAGAGTATTCTGTATATGTTTCTATCTCAATTATGTTGCAGTTGCCATTATTACAGTAATCATATTGCAATCTGCTGACACTTCTTAACAGTTCACCATGAACAGTTTTTGCATCACCTTGACTTGGTACAAGTTCACCCCATAAAGAATCATATTCTTTTTGGTATGCACCATTTGAATGCCAATATGAGTTTCCTTCTTTTGTTATTCTTTTTTCAATAGTTTTCATAATCTTATAATTTTTTGGTTAATTAATCATTGTCCTACTAAGTTAATCTATTCAATTGATAATTCCTAATCTTTATAGAAAAACTTTTAAAATAATTATATTGTTTTATATTTGGTTAATCAATAATTTTTCCAATGTCAAGGAGAATCCAATCATGCGCACCATGTTCTTTAAATTCTTCAATCTCGGCTTCATCTTCAAAATAAAAGAATATATCATCATCATCTTCTCCAACTTCCCCAATTTTGAAAATCATATCATCTTGTATGTTTCCGTTGTCTATCCATTTAATCGTTCCTAAGTATAACATCTTATATTGTTTTATTTGGTTAATTAATAATTGGTTGTTTTTCAAATATATTGATAAGGTTTTCCAAATCCATATCTCTTAATTCTTGGAATTGTTTTTTATCTGCCCATGCACCATCAAGGAAAGTTGCACCACCATTTCCATCGTTCCATATGGTTATACCCTTAACGTTAGTTTGGCATTCATAACCAACCCCTCTACGAGTTTGAAAATATCTTATATCAGTTACTTTTAACCCACAGTTTAATATTTCTATCTCATTCATAACTCTTATATTTTGGTTAGTTCTTTAATAAAATTTATTGTTTCTTTTTTGAGCATATCAGCCTTGACACAAGCCTTAATCATAGGAAATTCAGTAGCATATCTTGTTCTAAATTTCTTAGTCAATTCTTCGTCAGACTCAATTTTTTCAATACCTTTAAGTACTACATCTGTTTCGGTTTGAAATAACTCATACCAATTATTCTCAATTGGTTCTGTATCATTCAAATCAACGGCAATCTGTATATCAAATGCACCTCTTTGAATAGCATCGTGGTCTTTGACATCCATATATAACTTATAACCATTATCAACCTTTTCAGTATACTTACTAATTGTTTCAACAGTCTGTGTTGCAATTCTATCAACGCAAACCAATCGCTTCTCAACTTCCACAATCTTCTTATTAAGGTTTTCTAATTTTTGTAGAATCCTTTCATTATAACAATAAGAGTTCAATTCTTTTTCCAATTCATTAAATTCTTTTCTCATGATAATATATTTTTTGGTTAATTAATAATGTATTCTACTAAACTAAACTATTCAATTCAGAATAGCAAGTTTTTATGAAAGTATTTTTAAAATTTATTCTTCTTCGTCAATATTCCACCAAACTATAGTTTCGGGGCGTGTAGCTTCAGCGTTAAATTCTATTAAACCATCTGTTGTTTTCAAGTATGCTAATAACTGTTCAGTTTGCCATTCAGCGTGTTGGTATCTACCCGAACTAAGTTTAATAATTATAACATTACCATCCAAGTCACAATCGTTGAATCCAAAACTAAAATTTTCGGATTGTGTGGTATCTTTTATAAACTTCATGACATTATCCTCAAGATTGTCAATATGTTTTTCAGCTTGTTGTTCTGTTTCCCATGTAGCATATATATCTACTTCTGTGTAAACTCCCATAATCTTATATTGTTTTATATTTGGTTAATAATATTTAATCTAATACTTCAACTTCAGCGTACCCTACTTCACCATCGTTTATGAGGCAATAAGCATCATATTCTTTTTTACCTTCCAGGACTGTGTGTAGATTAAACCCTTCCACATCTGTCATCATATCACCATCCTCAACATATCCCAACCCAAAGTCTTTACATTCCTTGTATTCTTTTTCAGTAACAAGACCAATAACAGTAAAAGAAATATTGTCGTAATTCAAAATTGCTTTTATTTTAATGTTCATAGTATTATATTGTTTTATATTTAATTAAAAATATCTTGTACTTTCTTGCAGAGTTTTTCTATTCTTTTAACGAATGCTATCGCATCTCGCTTACTCTTAGCATATGCGAAGAATTGACAATATTCAGAGTCAAACTGTATGGTCTTACAAGCTACATTCTTCTTAATCCAGCTTTCAAAGTCATATGCACCATCAAACTCCTTAACAGTATGTTCACTACTCACATTACCACTAATGGTGTAACTTACTTTCTCATCATAGTCCTCATCCCTGTAAACATCTAACCCTATTGGAGAATCATAAATTCTACACATAATCTTATAATTTTGGTTGGTTAATTAATAACATATTCTAAGCATACACATAAGACATAAAATATTGGGTGTCATTAAACTGTTCATCATTAACTCTATCCATAAAATCAGAGATAGGTTCAACCTCTATAAACTTAGAAAGTTCTGTTGTAATCCCTAATTTCTGTATGACATTAATTAATACATCTATTGCAGTTGCTTGTACTGAACCACCTATATTAAATTTAGTGTTTTCAAGATTTTCACAAAGTTTTCTTGCTTCATTAAACCCATCTACATCTATTAATACTATGTAAGTTTTCATAATCTTATAATTTTGGTTGGTTAATAATATATTGTTGTTCTACTAAACTAAACTATTCAATTCAGAAATGCAAGTTTTTATGAAAAAACTTTTAAATAAATCCTAAAAATCTTGAAGGCTTACAATATTCTGCCGAAGCATACTTTTCAGCTTCCTCTTCTGACCTACCCATTCTCATCTCATCCTTTATCATCTTCAGCTTAAAGCCTTCCATTATGTCCTTACATATGTTATGACTTCCTTCATTCCTACCATCATGTCGGTAGTCATCACTTGCCACGTGTTCTATGAGTTGTAATAGCACTCTTATACCACTCTGTTGGAGAGTTGGGTGTTGTCTACAGAAACTATTAATAAAGTCCTCTGTTGGACAACTGAAGTTGTTTACAAAGTCTCCAAAAGCATCTGCCATTTCTTTACCATCTTTCATAATCCTATAATTTTGGTTTGGTTAATTAATCATTGTTCTACTAAACTAAACTATTCATTTCAGAATAGCAAGTTTTTATAGAAAAACTTTTAAAATAATTATATTGTTTTATATTCTGTCTTGTTCAACAACATAAATTATTGCTTCTTCAATATGTTCCCATGTTGTGCCGTAATTCGCATCAAATCTATCCTCCACTACATCTAATACTGCATTGATGAAGCCATCTGTACAATCAATCTTATATTCACTACTATTGTTTAATTCATCCACCTTCATCTTAACATCCACACCCGACCAATAACAAATCTTTCTTGGTTGAGGTTTAACCACAGTAATTATATTCATTGTCTTGGCTAATATTATATCTTCAATGTCAGATACTTTTAACTCATTAAAAAAAGAAGACCAAGAAGACAATGGAATCATTATCATATCTAAAGGTAGGTTATCTTCAATAGCTAAACTAATTAGATGGTCTTTAACCGCTTGAGCAATCTCTCTTATATTTTCCATAACTTTATATTATTTTATATTTGGTTAATTATTGGTTTAAAAACGTTCCATCTTCTTGGCACTCTTCCCCAAACTCATCCTCATATCCGACCACAAAGCAATCGTCTTGAGTTATATCTATTTCATTGTTATTCGCATCCTCTAAGGTCACTACCTTATCTGAGAAGCCGAACCTTACGAATACCTTTTCTGCTTTTCTAATCTCTTTTATCTTTTTCATAATCCTTATTATTTTATTGGTTAAAAATGTTATTTATTATTCTTATATTGTTCAGTAATATCCTCCAACTCTTCTACCAATATTCACACATTCAATGTCATCTGTATTTTCATTGATTATGT
>Ga0233412_10001560_pt1 | contig 11785 bp, 14 predicted proteins | sample Na_anoxic_4_MG_FD_180667 | JGI IMG/M metagenome (GOLD analysis project Ga0233412, IMG submission 180667) | Seawater microbial communities from Saanich Inlet, British Columbia, Canada - Na_anoxic_4_MG | ecosystem: Environmental > Aquatic > Marine > Inlet | place: Canada: British Columbia... | reverse complement strand
GCCTTCGTCAAAATAATAGTCTCTATCTGGTAATCCTAGACCACCTGAATAAAAATGCGGTAAATTAATATCCGTATTTTTCGCATCCTGAGAATTAAAAAAAGAAAAAAAGGGACATAATTGGAATGAAGCCAAATATCCAAGTAATTTAAACACGGAATTATGATCGTGTAATACCATTTTCTGTGTATAATTATTCAATTCATCAATATTTTCTGTTTGAAAAATATTATCAGATAAGTCCCAAAATTTTCTCATTAATTTTGCATCAAAATCGTTTTCACTAAAAGAATTCAGCATTTTTTTTTGTTGTAATAAATTTTCTTCCATTAAAACTTCAAAAGTTCCCCATGAATTATAATCGTCAGGAATTTTATTGTTATTTAGCCACGAACCATTCACATACTGAAAGAAGTTGTCTCCTGGATTAACCTCTCTGTTAAATCCATCCATTGAAAATGCACTTTCCGGTGATATTGACATTTTAAATTATAGTAATTTATATTTAAATTATAATAATTTAAATATTTTCAAAAATTAATGGATTTTCATTATGATTATACCAATTTACTTGAAAACTATTCTTTGCTAAAAAAAACTCCTCTAAAAATATTCAACATAATAACTACTGTTTTGGAAAATAATACACTTATGTTTCTCGAAGATTTAATTTATTTAAATCATAAGATAATAGAATATACAACATATTTTCTGCGAAAAAAATCTGATTATAAATTTTTTATAGAATTTTATATTGAAAAATATGACTCCATAGTTAAATATGATTTTTTAAATCGATGGTTTTTAAATTGTATTAATTTTAATATTGAGCAGTATTATGATCATATTATTTCAAATAAACTTGTTTATTTGTATCATATACTGAGAATAGATAAGGTAAAGGTTAAGAATAATGTAAATGATATTTATAATTTGTTATTTTCCATTCCATTGGATTCTCCAAGGTATTTATATTATTTTTTTAAGAGATATCGTATTTCAACAAAGATACTATTCAATAGTATCGTGCGATTATTAAATATTTCTGATAAATTTTATAATGTGATGGTTTTATTTAAAAATATTCCAAATCATGTTTTTTTAAGATTAGTACATTACCGAGATCGAAAGAGAAATAATATTTTACATAAGCTTATTTATTCATGGTTTCAAAAAAAATATGTGGGATACAAAAATTTTTTTAAGATTTTTAAATATATCAATCAAATAAATCCATCTCTCATTACTCATACTAATAAAAGACGTATGAGTCCGATATATTATATTTTTGAACATAAAAAGTTCGTTTTAGATATATTTTTTAAAAATATGAATCCATATTTGAAGGAGAATAATTATCAGGATGATCTGGGTAACGGATTACTCCATTATATTAAATATGTGAAACAGATAAATATTCTTTTTCAATATTTTGAATTAAGTGATTTTCCATTAGTTAATAAAAAAGAGCAGAATCCTTTACATACAGTTTCTTTTAAAAAAATCAACCATAATGATAAATTTCAAACGATTAGTAAATTAATATCTCTAAAAATAGATTATAAAAAGAAGGATAACGATGGTATTGCACCAATAGATAATTTTGGTAAAGCAATTATAAAGCGATTAAATATTGATTAAGTTATAAAATTAAAAAAAAAAGATGTTTTATATAGATATGAACTTTAAGCCTGAAGATACTCGCGAAGAGAAGAAGAGCGAAGAAATGAATTTTCCCGCTGGATTATCCAATTATCAACCATTTCCATTTAAATATGAAATGCCTAAACAAGCAGATATATATGACCGCAATTTTTTTAGATCAGATTTGACAGCAGAGAACACAACTAAGACTAATAGTAATGATATTCCAAATAATCGTATTCACGAAACTCCACAATTTAGTCAAGATTTGAAATATGATCCCAATCAATTTTCAAATCTTACCAGAGAACGACGATGTGATAGAAATAATGACTCCACTATGTACAATCAAATTTCTCAAAGAAACTTTAACATGGATATTCAACATCAAAATAGTTTTCTTGGGCATAAACCGATTGATACACGTAATACGAAACAAGTTAATCCAACATCACAACCGGATATGCGTCCAACTCGATATATGGGAACACCATTTAATAAACTAGAATAAAAATTTAATAAAAATTTAATAAAAATCTAATAAATAATTATAAAATGAAATACATTTTTACGGATGGGAGTGCAATCAATAATGGTAAATTAAAATCATACGGTGGAATAGGAATCCATTTCAGTAATATGAAGATTAATGATGTAATGTTACCATTTATTGTAGATATAGCCACAAATAATAAAACCGAACTTTATGCAATTAGTCGAGCATTAGAAACATTACTTGACCATTATATTTCAAAAAAGATAGACCGTAGGGAAAAAGATTATACCATTGTTTCCGATTCTGAATATGCCATTAAGTCGTCTACTGTATGGCTGAATGTATGGAAAAAGTTTGGTTGGAAAACAAGTCAGAAAACTGATGTTAAAAATATCTGTTTAATTCAGAATAATGATATTTTATTAAACATTGCTAAAAAACTTGGGATGAATATTAAATTTATGCATATCCATAGTCATCAAAAAGAACCTAAAAATAAGCATTCTCACGAACATTTTTTATGGAAAGGGAACTATACCGCGGATAAATTAGCCAAAAAATCTTCAATCGAGATTGGAAAATTTATACGATAATATTATACAAAAAGATACAGTTTTAAAGTTAATTTATATATCATTTTATAATAATAAGAATTATAAAATGCGAAGAAATCAATTATTTAAAGTAGATCCACCATTAAAATTCTTAGAAGAATTTATTAAAGTTTTCGGATTAAAAGATATGAATGATTCAAGAAAATTTTCAAGAGACACCTTATATAATTTTAATAGTTTAGAAAAATTCGAAAAATATAGAGATGACCTTAAAAAGTATTATATTCCGTGTAAATATGATAAATACGTTAATAATTTGAATGAGAAAAAAATGGTTACAATATTACGACAATTAGTTCGAACACAGAGTTATAAAGTAATATCCCATGAAAAATATATTGATGGACAAAAAACGTTATTATATTCATTAGAGAATGATGTACCTGTAGATGATTATATAAATTATAACTTAAAAGTTATAGAATTTTAATATTTAATTATAATATATGAATAATTCCATTGTTGAGTATCATTCCCATCATTATTTAATTGGAAAAAGATTAAGCAAAGAAAGTTCAGGAAAAATTAAAGATGAGCAAAATAAAATACAAAATAATAACGATTTTTTAACGCCATCATCCAAGGTGCTTAATACATATTCTCCATTTATATATTTAGGATATTTATCAGAATCGGTTGAAGCAAAATTAAAAAATCTAATGAGCCCTCCACTATTTTCTTTAGGAGAAAGATTATCATCCCACCGACTTTACTTAGAAGGATATAGCTATACCGGGCAGTCTAAAACATTTAAATATTTGGCACTTACTTATGAAGATCCTCAAAATATAATAGAAAATATAATAATTCCATATCTGAAGTCATATTTTGATAATTATACTGAAATGAATCTTTTGTATGAAAATATCCCCATGATTCCATTATTTAGATTAAATTCGAGTATGCAAAAACAATTTTTATCAAACAATACACACGTTGTTAAAAATTTACATGGGATAAATTACCCATATTTTGATCAATTATCTTTCCCTTCGGTTAAATATGATAAAGTAGAAAAACGGAGATATGTTGATTTTGATTCCTTGGAATTATTAAGAGCAACGCCAGTAAAAATAAAAAAAGGAAAAAAATCTTATAATGAACAATTATACATTGATTCAATTTTATCAATCCCATTTGCTGGGGAATATTAACCAAAACCAGTAATCTTTTTTCTTTGTTCAATAACTGAATAATATTCGTTATAGTAAAGGTTTGTAATATCTAGAGTAAAATAATCCCGAAAGGCTACAGGAATACCTGGATCAAGCCCTTTTTTGTTCATAACTGATATAGCAAAAATGGCATCTAACAATTTAAGACTAGTGAATACATAATCTGGGAAAAGTGTTCCAGCAAAATAAACTGTTGGGATATTACATGATTTTATTTTTGAAAAGAATGTAGATATGCAGTCAGATGGTATGGGTGAATATGTATAGTACGTTTCTAATGCAAGTGAACTTTCTTGCATCGCTACAGTATAAATATTAACCATTTCATAAAATGTTATGGGTAAATTTTGACCAAACTCGAGTTCTTCAATTTTAAAATCCGGAGAAGGTGTTAATACAACATTATAATAATCAACCCATTTAACTACATAATTACCACATGTTTTTTTACCATTACTGTTATAAAAAGATGCTTTTTCACAAAATAAAGCAAATTTAATCCAATTATTTCGTAATCGGTTTTTTTCTCTAATAACTTTATTCGAGTCACCTTTCTTAATTAAAACTTTTGATAAAATCACTTCATAATTAAAGCTATAAATAAAACCGTAGGATAATAACCTTCGTGTAATCCTTCCTTCTTGTGTATTGGAATGAAACATTTCTTCATATGAATTATATTTATCTGATAAATAGAAGCGAAATTGATTTGGAATATACCTATCAAAATTATATACTGATAGATGATTACTATTTACTGAAATATTTATATTCATTGATGTTTCAATAACTCTTTGTGCTTGTTTTATATATTCTTCTTCCATTAAGATAATAGTTTAATAGATTATTTATTTATTAAACTAATTCATTTATCAGAAACAATTCTATTACATACACATCTTTTAGTACTTCGTTGTTCTTTATTAAATACTGCATAAAATGTCATATCTACTGATACTTTTACTGCATATGCAAATGATGATAATACTGTCGAATCATAATCAGTCATAATAAAATAATTTAATAAGATAATGTCCTGTTGAGATAGATATTTAATATCTGATACTGTAATCCATGGGATTTTAAAATATCCATATACACGTCCTTGTTGTCTTGCAGTTTTAGCACGATTCGATTCATCATTAAAATATGACAGCTTTGCTCTTAGGGTTTGATTATTTTCATCGGGATTACTTAAAAATTTTAAAATCTCTTTATTTGTTTTATCTTTTAACTCTATTGGTAAAATATGACGTGATAAAATAATTGTATTTTCTCCATAATATTGTTGGAACATAACATTTTAACAGATATTTTTTTTTATTAGGGTAAAACATAATTTTTATTATACCACAATAAAATTAATTTATGTCCGGGCATTGATACGTCAAATTGTTCATCCTCCTTAAACCACAGTGGAGTTTTCATAAAATAATAGTATTGTTTTCCACGGGTTTTATACTCTTTCGCCATTTCTAAAGAACCATAAAGTTTATTATAAAAAGTTCGTCCTTTAAGAACAATAACAAATGATTTATCAGTTTCGTCCAGCTTAATATCTAATTTTAATCCATTTTCTTCAATAATAAACTTGGAACAAATCTCTTCGGTTTCTGGTGTACATGGAATAATATCATATGGATTATCTACTATACATGAAATAAAAAAAAGTGCTACTAAATCATTTTGATCGTATACCTTCGAATCTAATTTTTTGTCTAAAGGATAATATTTATAACAATATGTACGACTTAAAGATTTGAGTTGTTGTGCTGTTTCTACCGCTTTAAAAATATCTGTACGATATATTTGTTCAACTAATGATTGCATAATAAATAAATCTGCGGGTGTTAAAGTTGCAAAATTAAGATTAAAATAATCTATACAATCGTGGGATGCATAATGTTGACAATAATTATTAACCATATATGTATATATATAACTAATATTAAAATTGTACTTTTTATAATTTTACGAAAAAAAATAAATTTATTTTTATCTTTTACTCTTCTTGGTCTTTGGTCTACCACGACTCTTTGGTCGACCAGGTGATTTACTCTTCTTGGTCTTTGGTCGACCTGGGGATTTACTCTTCTTGGTCTTTGGCCTACCACGACTCTTCGGTCTACCTGGTGATTTACTCTTCGGTCGTCCACGACTCTTTGGTCGACCAGGTGATTTACTCTTCGGTCGTCCACGACTCTTTGGCCGTCCTGGTGATTTACTCTTCGGTCGTCCACGACTCTTTGGCCGTCCTGGTGATTTACTCTTATTAATTTCTACATTTTCTTTTTTTACAAATGAGCTTTGTATTTTTGTTAAAAGTTTTTTCATATCGTTTAAAGATTCTTGTATTAACATCTTACGTCTTGGTGGTAAACGTTCAATCATCATTTCAGCACTATAGATCATTCTTGCTAGATAATTCATAAGGAAAACTCTGTTTTCCTTTATAATATGCCAACAATGTTTTAAGTTACAATTATTAACATCTTCTTTACATTTATTATACTCTGCATCACGTTCCATTCTTAATTTTAATTCTCTATATGCATAAAGTATTTTATCTAAATCTTGAGTATGTTGACTTATCTTAGACAATACATTTTGATATTGTAATTTTTTTTGTCTTAATTTATCAATACTTTGTTTACAATTCATTTGTAAACATCTTTCCATTTTTTCTTGTATTTTATTAAATTTAAACTTAGCAATTTCTAATTCCATAATTACTATTATAACAGATATTTTCAAAAAAAATTTATTTTTTTGAAAATATAAAAATTTATTAAACAATTGGTGCATCAGGACCTTCACATCTGTTTAATAAGCATGCTGCTCCGGTAGGTGATGTAAAGTTGGCAAAATCAGTAGAATACACCATAAATAGTTCTTTAAGTGCTCTTCCATTATAGGCAAGTGGTTTAAGATCATTTCCGTCAAAATCGGTAAAATTATTAACTAAATAACAATAATATCTACCAGTGGCAACAAATGAGAATGCAAGTCTACCTGCGACATACCATTCTTCGAATTGTACTCTTTGACGTAATAATACTAAAACTTGGACATCTAAATCATCTAAATGAACTTCTTGATATTTATGTGAATTATATGGATCTTGAACTACTACTTTTCTTTCACTTAAAACCTGATCATTATAATCTTTGTCTTCTCCCATTTTCGAAGCAATTAACCAAAATTCGAAAAGTCTTGTACTACTGTAAACTTTGCTATTTTTGGGATCTTCCCTTGATAAGCCAGGCTCGTCATTAAGTCCAGGTAAAGTAAATAAACTAAAATATCTATAACAAAAGAAACGACCCTGAGCCGGTAATTGTCTTGCTAAATACCATGAGGCATATAATTGTTGGATTGATTCTTGATTACACAATAACCATCTTACGAAAGTATCGGTTTTTTTGTATTCGGGATGCGCATCGATCAATTCTTGATTATAGTATTGGTATCCACACTTAGGCATTATATTTATAATATATATTTTAATTTTTTTTTATTTCTTAAAAATTATCAAACTTCTTTCTTCGAAACATTTGGGCAATACAGTACCAATCCTTCCATTTATATCACTTTTTTTCAGAAGTATATCTTTATTATAAAACTTAACTCGAAAAAGTGGATTCAAATTATTATTTGTAAATCCTATTTTTCTTAACGCAAAACAATATTTTGTATTATCTTTACCTAAATTATACTCTTCAATTAAACTATCTAAACTATCCTTCTGAGATAAAAAAATCTCCTTCTCTAATTTATATAAATCTCTTCTTTTTAATCTTTGATATATTTTGTTAGCTAATTTTAAATTGTTATCAACATTGTCTCCTTCAACCTCACATATCCATTCGACTTTTTCTAATATATTATCTGTAATCTTACAAAATTCTTCTAAACTATCATAACACCCAAATAAGTTTAACATTTTGTGATTAGACGCATCAATATATGTTAAAATATCAGCTATCATGACGTCAATTTTTTTTATAATCAAATGCGAATAAATCTGTTTATGTAAACGATACCGTGTATGAAACATTTCGTAAACGTTAAATATCTCTTTATGATTGAAGCAAATCTCACCATTGATTACTTTACACTGATGAAAAAATCGTCGATAATCAAATCCAAATTTTAATCCAATAGCATAAGTATCTCTTGCAAAATAATCAAATTTATCAACATCAATTCCATTAACCTTATTACAAACAATTTGATACAAAAAATTTTTTATAATTTTTTTATCCTTCGGATCTATCATCTGTTGAATCTTTTTAATATTTTCATCAGAAATATTGATTTCATATTTTTTTATAATCATCTCCAAAATAGCGCATGATCTTTGTTCATGATGTCTAAATGGATGATCATTCTCCAATTTATTTGATAAAAATAAATCATCAAAAATATGACTAAAAGGTCCATGACCTAGATCATGACATAATCCTGCAATTTCCACGTTTAGCAAATCTTGGTCAGTAATCTCCAACTCTGGTTGATTATTTTTTAATTCTTTTAAAAAGGATCGTGCTAAAAATGCTACACCAATCGAATGTTCAAACCGATTGTGACTTGCGCTTGAAAAAACGTAGTAAGCTGCTCCTAGTTGTTTAATATTTCTCAATCGTTGAAACTCTGGCGTGTCAACTATTTGAATAGATGTTGGTGACAGTTCAATCGTACCATGCACCGAGTCTTGAAAAATTTTTCCCATTAAAATTTATATAAAATTACTTATTAATGATTGTATGTTTATTTTTAAATATAAAATATTTAAAAAATCTAGTGCAAATTATTTATGCCAATGATCCCATGGGATCCCATGGTGGTAAATCTTTTGTTTCTTTAGATGATTCCAATATTTCTCGCAGTTCATTAGTCAGATATTTTTTATTTACTACAACTTCGTAAACATAGTCTTTAAACCAGTCTTGGGACATAGTATAGTAACCACTTTGTACACCTTTCGCATCCCATGAATTTTCTACACGCCATTTTGTAATTTCCTCGTCAACACATTGCGATACATTATTATTCCTTTGGTTACTATCATATCCTGTAAATGCCATTGCGTGTGTCATAATAGAATTGCGATAGATTAATTTATTTTTCTTACTCATCTCAAATGATGTATTCAAAAGTTTATCATACGCAAAAAGATGTGTATCCATATAATCATTCCCACGATGAAGCCATTTTCCTACATCACATCCAAACCATACTGGCTCATTTTCACGAATACTGTTAGCAGTTGATTTACTTAATGCATCAATCGGAACATTAAAATAAGTAACCGCATCTCCCTCCGCTACGTTACCTAAATATTTTACGCGAAGATGCATATTATAAGCATTACGCGGGTCATTTACTAAACACACATATTCATCAACATCTGTGTCAGTCTTATGAAGGAAATCCTTTGGTGTTAGATTTGATTCTTGATGATATTTTTTATCAGTATCTGTATAATACCAATTAAAAGATGCTGGGGGTGTACCCAAAAATAAAGAAAGCAATCTATAATATTCCTCCAAAAATACAGTTTTCTGCTTTCTTAATTCATCATCACTTTTTTCACTATTTTCAAACACATATTCAGCATATTGTCGGAGTTTCCAAGTTAATACCCAATTCATTCTACGACTATTGCTACTATGATGTGTTTCACCATATACATTCTTGGGAACAACGCCATATTTTTTTACCAAATTCGTAAACATATGCCATTGACCGCCATCACTAAGAGGATCATCAAAAATATGTTGAATCAGACGATCCTCAAGATCTTTTGTTTTGTTAGCAATAACTGTTTCAATAAAAAAATTAGCGCGTTCAAGTTTGTCATAAAAGAATAGATGACTTTGTGATAGCTCAAAATCTTTTTCTAACTTATATTTTTTAATCATTTTGTTTCGTAAAACATTTAGCCCGGCAAAGAGCCAACATCGACCACTTGATTTTTGATTGGTAATCTTTCCTTGGGGATCAACTAAATGTCTGAAGTCAAAATTAACTTGCCTGAGGTATTCCCTGTTGGCTGCAATACCATTTAAGTCATTATTAGTAACAACGTTTTGCAGAGCCAAAAAGAATGGGATCGTTGCAAGTGAACCATTCCATTGATTGATTTGCGCTAGTGAGACGTCCATTTAAAAATATAGTAATATATTTTTAAATTAATTTTTAATTAAATTTTTTAATTTTTTCAAATCAGATTGATTTCCACTAATTTGAAACGCTTTATTTTTTAAAAATATCTTAATAGTATTTTTAGACGTTTCTATTTTTTGAATATTTTTATAAGATATTTTTTTACCACCGAATTGTACAGTATTATGATTGTATTTAATAGTTGTTTTTTTACCACCACGATGATATATACCTTCTCTACTATTAATATGCCATCGAATCCTGTCTTTTAATAAAACAAGATCACGTTCAAAACCGGTAAATTTATAACATTTATTATCATGTATAAATCGTATATACTTAGTTCTTTCGTTATTACTTTCTTTGCCAATTTTAATATTAGGAGCATTAATTAGTAAGTTCTCTAATGATTCGAATACATTACCATCAGTCGTATATATATTATTATTACCATCTTTAAGATATACTTGTTGTATATTTTGATCTTCATAATCACACATCCTACTCCATGCAGTATATTTTCCTATTTGTAAATGAAATAATAATTTAGACGTATTATTCATATAAATAACTATTAGAAAAAATGTTTTTCTAATAGTTTTATAATCCAGAAATTTTTTTTAATTTTTTCAAATCAGATTGATTTCCACCAATTTGAAACGCTTTATTTTTTAAAAATATCTTAATATTATTTTTAGAAGTTTCTATTTTTTGAATATTCTTGTAAGATATTTTTTTACCACCGAATTGTACAGTATTATGATTGTATTTAATATTTGTTTTTTTACCACCCCCCATATTTGCTCCAACGCTGCTATTTCCATATATTCCATATTTTTGATTATTAGATGTCGTAGATTGTTTATCTAATTTTTCCAACTTAGAATATATTTCGTTTAAATCGTCTGAATAAATTTTATAACACATATCATTATTAAGTATAATAGTAATATGTGCACCATTATTTATTTTTTTACATCTACCACTATTTTTTAAATATATTTCTTTTATTGTATTTAGTGGTATTGGCCTATCAAGATTTATATTATTATCATCTATAATTAATGGTACATCATAAAGCTTATCGCAGTTAATATCGCATCGTTGATCCCACCATTGTGAACCATAGTTACCTGTGGAATATTTTACATCATATGATGATGAATCTATTTCCCCTGGCATTTAATATATATATATTATTTATTTTTTTATGAAAAATTCAGCAAATTTTTTTAAATCAGATTGATTTCCACCAATTTGAAACGCTTTATTTTTTAAAAATATCTTAATATTATTTTTAGAAGTTTCTATTTTTTGAATATTTTTGTAAGAGATTTTTTTACCACCAAATTGCATTCCATGCTGATCGTATTTGATATTTATTTTTTGACCTCGGCCACCTTGGCTGGATGCGTGCATGAATCCAGCTATTTTGTCATGAATAGTCTGTAATTTATCATCATTATTTGCATAAATCTTAGCACAGTTTTCGTTACCATCTTCAGTATAATATATTGTTATATGTGGTCCACAATCGCCACGATTACGTTTCCCCCAGTTCTTAATAGTATTATATTTAATCAAAGGTATACCATTATTTGGCGGACCTGATATACCTTGCTCATTAATAATAACATAGTCAAAATCTCCTAAATGGTTTTTATTACCACACTCAATTTTACATCTAT
>Ga0233412_10001559_pt1 | contig 11789 bp, 16 predicted proteins | sample Na_anoxic_4_MG_FD_180667 | JGI IMG/M metagenome (GOLD analysis project Ga0233412, IMG submission 180667) | Seawater microbial communities from Saanich Inlet, British Columbia, Canada - Na_anoxic_4_MG | ecosystem: Environmental > Aquatic > Marine > Inlet | place: Canada: British Columbia... | reverse complement strand
TCTATTATTACCCCGTAAACCCCCTTGCCCGCAAATTTTCTTCTAATAGCAAATTTATGGATATACAGAGCTTCACCCTCCGGTACCATAGGCCAGAATATCTCATCCGCTGTCTGCATCCTAAAACAACCAGCGGCCTCATCACCGTAATAGCAAAGATACAACTCGTTAAGATCACAATCCTTTAATATATTCTCAACATTAAACCGGGACGGTTCCCAGTTTTTCATGTTTTTTGAAATCAACCACTCAGCCGCTTCTTTTAGGATATCGGCAAATATACTGATTGTAACCATATTAACCTTACTAATAAAAAAGTTATTCATCCGGTTCTCCGTAACATTCGGTTTCTTTATATGTTCCGCTTAATTTAGGTTTTTGGTTAATTTAAAATGAGGTATTGAAACCTCAGTAAACTCCTCGCCAACAGTTTCATATCCAAGTTTAATATAAAAATCCACAGCTGTTTTACGAGCATGCATTGTTATCTTTTTATATCCCCTGTCAACAGCCAGTGTTTCTGAAAACTGCACTAAGCTTGTTCCAATGCCCAAATTTTGATAATCAGTATCAACCCCTACCTGTCGCATTTTTACAGTTTTTTCATCCACCGGTGTCAGAATCAGGATTCCTGTTAGTATATTTCCTTTAAATGCCCCGATGTGAATATCTGAAATTTCATTTTCCATGTTTTCATCAAAAAGATTCAATCCAAGTGGGATCCGAAGAACCCTGTTCCGAAGTTTCTGTTCCTTAAAATAATCTTCTGAATTATATTTGATAGTCCTTATTTCCATATGTTTTTTATCCTCTTTATTACTCTACTATGTACTGGCTGAACATTTTATTTATGAATGATGCGAATTCATCTCCTGCCCCCCAGTCAAATCGGAAGAAAATGCTTTGGGAAGAACCGGCGGCTACAGAATCAATCTCTGTATAGCCTTTGAAATTATGGATTACGACTGTTAAGGCTGCACGGGTTCCCATTCGCAAAAAGTATTTTTCGAATATGAAAATATAGGACATCAATTCCCCATCGGGTTTAAGTTCCTTTTCATAAATCATCTCATAAGGTACTTCTCTAATCAGATAATTTGCAGCTTCTTCAACAGTCATGTTCACCTTAAAATTGTAGTGATTCATTTATCCCACCTGTTTTTTCTAATTTTACATTGAGTGGGAATATTATTCAATTACTTCAGTTATGGATATTACTTTCAATGTTACGCGTCAATCTGGCAAGTTTAGGAATCTTTTGCATCTTACAATAGCGTTTTTCTGTCATTTCAATATATTTCATATACCAAAGCCTATAATCAGGGAACTTCATAACCCGCAGCATTGACTGCCTGTTACGGGCATTCCAGGGTTTTGTTCCGGCATAATGAATCCCGCACAACACAGAAATATCCGGGTATCCATTAATCCCGCTGAAGCGTATGTCAATATTCGTCCATTCGCCTGACCATGCCATTGTCGCATACTGCATCTCAGGCCACTTGAATTTTTTGCATACCAATTCCCGTATTTCCGGATTATTAAGCGCATTAATTAAGTCCGTATAAGTTCTTAAGCATGGAGTTAAGACAAAGAGCGAACTATTTATGCCAAGATTCTGCGGATTAGCAGCAACCCTGTCTGTTATATATTGGGGAATATGATGCCCGTGTGGGCATATGTCCCCGTATATACTATGCCATTTCCACTTGCCGTCAGTAAATAGGGTTTTCGGAATCCTATAGTGTCCCTTTTGGTCGCAATCAAGAAAATTAGCCTTACACTCATTAATTATTCCTGCCGGAGTATCCAGGGTAAATAAGTGGTCGTAGAACCTTAATGGCAGAACATCGGCATCGGCAATAACTATTTTTTCATAGTTAAAACCCAGGTCGCCGTCAACCCCAAGGCGCAGCGCATTGAACCGCGTGAAAACATATGGTATGTCTTGCCGTTCATGTCCCCTCGTATTGGGCACATGTATTTCATCAATATCGACAACATAATCAAATATCAGCTTTAGTGCGAATTTTGCTGATTCTGAAACATTTCCCGAAACCATACATACCAAATCAGCACGGGTCCCCTTTTCCCTTAGTCCAAATGCAAACATCAAAGCACCGGGAAGATAATTATCATTACGCATAAGAAATGTAACGAACGCATATCTGGACGTTCCATCTTCTCTTTTCATCTGCGATGGATATATATAGCTATTTTTTAATATCGACAAACTAAATTCTTTCACAACATCACTCCTCATTTCGACCATTTACCCTAAGGGTGTTTGGTCGAATAATCCGGCAACTCCATTTTATTATGAATTAATATTGCGGGTGATGAAAAATGAAGCTGCCATGGCTAAGGTCCTCCCACGGATGCTTCATCTGAAATAAAAATCGCGCCATATGGGCGCGGATTGTCTGTTTATATAACGGGATTTCCTTAACCATACAAATACATGAATGAAAATATTCACCTTAATAGGTGTATTTACAATGTATTATTGAATTGTATCAGCTAAGAGTAATCATTTTCTCCCGTCCTTGTTTTAGTACATACGGATTATATCTATATAGGTTAGAAATGTCAACTTTCCAGCTGGTTGAAAACACCTATAATCAAAAAGTCTATAATTCTGCACAGTTTTTCCACAGCTTTTCCAGTGGATAATGTGGAAAACTTTTATAAGATTTATATACATTTGTTGAAGTCTTCTTTAGAAACCTTAAGTTGTCTATTTAATATTTCTTTCCATAGCTTTCTAGGTATTTCATGAGACCCCATTGATACTTTCGTTCTCTTTAACTCACCGGAATCCATCTCTTTACGAAAATATAAATGGTCGGTTTTCTTGTATAGTTTCCAACCATCGCGTTCACAGAATCTCCTGAGATCTTTCCAACTAGGCATTTTTATTTTCCACTGTATAAATATCAATAATGTCCATAACCCTGTTTTCATACACAAGCATTTTATAGACATATGGGAAATGACTCCTCCTGTTACTAGAGTGGTAATACTTCTGAAACTCATCCATGTATTCTTCGCAATACTCAAGCAATTCACTAATTAATTTAGCTTTAAGTTCAGACAAAGTTAAAGCATTCCCCAATAAGTCCAACTCCTCAATGATTCCCGTATATGAGCCGTCAACCTCATCCAATATCCGCATGGTTAGCTTAAAAGGTTCCAAAAGAAGCTGCAATTGCTCCAAAGACAGAAATGCAAGTTTGTCCTTGTTCCTTTGAATAAATAATGGCCTTTGCCTAATTACGGAATTTATAGATTCACTCCAATTTTTACGTACATCTGCAGATCTCATTAAAGTTTTCATATTACCACCTCAATTCAATTGTACTCTTCGTACGCTTTGTACGCAATACTTACAGAGTCTTTAATTTAATTATTTTTATCCTGCTATTTTTTATAACTAAAAACCTTTTCTATATAGTCAATCATTGGCACGAATTCTCTTGATTTTTCCATTTCCAGAATCTTCATTGGTGTAGCCCACATTGCATCACAGGTCTCGCCTTCCTGAAAGACAACTTCAGAGATATCAAAGTCCTGCTTAAAGAACCAGACATCGCAGAAATCCGGCATACCATATAAAACATCCCTGTTATATGTCCAGATTAACTTCCCGTTTTCAGGAGCCAGAACCAATCCGGTTTCTTCCTTCACTTCTTTTAATGCACATTCAAAACTGGTATCACCTGAAATTACAGAACCACCGGTGCATTCCCAATAGCCGCCGTATTCTTTATTAGGTGTTCTTTTTGTTATCAGATATTCACCATTTGAATTGCGAATCCACACATTGACAGTTATATGATAATCACCCGGATTCATTTCATCCCCACGAATATGAGTATATCCCTTAGGCCGCCTGTCCACATCATAAATGTCCCATAATTCCATTGCATTTCTCCCGATTGTCAATATTTTATATACCACTTTGGTATATAAGTATTGAAATTTTCATAATACACAAGCATCTCATCAACATTTCTAAGCATAGCATTAACATCAGATTCACCGAATGGCATCGCCCACGGAATGGATGCAAGGGCATTTGATGCAATATACAAAGCCATAAGCCTGAAGAATTCATCGGGTATCGCCCCGCCAAAATACCCATCAAGCTGCGCTGACGCGAATATTTCACTTGAATGAACAGTCCATACAATCCTGTTGAATTCTTCCCATGGATCGCCGTAATCCCATCTGTTGAAATCAATAATACCCAATTTCTTATCCGGGGTTATAAAGATATTGCCCACATGGTAATCCCCATGCTGGATTGTCTGAGGCCTTCCTTTAAGATAATCCTTTGTATCGTTTATATAGTTAATAATCCGGTTTTCCATGGGAACTTTTATCCCGCAGGACCTGTATTTAATAATATTCCTATCAATTTTCGAATTGAACCTTTCAGCCCAGTCCTGCTGCACTGACGGTGCCTTTATAGAATGAATCTTTTTTAGGATAACACCGGATTCATATCCGAGTTTTTTTCGATCTGCAATAGTCAATTCCGGCATTATGATTTCTGCCTCAGTCCCATCTATCCATGAAAAAACCATGTATACCAAACCATCTGAATCTAATGTGCCGAATTGCAGCGGCATCATCATAGGTATTCCTAGTTGAGAAATTCTTTCTATAGCCTCAAATTCTGCTTTTTTCGTAGAATATTCCAAGATATCCGAAACCTTTAGAAAGATGTTCTCCCCGGTTTTGGCCTTGCCTATATATTTCTTGTCTGACGACCAACCTTTTTCAATCAGTCTAAATTCATTGAATCTTTCATACCCTGAAATTTTGAACATACTGCCGCCTTTTTAATACCTCTTATCTATAAATTGAAATGCATATATATCGGTGTCGCACATCTGAAAATGAAGTTTCACTGATTTTCCAACTAAAGCGGAAACATCGCTGCCTTTGCTCCATTCAACCGTTTTATTAATATCATTGCAGGTATGTATAGTCTTGCAGTCATCAATTGAATACCCGTCAATGTATTGTCCTTCTAAATCTAAAATCCCAACACGCAGGATACCAGCTGCAGCAGTATCAACATTTAAAACTAAGTGCGACCCTTTAAAAATCAATTCCGGAGTTGTGAACTCCCCTCCTTTATAGTCAGCCCTTACTGAGGTGAACCCATCTCTTCTAATTACGAGTCTGCTGATAGCAGATACCCTTCTCTTTGAATCAAATCCAGTGGCAGTGAGAATCCGGTTTTCCCGTTCTTCATACTCGTCTCCCCTGTCCCAGCCATGGATAATATCAGAACCCATATAATAAAGGTACATATCATTGTTTTGCCCGGGCACTATTCCGTTAAGCATATAAAGAGAATATGCATCGAAATCATCCTTACCGCCGATTCCCACAAATACCTCCCTATCATATCGATTCCAGGATATCCCATCCCGGCTTGCCGCAAACCTGATATCAATGGGACCGGCATTTCTGGGTTTATCCTCCTGAAATTCCGGTAAAAATGTATCGTATTTAAAATAAATATTAGGAAACATAAAATATGCATCCTGCGCCCATGGATACTTTATAGTTGCATTAGTATAAAAGTCACATGCCGGAAGCCAGCCGTGTTCTGTCTCCACCTGCATGTCATGTTTGTCTGTCTGCAGCACCGTTTCCATATCATTGACATTATGAAATCCTGAAAGATATTTAGACTCTCCCCTGGCAATTGTTCGAAACTGTCCGTGCTTTTCATAGTTTTTCCTAACGAATGCAACATATTTGCTGATTCTGTCATCCCAGAAAATGACATTCTGAGAATCCAGATGGAATACCCCGGTATTCCCGCTAAAACGACCGTCATCAAGCACTGTCTCAAGTTCCATTTGCCAATTAATGCCGTCGGAAGATGAATACAAGCCAAGGGGTTCTTTTAACCCATGACGCGCAGTCATCTTATATTTATTCCCGGAGGTGTCCAATGGATCCAAAAACACCATGCAGGTACCATCACCGGTGCCACCGGAAACTCCGCCGGCGCCATAACCTAAAACAACATTATTGGGTTTTTTATCATATTCCGGAGCAATCCCCAATTCTGGGGTTTCCCAGTATATTCCATCATCAGACCTTGCATACTTAACGCATATGTATATTCCATCCATGTGGTAGTTATTTTCCACATACCACATCTTATATTCGCCGTCTTCATACATAACAGAACTATACCCGCCGATGCGCTGGTGAGAAGAACTCTCTATTATAAAATTTGTTTCGCCGGTTTTCCGCGGTATGTGAACTTTCACATCTATGTTTTTTCCATTACTTATGAAACGTTGGTCCATGAAAAGCTGGCGATTTGATGATATATTTATGGGAAAGTTTAAATCTTTCATTTAAGCACCTCGCATAATTAATTTTATTATATACCATGAAAGTTTGAATATTTCAATAGAACTATGTTAGGCATTCTATTATTGTGGTATATATTAGTTATAATACCAAATCAAATATTTTATGGAGGTAAAATAATGAAAAAAGTAATAGATTTTAAATCATTAAGAAAATTCAATGTTTTCATGGGATTTCTGCATTTAATACAGGGATCTGCAATGTTGATTTTTGCACTTACAATAGATCAAATAAAGAACTTTAGGACTCCAGTGTGGTCCAACTATCTAAATTTTGACACAGTGACTCAAAGGTTGGTCTCAGTTCCCGAAAAACTATTTACAGTACCTTTTGCTGTACTGGTAGCAGTGTTCCTGTTTCTTTCAGCAATTGCTCATTTTATAATAGCAGCACCAAAAACAAATGATATCTATAATCGTGACCTTGAAAGAGGAATGAACAAATTCAGATGGTATGAATATTCACTCAGTTCTTCACTCATGATTTTCTTAATAGCAATGTTGTTCGGGGTTTATGATATCGGCGCATTGATTTTAATAATTTTTATCAATGCATCTATGAACCTATTCGGGCTTGTAATGGAGGAAATTAATCAGTTTAAACTAAAAACTGACTGGAAACCATTTATCTTCGGCTCAATTGCAGGTATAGCCCCATGGATTGTCATTGTTCTATATGCATTCGGTAATGCAGACCCATCTGAAGTCCCTTGGTTCGTTTATGCAATAGTAGGCTCTTACTTTGTATTCTTTAATCTGTTCCCTATCAATATGATTCTTCAATACAAAAAAGTCGGGAAATGGGCAAATTATCTATATGGCGAAAAAACATACATAGTTCTTAGCCTTGTTGCAAAGTCAGTATTAGCATGGCTCGTATTCTCAGGAGTTATGCAGCCAATGTAATTCATAATTAAATAAGAAAATTAAACCACCCGCACAACGGGTGGTTTTTATTTTCTATATATATATGTGATATAGTCTGATATAATAAAAATAGTTATTGACATATGCCCATAAGGGGTTATAATGGTATTGTAATGGGCATATGCCCAAAACTAACGGAGGAAATTACAATGCCAAGAAGAGATGGAACAGGACCCGCAGGACAAGGATCACTAACTGGAAGAGGATTAGGAAATTGCACCGGCGCAAGAAGCGCCGTGTATGGAAATGGATACGGATGCGGATACGGCAGAGGCTTGGGAATGAGAATGGGCCTTGGACGCAGAGCAGGTTACAGAATAGGTTTCGGCGGCTATTATTCACCGGCACCGGAACCAGTTGCATATGTATCACAAAAAGATTTGCTTACGGTTCAACAGGAAGACCTGAAGAACCGTCTGGAGATAATTAACAGCCAATTGCAAAATTTGGCTGAAGACAGCAAGTAGCAGGGATCCCCTCCCTGCCGCTTAGTGTTTTCATTAAGGAGGATCGCATGCCAAGACCAAGAAAATGGCGAACAGTATGCTGTATCCCGGAGAGGACCGTCTTTGGTCCCCTCGGGCCGGGCAAGGGATTATCAAAGCAAGTAATCATGAATGTCGACGAATATGAAACAATCAGACTGATTGATTTCGAGGGAATGAATCAGGAAGAATGTGCCGACAGCATGGGAGTTGCACGTACAACCGTGCAGCGGATATACAACGAAGCCAGGAAAAAGGTTGCCGGCATTTTAGTTAACGGCGATATCCTGAGCATTGAGGGCGGAGATTACCAGTTGATTGATGAAACAATCGGAGGTATGAGATGCAGACGGCACCGCCATGGCCAGGGAGGCCAGCCCTCAGATTAAAAAGATAAAGATTAGGAGAGAATATTATGATAGTAACAATGCCGGTCGACGGCAAGGCCATGAGCGCTTGCATAAATAAGTCTTTTGGACGCACCCCGTATTTTCTTGTATATAATACAGAAACACAAAATAAAGAATTCATTGAAAACGCAGCTGCCAAGAGCCAGGGCGGAGCCGGAATCCAAGCATCCCAGTTTGTGGTAGATCAGAAAACAGAGGCTGTTATTGTTCCGATGCTTGGGAAAAATGCAGCTGATGTCCTTAAAGGATCCGGTTTGAAACTATATGTGGCCTCCGGATGTTCAATCCAAGATAATATCCAGGCACTTATAGATGGAAAACTTGAAACCCTGACTCAAATACATGCCGGATTCCATAACCACGGGAGGTAAGTGATTTGAAAATCGCAATACTAAGTGGTAAAGGCGGAACTGGAAAAACCCTGGTTTCGGTTAATTTAGCTGCTGTCTGTGACAATTCAACATATATTGATTGTGATGTCGAAGAACCCAATGGGCATATCTTTTTTAAACCTGTCATTAACCATGAATCTGATATCAAGATTTTAATCCCCGTTTGCGACAACGACAAATGTAACGGATGCCGCAAATGTGTTGATTTCTGCAATTTTAATGCACTTGCCCATATTGCCGGTAAACTTATGGTCTTTGAAGACATATGCCATTCCTGCGGCGGCTGTAAGCTTGTCTGCCCGGAGTACGCAATATCCGAGAAGGAAAAAACCATAGGCAAAATAAAAATCGGCGTATCCGAGGGAACCAACGTAATATCAGGAATAATGAACACAGGCGAAGAGGCGGGTGTTCCTATAATAGATGAACTTTTAACCAGGGAATTCAATGAAGACGATAATGTATTCATTGACTGTCCGCCTGGGAGCTCCTGTGCGGTCATGGAAAGCATAAAAGATGCAGATTACTGTATTTTGGTAACTGAACCCACGATTCTCGGGCTGCATGATTTCAAGATGGTATATGAGCTTGTCACAATATTCAATAAACCTTATGGCGTTGTATTAAATAAATGTACGGATGAGTATAATCCAACCAGACAATATTGTGTTGAGGAAAACATTAATATTCTTATGGAAATACCATATGACAACGAGCTGGGCAAACTCAATTCAAACGGTAAAGTAATATCTCGGGAAAATGAAAGATTTAAAAATATGTTCGGCATGCTTTTAGAAATCGTCCTACAGGCGGTTCGGAAATGAAAAAATTACTGATCCTCAGCGGCAAAGGCGGCACTGGTAAAACAACACTATCAAGTTCCTTCATCAGGTTATCACAAAGCAAAGCTTATGCGGACTGTGATGTTGACGCACCGAACCTGCATCTTATGGTAGATAAGCCGTCGCTCACAAAAAGAGAATCTTTCTATGGCCTGCCGAAAGCCCATATAGATAAAGATATGTGCATTGACTGCGGTCTATGCTTCGAAAACTGTCGGTTTAATGCAATTGATACTGCCAAAGGCTATAACGTCGATTTTTATTCTTGCGAAGGATGCGGAGTCTGCGAATATGTATGCCCGGTTGGAGCAGTTACCATGGGTAAGGCTGTTGCAGGCAATCTGCTGCTTTACAGGGATGACAAAGTTTTTTCCACGGCGAAACTTAGTATGGGATTCGGTAATTCAGGCATGTTGGTTTCAGAAGTAAAGAAACAACTTGACGAGGAAGCGGTTGATGCCGAATTTGCAATCATAGACGGCTCCCCCGGCATAGGGTGTCCGGTAATAGCATCAATCAGCGGAGTTGATATGGTTTTAGTTGTAACAGAGCCTTCTTTATCAGGAATATCTGATATGACCAGAGTTATAGATACAGCGAATGGCTTTATGGTAAATTGCGCCGTTTGCATAAACAAATATGATGTTAACCTTGAAAATACAGAAAAAATAGAAATAATCTGTGCAGAAAAAAACATTCCCATGACAGGAAAAATTCCATTTGATGCTATGGTTGTCGGCGCAGTTAACAAGGGAATCCCAATCACCGATATCGCCTGCCCCGCGGGTAAAGCCATTAGAAAAGTTTACCAAACCACAATGAAAATATTTAAAATAAATAATCAGGAGAATCAGAATGAGTGAAAACTGTAACAATGACTGTAGTTCATGCGGTGAAAATTGCACCGACAGAACTCAGCAGCAAACCGATTTTACTGCGCATCCGCATGTTCAGAGCAACATCAATAAAGTAATTGCAGTAGTAAGCGGAAAGGGCGGCGTTGGAAAATCTCTTGTCACGTCAATGATGGCTGCCAAAATGAAGAGAGAAGGTTATAATACGGCAATTCTTGATGCTGATATTACCGGTCCTTCTATCCCGAAGGCATTCGGCATAAAAGAGAAAGCTTTTGCAAATGAGTTGGGAATGCTGCCGGTAAAAAGCAAAACCGGTATAGATATCATGTCAATCAACCTTCTTTTAAAAGAAGAAACCGATCCGGTTGTATGGCGCGGTCCCCTCATCGGAGGGACCGTCAAGCAATTTTGGACCGATGTAATCTGGGATGACGTTGATTTTATGTTCATTGACATGCCGCCTGGAACCGGGGATGTATCTCTTACTGTTTTTCAGTCCATAGCTGTTGACGCTATCATAATAGTAACCTCTCCCCAGGAACTTGTTTCAATGATAGTTTCCAAAGCTGTAAGAATGGCTGAGTTAATGAACATACCTATTTTGGGTGTAGTAGAAAACATGTCATATTTCAAATGCCCTGACTGTGGAAAAGAAACTAAATTATTCGGCGAAAGCCACACGGAGGAAGCAGCATCGAAACATAGCCTAAAGGTTATGGCGCGAATACCGATAGATACCGAAATCGCACAGGCTTGCGATTCCGGCAATATTGAAAAATATGAGGCTGATTTCCTAAACGAATTAGCCGGAGAATTAATAAAAATGGAGGAAGAACAATGATAATAGCGATAGCAAGCGACAATGGTAATGTCTCTGCACATTTCGGTCACTGTGAGACATTTGAAGTTTTTGAAACAGACGGCAACAGCATAACTGCTGAAAAAACCGTGGCAAATCCCGGCCACAGGCCCGGATTCCTTCCCAACTTTCTGAATGACCAGGGCGTAAATGTCATAGTATCAGGCGGTATGGGCGGAGCTGCCGTTGCAATCTTTAATGAACACAATATTGAAGTTGTAATTGGACAAAAAGGCAGTTCCAAAACGGCTGCGGAAATGTATCTGGCAGGAGTATTGGAGTCCACCGGCTCAGTATGCCATGATCACGACCACGCGGAAGAATGTCACTAAGCTAACATCTATACTATATTCTCTACCTTAGCCCATATGTCCACCTGGATATATGGGCTCTTTTTTTATCAATAATCAATTATGTCCCCATGGGATAAAATGTTTATTTTCTATTATTTTACCCATATATTTTATAAACCTTTATTCACTGTCCTCTTTGAATTTCCCCTTCTCCCCTGCTTTCTTAATAATATATACATGATATTTAGCATTGAAATCCGGATAATCCATATATTCATCCAGTAAAACTTGAAATTCCCATTCGCTTTTCGATATTA
>Ga0233412_10001558_pt1 | contig 11791 bp, 11 predicted proteins | sample Na_anoxic_4_MG_FD_180667 | JGI IMG/M metagenome (GOLD analysis project Ga0233412, IMG submission 180667) | Seawater microbial communities from Saanich Inlet, British Columbia, Canada - Na_anoxic_4_MG | ecosystem: Environmental > Aquatic > Marine > Inlet | place: Canada: British Columbia... | reverse complement strand
TTCGGGCATCAACATCGTAATAGGGATCATATAAACCTTCCCCTATCCCTTTTGCAAGTCCGGCTTCATATAGCAGCCCGACATACGGATCAGCCCATTCCGGTACATCTGTAAACGGATGTTCAAATGAACCCGACAAGGCTTCATCTTCCCTTCCGAGCAGCCTTACGAGCATAACTGCTGCTTCGGCTCTCCGTGGTATCCTTAAGAGCTCATATCCAAGGTCTGTCCCCAGGAACAGATTCAACGCATTCAATTTATCTGCTTCGAGTATATATGGGGATGTCCCTTCTTCCACAGCTGCTTTGGCTGGAATCACTAGGCACAATATTGATATTATGATTAACAACGGTATGAGTTTTTTCATATTTTCTCCGTTTTAAATTCTACTAATTTTCCTTGTTGCTGTATTATATCACTTTTATCATGTTTGATATCTCATGTTATATTAATTATACATAAAATGATTCCTGTTGCATCATCGAACCAATGCTCCGCTCCTTTGGTTTTGATTATCATTGTTTTTACCTATAGATATCTGAACATATATAATACAATCACTATCAAATATCAAGAATAGCCCGGCCGGGCTCATTCATCATCTACTAATGAAATGCCCTTGTCTGTAATTTCAATTTTTCTGTGTTTAAGCAACCTGCCTACGGCCCTTTTAAAAGCTGACTTGCTCATAGCAAACCGCTTTTTTATTAAGTTAGGACTGCTTTTATCACCATAAGGAAGAAAGCCGCTGTTCTTTTTTAATTCAAAAAGCAGTTTCTCTGCATCTGTATCAATTTCACCATAAGCCTTTTTCCTAAGGCTAAGGACCAGTTTTCCGTCTTTTCTTATATTACTGACACGTCCCTCAATTACTTCCCCGATTTTAAGCTGCTTTATAATTTCCTTGTTAGGTACAAGCCCGTGGTATTTGTTGTCAACAGCAACAAAAACGCCGATTTTATCATTTATTGAATAAACCTGACCTTTTATTTGATCATTCAATCCATAAGGGGTATCTGCTGACAGCATGTCATAAACATGCATTGTTGCGCACAGTCTGTTTTTATCATCATGTATTACACCTACAAAAAGATTATCTCCGGTATGAATCTTATCTCTTTGATTATCAAAGGGTAAAAAGAGATCCTTTTCCAGACCCCAATCCATGAAAGCGCCGATTTTTGTCGTCTGTGCAACACTCAGCATGCCGCACTCTCCTAATGTTAGAAGAGGCTGGTTGACTGTTGAAATTACCCTATCCTCGGAATCCATGTATACAAAAACATCAATTTCGTCACCAATGGCAGCGTCAGCAGGAACTTGCTTTATTGGAAGAAGCACATCATCGACAGGGCTTCCATCTTCCTTATTCAAATAGACGCCATGGGCACTTTTTCTCAATATCCTAAGCCTGTGAAAGATACCTGTTTCCAGCATTTTATTCCTCTTTTCTTGTTATGGTGTAGTTATTTTCCAATGAAGGAGCTGCATATTTCATTTATGACTTCGTCTTCATTTTTTTGGCTTTTAACAATACTAAATTTGTTTTTAATTTCACCAACCAATGCTTCAAGTTTACCATAGGCCTTGCCGGCATCGGTTCCATCGCTGCATATAACTACAGTCAGATTACTGATATTTTTAATTTCTTTCAGTAAAAACGAGTAACCTGCAGGAGCCGTGCCGCCTGCCCAGAGAGGCACCACTAATATAATATTATCCGTAGTTGAGACATTATAATCATTTTCAAGGGAAATTTCAGTTATTTTCTGATAAAGAGAATAAAATCCTCCTTTTAAAAACCCGAAAATGCCTCTCCATGAAACATTATCTGTCAATTCTACTGTTCCGCAGTCCAACTTACCTGCAATCTTCTCTGCTACTCTTTTTGAATTCCCGCTTCTTGAAAAGTAAATTACCTTGTTATTCATGTTTTCTCCTATTCTTTTGCTGTATTGGACATTGCAATCAGATTCTCCGGCGAAACATTGGCAAGCAATGCTTCGTGACTCGGTGAAACAATGAAATTCGATCCGAATACAGATTTTAGTCTTGTCACCTCAGTAGAAACCTGGGCCGGGGTTCCAAATGGAAGTAAATCTTGTGTATCCACGCCGCCCATGAAAACCAAATCCCCGCCGAATTCCTTTGCAAGCCTTTCAGCCTCCATACCAGCTGCCTTAGCCTGTATGGGATGCACTGCTTCAACACCCGCTTCAATTATCATTGGGAGCGCTTTTGTAATTGAGCCGCATGAATGCAGCATCGATTTTATATTGTGTTTCTTAGCAACCTCTGTAAGCCTTTTTATTCCAGGAAGTACAAATTGTTTAAACTTATCCGGAGAAATAAACAGGTCCAGCTGCGTGCCAAAGTCATTTCCAAAGAAAAACATATCAATCATGCCGCCCATTTCGCTAAACAGCATATCATTGGCAGCACAGTAGAAATCCAGGACATGCTCTGTTACCGATTCAACAATCTCCGGGGCTTCATACATCTTAATGAAGTAGTTCTCCATACCGAAAAAATCAGCTACTATATGGAAGTAGGGGCACCAAAACCCACCGAAGAATGCCAGACCATCGTCATGGGTTTTCTGAATTATTTTCCTGTATTCAGTAAAATTGAGATATTTAAGGTCCGGCCACGGGAAAGCGTCTACTTCTTCCAGAGATTCACATTCTGCAAAAACTCCCGGCTGTCCATGGCTCATTTTTTCTTTTCCAAGATAACAGTCAAAAATCGGAGTCCCCAGGGGGTGGTAATAAGCCGATTCAGCATGACGCCATCTTAGATCATCCCCAAGCAGCATTGAAAGTTCTTCTTCAGAATCCACAGAAAAATATTCAAGGTATCCCGGCAGTGCATCCTTATGCGGATTACCTTTCCAGTAGCCCGGATTGCTTGTGTTCCGCCTGTTGATTATTTTTAATATCCTGTCTCTTCCGTTCATAAATCCACCTTGTTAAGTTGTACGCATTTAAGTATACCTTATGCATAGAATATTAAGTAGTAAATTGAGAAAATTACCAGGACGGCTTACCTACCGCTGATGCTACTAATCTTGTTTCTATTAAGATGACATTTGATAAATCTTCACATTCATAGGAATTTCCCGGGCAGCCTGCACATTTTTCCATTGTTCCGCAATTTACACCGCCTGAGCCTGCTGCTGAGACTACTGCAGAATTTTCCATGACTGAAACGTTGACAGTCACATTGACGCCGCCTTTCATTAAAGCTGACTTTCTTGCTTCCTTCTGTGCATGTCCGCTCGCATGTGCAACTGCTTTCTCATAATCAATGAAGTCAGCTTTTCCATCCTTTGTAAACACTGTATAACCGAATATTCCGGACGGCGAGTAATTCGGTGTAACCGTTATAACAACTTCCGCCCTTATGCTGCCGGTAATGGCACCCACGGCATTTGCCACATGTGCATATCCTGGTATAATGCATTTTGTCTCCATGGCACCTGCGACATCATTCAAGAATACATGGGCTGGTGCTCCTATGCCAATCAGCGAAAAAGGGGTTGTCAGGTTGCTGCAGAAATTGTGTTCCTCGTCCTGTCCCCCCTTGGTAATTCTCCTTGCTTTCCTAAAGCCATTAAGAAGCACCTCGACTAGTTGTCCTGACAGGCCGTCCTTAAGCAGCGACTTGTCCTCATCTTCAATAAGTGTTTTGGCAATCTTCAGGAAAAGCTTCTCTTTAATCAATTCATAGACATCATTGGCAAGTGCAGGGACGGTGCTGTCCAGCTGGAAGGCCATACAGCTTGCTCCATCGGATGCTGCTTTCTTGTTCCATATGCAAAAGTCACCTTTAATATGCATCAAATCTGTTGGCGTCAGTCCGATTCTAGCTATAATACCATGCTTTTCAAGTCGCTCTGTATTAGTTTCCACAAGAGAAACATCCAGTTTCCCTGATAGTTCAATGATGCCCATTGGACCTTCGCGAAGTATATCGGCAATTCTTTTTTCATCTCTGTTATAAAATTTATCATTTGAAATATCTTTCACAAGATAGAAAAATTCACATATAGGGAAAAAGTATTTTTTCCTGCTTGAATAGACCATTCTGATTTTATCTGTCATTACAGGCCACCTTTCAGCAGCCCATGAAAGCGGCGCAACCCTGCCCGGACCAACGGTTATTCTACCATCATCATCAAATGCAATCCTACTGTCCCCACCGAGTCCCATTGTCTCAATTAATATTGAGTGAGTTCCTGTCCTCCATTTACCCACAACTGCACCTTCGTCAGCCAACCTGGGCATATTGTTTCTGACTATTGCCATGTCGCTTGTGGTCCCGCCCATGTCAATTATGACGCAGTCCTGCTCATCGGAAAGGTTAATCCCGCCCTCAATGCTTGCAGCCGGTCCGCAAAGCAGGGTTTCGACAGGATGTTCCAATGCAAATGCTTCATTCATCAAGCTTCCATCGCCTCTCACAATCGCTATCGGGGCTTTTATCCCCCTTTTATCAAGGCTTGTTTTAATTGCAGCAAGGAATTCCCCGATCAACGGTATCAGCTGGGCATTCAGCAATGCGCTGGCCGCCCTCTTCAGTAAATTAATTTTAGCAGTCAATTCATGTCCGCATACAACTTTTTTACCAGTCAGTCGGGTTATTAAATCTTTAGTATGCTTTTCGTATTCGCAATTATTCATTCCCCATATCTCAACAACTGCATAAGAATCAACACTGTTTCCTAGTGATTTGATATTATCTTCAAGAAATTTCCAGTCCGGTTCAGATACTATATTTCCTTTTAAGTCACGGCCGCCGTCAAGGAATATTATATCTGCCGCAGACGGCAGGCCATATTCCGCTCCATAAGACCCTGCAACAGACTTGTCGCAACCTATCAGGATTAATTTGGCCCTTCCCCCCTTACCTTCGATACAGGCATTTGTAGCAAGGGTTGTTGAAAGCGATACAGCCTTCACAACAGCCAGAAGCCCTGGTTCAAGGCCATCCAGCGTATTGCCGATGCAACCCACCAGATCTTCCTTCATAGTCAATGATTTTGATGCTCCCACTATTTCTTCAGTTTTAAAATCATATATGACAGCATCGGTATAAGTTCCGCCTGTGTCAATTCCCAGTCCCAGTGACATTTTTCCACCTCATCAAAACACTAAAAGTAATTATACTACCAAACATCGTTTGACGGAATATGAAAATTCTCTCTATCAATTTTTCTAATTAAGATTCTGCAATAATAACAGCTATTCATGTTTTATAATTTCATCAATTATGTTCATTATATTAGAGTGTCTTAGAACAGTATCCATTAAAACACTATCATTCATAATATGAGTAATCAAATTTCGTCATTCTGCCAAAAGGCCAGTATCTGAACGAAGCCTTGCCCTCGATGCTGTTCAACTCAACTAAGCCAAACGACCTGCTGTCATTGCTGTTTTCACGGTTGTCCCCCATAACGAAAACCTTGCCCTCAGGTATTGTTGTTTTCTCCACTGTCCTGTATGGAAATGTTGTCCCCTTTATATATCTCTCATCAAGCTGCAAATAATTAATATAAACATCACCTTTCTTGATTTCAAGAATATCCCCGGGCACCCCTATGACCCTTTTAATCAAACGGTTATCGCGCATCTCAGGCGAAAACCTAAGGAATAAATCCTCAGAAGTTATTTTCAAGCGATTGAAGAATCCATCTATGATTTCTCCCTTAAGGAAAACCACTATATCGCCTCTTTCTGGCAGCCTGTCTCTATAGGCTGTTTTATTTATGTAAATTTTCTCGCCTGCAACCAGTGTATCCTGCATAGAAATATTGCTAACCTCAGCAATTGTGAATACTTCACTATTTAAAATAAGACCCAGAAGCATAGCAACCAGAAAAACGATAGCCACAGAAATCGCCTCCCATGGCTTTAATGGTGTTTTCATTGTTATTTTCCTATTTTTCATAATCAGCTGCATTCTCCTGAAGTTAATATATTCTTATTATTTTTAACAATAATCCTCTCTATTATATCTTATTTAAGTTAAACGGAAAATAAGTACGATTGGATAAAAGATTTAGAAAACTATTGACAATAATTTAACACGGAATATAATTAGCATATAAGAATATTCTTATATTGTTATGGAGGAAATTATGAATATCGAAATACTGGAAACAAAAATATACAAAGCCCTTGCCCATCCGGTAAGGCTTGAGCTTGTAAAAAAATTGATTGCCGGTGAAAGATGCGTATGCGATCTGTTCGATGAATCAGAATTCACACAACCCAACATTTCACAGCACCTGAAAGTACTCAAAGATGCAGATATCCTGACCAATGAACGAAAGTCAAATAAACTCATATACAGTATTAAACATCCGCAGGTTATGGAAATCCTGAATTTAGCGCAGGCTATGGTGCGCGCTGAAATCAATAACCTTATGGAGGAAAAATAATGTTCAACTGGCTCGACAAGCTGATTACACTGCTTGTAGAAAATGTATTCGGCGTTTCCATGGAGACGCATCTTGGCGGCAGCCTGCACTTTTTCTTTTTCGATACAATAAAAATAATAATCCTCCTTATAATCATGATATTTACAATATCCTTTATCCGAAGCTTTTTTCCACCTGAGAAAACGAAGAAAACACTTTCCCGGTTCAAAGGCATAAAGGGCAATTTCGCAGCTTCCTTATTAGGTATAGTTACTCCGTTTTGTTCTTGCTCATCGGTCCCTATATTCATCGGCTTTGTGGAGGGCGGCGTGCCTTTGGGCCTGACTTTTTCATTCCTGATTACCTCGCCGATAGTCAATGAAGCAGCATTCGCTATCCTTCTTGCAGCATTCGGATGGAAAATTGCTTTGATTTATGTAGTTACCGGTGTAATAGTCGGAGTGACCGGCGGGCTTATAATTGATAAGTTAAAGATGGAAAAGCATGTCGAGGAATATGTATATGAGATACAGGGTGTGGACTCAGAGCCAGAAAAAATGACTTTTAAAGTCAGGATGAGTTCTTCTTGGCAGAATACAACATCCATTATAAAAAAGATATGGATATTTCTATTGATTGGAATAGGCATTGGGGCTGCAATACATGGATGGGTTCCTACGGATTTTCTTTCAAAATATGCCGGTCCTGAAAATCCTTTCGCCGTAATAGTAGGTGTTATTGCCGGTATCCCGCTATATTCCAATGCACTAGGTACTATTCCCATTGCAGAGGCCCTAATAGGAAAAGGAGTCGGAATCGGAACTGCATTATCCTTCATGATGGCTGTTACGGCATTGTCTCTACCTGAGATGATTCTCCTGAGGAAAGTGATAAAACCTAAATTAATAGCAGCTTTTGTAATAATAACCGGAATTGGAATAATACTGACAGGCTACCTATTTAACTTGATTGGACACTTGATCATATAATCACTATTATCCGCCGGCTCATGTGATAGCTTGGAATTATAAATGAAGTTTGAAAGGAGACTGACACAAATGGATATAAAAATTTTAGGAGGAGGGTGTAAAAACTGCAATACCCTCGAAAAAAATACCAAGGAAGCCCTTGTTAAACTTGGCATTGATGTAAAAATAGAAAAGGTTACAGATTTTTCACAGATAACCTCCCTTGGGGTAATGAGAACCCCTACCCTTATGGTTGACGGAAAAGCAATAGTCACAGGCAGGGTGGCCAAAACCAAGGAATTGATAAAATTACTGGGATAGTTTCCCCCGGCTATATACTCAGACAATCCAGATGCCGGCCAATATGTTTTCCCAGGAATTCATAATATGTGCTTTCGAAATTATGCAAAGTGCTGAAGAATTCCTTCCTGAAAATGTATCGGCCGGTTTCATCTTTATCACAGAGAAGATAACCGTAAGTGATATGCAATGCCTGCCTTGATTCTTCAATATCAAGAAGTGATGTTAATTCTTTATCATTAAACCTGTCGATATCAGGAACCACATCCGGTTCTGTGAATATGTGATAGAATTTCTTGGCGTTGGGCAGCCTCTTAAGGGTATGATTGTACATCCTTCTGAATAGTACGGGATTTTCAATGGCAATCACCCTCATGGCTTCAAGCCAGTTTGTCCCGGCTGTTTTTATATGGAACCTACCTTCGGTTCCTTCACCGACTATCGGGAATATACTAAATTTATCACTGCCTGAATGCACACTTATGCGATATCCGAACTTTTTCGCAATTGCACAGTGAATCCTGAAGTCCTTTTTAAATGCATCAATACTTCCCTTATAATCAATTCCCTTTTGAAATTCGCCACAGAACCTAGGAGCCATATTCTTGATTTTTATTCCCCTGCGCCAAAACTCCGAAGCAATGACGTAATGCGCAGTGACTGAAGTTGCAGTCAATGTTTCATCAATTGATATCTCAAAATCCACCTCTTTTTTAAGACCCTTAATAATTTCATTGTATACTTTCTCAGCAAAGTCCAGTGCTTTGCGGTAAGTCATGACAACCTTAATGAAGTCGCCTCTAGTGATGTCTAGGGAAATTCCTCTCCCAAGTTTGAACGTCTTGTCCAAATAACTTGATTCCCAATATTCAATTTCGCTTTCGCCGATTCTTTTATATATTAAGGACACTTCACTAGATTCCATGCTTTCAATATCATTATCGATGTATTCGGAACAGTCCAGAGTAATCATAGTAAATCCGCAGTCCAGCGCCATTTTCACTTCATCAACAGTTTTAAGATGGTCACCGTCAGCCCCGAACCCGTCTTTATATCCTTCCTGGAAAACGGCCCAAACCGCAGCCGCCAGCACATCCTGATATGTTCTTTCTGTCAAATTCAATTCCCTGATGGATTGCTGTGCAAGCACAGGAAACACATTCCTGTCTTTTATAAGCTTTACGTGACCCGGCGAAGCCAGTCCAAGCCTGTCCCCAAGCCCTATTGATGCAGCTCTATCCCCTACAGAAGTGGGATTGGCATATGAGAATATACTCCTGATAATAGTACTGTTATGATTTGATAACGGGCACTTTTTGACAATCTGCCCGGATACGTTTACTTCACTTCCTTCAAATTCACAAAATAAGGTCCCCCCCGTTACAATAAGGAACTTTTCGTTATCATCCCTCGCTATGAAACAGCTGCATTTATCAGTAACATTGACGGAAGTTCCATATATGCCGTATCTCTCCGCCACTACATTGTTTGCCACCAAAGTACTATCTTCGCTTAATATAAATTCCTGCCAGCCCATTAACTCAGCCCTCCCAAACAATTACGTTTTTACTAAACATCGCATTGAATAATTCCACAGCCTGCACTTTGGGTAAATGTACAAGCGGGTCGTTCAGGAAAACGCTTAAAACACCTTTCCTGCTGCCTTTCAGACATGCTTCAACCAATGATTCCTGATTATATATATGTCTAAGGACCAGGGCTTCAATGTCACGCGGAAGTCGTCCGGCGTTAACAGGCTGTACTCCATCAGCTGAAAACATGGCATTTGTCTCAACGACAGCGCCCATGGGAACTCCCTCGTGCTGGCCTTTATTGGAGGAATTTACATTTGATGCTACCTCTCCTATGCCTGACACTGCTTTAATCAATGCAACTCCCTCTTCACCGGTATTCCGTATTTCAGGTTTTTCAATTCCATCAAAAAGTCTCTTGGTTTTTTCAATCCTCTCAATGAGTTCAGCTTTTCTCCAGCTGACCGGGGTTAGGCCAAACTTCCAGAATTCAGCCGTTTTGGGATTTTTCAAATACCAGCCGGGGCAGAATTCCGCAAGATGCCTGTCGCCAGCCGCTGCAATCAGACCATATTGCCTGAACAAGTCGAATTTCACCCTATTGCCAGAAGAAAAGCAATTGTCATTCCAATTGTAACCAGCGCAAAACCCTGATTCGTAATATTTATCAACAAATTCTTTATATATTGGAAATAGATCCATCCCATTGTATTCAGCCTTGTCAAGCCAGGTGAAGTGATTGATTCCCAGGACATTGACTTTAATATCTTCCTTTTTTGCATTATCTGCAATTCCCATGTCCTTTAGCATTGAGGATAAAAGTCTTTGAGTCCCGAAAACCTCATGACAGCATCCGAATGCTTTGATTCCCGGGAAAATTTTAAATAATGTCCTTGTCAGCACAGTCAGCGGATTGGTATAAGAAATGACTGTTGCTTCGGGGCATTCCATCCTGATTGCTTCGGCGATTTCTGCATACATGGGAATCCCGCGTATTGAACGCATTATACCCCCGGGGCCGACTGTATCGCCGACAGATTGGTATATACCGTATTTCTCAGCATAATGAACATCATTTTCCATATCATCAAAAGAGCCCGGAAGGATGGAGACAACAACGAAATCCGCTCCCCTAAGAGCTTCTCTCAGTGAATTTACAGCTATGTATTCCCAATTTGCTACGGCTCCGGCGGCTTCATTGTACAGGTTGCCGATTTTTTCATTCATCAGGGCAGATTCCATGTCAATGTCATAAAGTCTGACGGATCCTGTCAGGGATTCTTCCAGAGCTAAGTCATTCATAAGCGTCCTTGCCCAGCCACGGGAGCCTCCGCCGATATATGCGATGTTTATTTTTTTCATGTCGGTATCCCCTAGAAAAGTATAACACAATTATCCCTTCAGTTTACCTTGGATGAAGAGACTGAATACGGTTCATTCGTAGAAGACTTATCGCTGAAGTATTTCGTTTTATTCTTGGAGGGTTTTTTTGTTTTTTATGAATTTTCTGACTTCACTTATGAAATCCCATGCTATCACAAGGAACATGACGCCGATTAATGCCCTCATTATATTGTAGGTGGAACCAGCAGGCACCCCTTCCTTTAAGGCCAGTGGAAATATAAGGAAAATAAAAACCAGCAGGGCTGCAGCCTGAATTCCTGATGCTATCATAGGGATTCTTGGATCATCCTTAAAGAATCTTATTGCGTAAACCACCCCGTCTACCCCTGCAAGAATTAGTGCAAGACCAAATATATATTTAGGTAGAACGCCTACATAAATGCAAAGCACAGGTCCTTTGATAACCCTGGCAAGCTGCGGGGAGAAAATTGCCAGCAAGCCCAATAATATTATAACGGCGGCATAACCCGCAAGGCCCCATAAGGTTGGTTTCTTGGTTTTTTCTGTAATACTATTTTCATTCATATTCAATTCCTCTATGCTATTTATACCCTCTTTTCCCATAAATACCATGGGAAATATAGTAAATAGAAGAGTAATATAACAATTACAATCAGCCGAATCATATAAAATAGCCATTCACCCAGTGCGTCCAGCGGGGTAGAAGCATCTGGTTTTTATCTTCTAAAGGGTAATGGCATTACAATAGAGAGGATATGTTTTTAAGTGCTGCATACATTCTTGAAATGTTTTTTATAACTCCGGTGTATTCTCCCGGCGACCAGGGAGCTTCCTTTTTGCTGCTTATATGGATATCAAGCCCTTCGAGATGCATCCTTAATTCCGAGAGGTCATCAAACGTTGCTTTATCCGGGAGGTCTTTTTCTGCCAGCATTACAAGATCCAGCAGGCAATGGTTGATATCACGCAATTCTTTAAGTTTCTTTATGAAACTTCCGGTTTTGCCATCCTTTGTCTTCTTTCTTTTCATATCCATCAGGCCGCCCATGATATAGTCAATGTCTCCAAAAAGAATAATAATCTGCTTTTCAAGAACCTCATACCTACTTGAATCAGCAGCATTTTGTGTAGCTATGAAATCTGAAATTGACTGTACTATTTTTTCAATGACAAACACAGTTCTTTTTCTTAGCATGGACCGG